>Ga0209692_10003301_pt1 | contig 15852 bp, 11 predicted proteins | sample tdDd472_FD_187129 | JGI IMG/M metagenome (GOLD analysis project Ga0209692, IMG submission 187129) | Marine sediment microbial communities from the Atlantic coast under amendment with organic carbon and nitrate - tdDd47.2 (SPAdes)... | ecosystem: Environmental > Aquatic > Marine > Coastal >...
CCATGTCTATTTTGGTGACATCGACATACTGGGAGCTGGTTTCTTCGACCGTAGCCCCGCAGACTGCTGCATGTTCCTGATTGTGAGCATTCACCATGTCTTTTGAAATGAAGCTGAACATGAAAAAGCCGAGGTACATATGTTCCAGCAGTCCCTTCTTGTCCAGATCTGCAACAAGGGCATTCATTTCATTGTAGTTCTTGTCGGTTATTGTGAAGTAGCCGCCAATTTGCATCGGTTCCTTAAGTTTTTTGTTTTCTTCAACCAGCAACTGAAGCCCTTCGACAATTGTGTCATATGCGCCGGGTACGCCGCACAAGGCATCATGAATATGTGCAGGTCCATCGAGAGATACCCGCAAGTGTTCTACTCCGGATTCGACCAGACTTGGGGCGAACTTCTTCAGGAGTAGTCCGTTGGTGAGCATGGATACGGGCAAGTCCTTGCTCCTCGCATATTCGATGAATGGGATAAGGTCCGAGTATAAAAGGGATTCCATCCAGTGGGCCCTGATGATGGGCCGGAACCACTCCACCTGGTCAATGAGATTCTTGCATTTTTCAAGAGGCAGTTCACGCCTTTCGTTGGGGTCGATGACGCTGTACTCAACTTTGGTGCTGGTTTCTTCCCACTCGTTTTGGCCTCTGTTCAGGTCGCAGTATTCACATTTGAGGTTGCAAGTGTTGTTGAGACTGAAATTGACGGTGTGTGGAGGGAGGGCAAACCCCTCTGCAACGGTGTCATATGAATTGGATTGAAGTAGGTGCAGAGCCCTGGCTTTTCTGAAAGTTGGAATAGGTAAAGTCTCTAGGTATTTAACAAAGTTGGAATAGGATTCCCTGGCAATTTTACCAGCTGGAGTCAGCCCGCTGTCGGTCAGCCATTCAGCTGGAGAGGCAACTTGTCTTTTCATTGGTTTTTCCTGTCTTGGTAAATACGGTATGAGGATATTTATGATTTTTCATGACTCAAAGTCTGGGGATGTCATCTACGAAAGCTTCTTCCAGGTGACGCATGATGACTCCTTCCCTGTAAGGGAATCGTGCTTTTATTTCTTCACCCAGGACATGGTGTCGGATGAGAATGTCCGGTTCATTGAAGCCGGCCAGAGCCCTCAGTGAGGATGTGCCGGAGAACCTGGGGTTGATTTCGAAAATGTAAATTTTGCCGTTCACCAGCCTGCATTGGATGTTGAAGGGGCCACATGAGCCGAGAAGTTTTGCAATCTCTTCACAAGGGCCAGTCACGTTGGGGAAGGGGCCGATATCTCCTTGGGAAATGCCGCTGCTGATGACCAGTTGCTGGCCGAGTTCCGACCGACCGGTCCTGTTGGGAAGCTTGATGCTGCTGCCAAGTGCTGAGAGCACGAACCGGCGAACAGCGATGGAGTTGATGAAATGACCGTCCATGTCAGAGAGGACTCCAACAGTGTACTCATCTTCCGGGGTGCCGACATACTCCTGAGCGATGAACTCAGGGTACAGGGCCAGGAGATGGCGGGCGAACCACCGGGCTTCGTCCTCGTTTTGGACGATGAAAGTGTTGGCTGAACCTCCCGATCCGACGGATGGCTTGTAGACAACTGGAAATTGGGGGAACGATGCCACATCCTCTTCATTGTGAATGCGGCGAAACCAGGGAACCTCGACGTTCATTCCGGCGAGGGATTCGAACATCTTCAGCTTGTCCATACAAAGTGCGATTACGTCTGGAGGATTCAGGGGAAGAAATATGCCCTGGCTCATGATCGCATCGCGGTGTTCACTTATGACACACAGCTCCGGTTCCGATCCGGGTAAAAGTGTGCGGACCTCATGTTTGCGGCATGTTTCCAGCAGAGCGTCGATATATGTCGGATCTGTTGCAGGCGGAAGCAGAACAGGGATGTCCACCATATTGAGTCCCGCACTCAGGGGGCTCATGTCTGTTCCGACTACACGATATGGGGTGTCAGCTAGCCTCAGCGCTTTCAGGAGCTGTTCTCCATTGCCGCCGCCGCCGACCCCGGTGACACAAACTGTCAATGGTTTCATATGGCCTTGTCCCATACAGTGCCAAAGGGAGCCGCAGACCGCCTTGCCAGACACTGTTGAATTGCTGAATGTGTTTGCTTCAAAATTGCGTCATCCAATGTGAACGGAATTCGATATACTTCGGTTTCCATTTGTTCTGTATCCAGGATTGCCAGAGAAAGCAGCCCCCCGTGGTCCCTGGGTAAGCCGCAGGAGCCGGGATTGAGCAACAGACAGTTGTTGACGCTGTTTATAAACGGCCTGTGGGTATGTCCCATGAGGATTACGTCAATACCTTCTTCGATGTGGAGATCCTCCGGTTCATGCACTCTTCCTGTGAGAGGTGCGTCCGGCGAACCATGCACCATTAGAAATTTCTTTCCGTCGATATCCAAAGAGAGCCTGCTGCCGCGGGATTCAACTTCCTGCCACCAGGCCTCAGGTAAATTCCCGCATGTGCGGGTCAGGCCGGTTATATCATCCACCTCTGGCGAGAGGGGGAGTTCTCCAAATGCCATCGCTTCGTGGTTTCCCTTGAGGCATATTGCCTTTGCCTGAACAAGCATCTCGCACACCTCGGCGCAGTGAGGAAAATAGCCCACCGCATCTCCCAAAAAGAGTATCTGTTCAACTCCCTTCTTGTGAAAAAACGACATGCACTCTTGTAATGCCGAGGCATTGCCGTGAGCGTCACTTATAATACCGAGCCGAACACCCACTCAAACTCCTGAATATCGAAGGATTTTTGCATTCTCCAAACTTATCAAAGCTCAACAATGATTGATGCAATTATTGATCCGGGCAAATATTTCCGGTGGAATCTGTATGGGAGCCAGAACCCGATCACCTGTTGATCCGTGAACAATTATCCTGGCCCTGACAGATATCCAATGTTCTTCCAATTGGTTACCCCAAAATTATAGTGGTGGTGGTGTCGTGTCAATCATTTACCCAATGAGTGATTAATTTCCCCCCACAGTGTTTACTTTAGAGTGGAACAGGTTGAGTTGACATGTCAATGGGCCTGAAATCATATGTGTGGACAACCCAAAAGGAATAAGGGAGAGGGTTATTAACGTATCTTGGGAATAAGAATCAGTTTTGCGTGGAGAAGAGCCTGGTAATGAATAATCCACTTGTTTTCGCCCATCCCGAACCCATGCCGCACGCCACGCGCGTCTGGCCCGTGTTCCTGCCTTTTGCAGGTTGCCCATACCGGTGCGTGTTCTGCGCTCAGGACAAGCAGACCGGTCGGGACGAAGCCGAACTTGAAACCATCCTTCATGAACTTGAACGCGATCTGGATCAGGCCCTTGCCGCTGGTCGAGGTCCTTATGAGCTTGCTTTTTACGGAGGCACGTTCACAGCTTTGCCGTCCCCGTGGCCGGAGATGTTCCTCGGCCTTGCCATGCGTTTTCGCGAGCGCGGGCTGGTGACGCATGTGCGTTGCTCCACCCGTCCCGATTGCGTGGACGAGTTCGGCCTGTCCATGCTCCGCGCCCAGGGACTCGACATGGTGGAGCTTGGTATTCAATCTTTCGACGATCAGGCCTTGAAACAATCCGGGCGCGGTTACGATGGCGCCATCGCCCGCCGTGCCTGCGAAATGGTCAAAGGTGCCGACCTCGGCCTGGGCATTCAACTGCTCCCCGGACTGCCCGGTGATCGCCCCGGTATGTTTGCCGAAGACGTCCGTATCGCTGCCAGTATGGAACCGGAAGCGGCCCGCCTTTATCCTTGCCTTGTGGTCGCCGGAACACCGCTTGCCGACATATGGGAGCGGGGCGAATACGAGCCGTGGACACTTGATCGCGCCAAGGAAGAACTGGCCGATGCGCTCCTCGTTCTGTGGAAGAAGAATGTTCGCGTCATCCGTTTGGGACTGGCCCCGGAAGGAACTCTGGAAGAGAATATTTTGGCCGGTCCGTGGCACCCCGCACTAGGTCAGTCGGCACGCGGTCTGGCGCTCTTCGAAATCATCCGTCAGCACGTTGTTCAATTGGGACGTAGCCCTGTCAGTCTCGAAGTGCCGCGAAGGTACTCGGGCGAACTCTATGGGCACGGCAGGGAGCTGGCTCCCCGGTATTTCGAGATAGGGTTGTCGGAAGAGTCCGTCAGCTTCGGGGATGGGGCGCAGTTTATTCTGTCCTGAGTCGGTAATCCGGGGCGATTCTTCTGGACCCCTGCACAAAAAACCGGTACTTCCTAGTTTCAGTCCGTCCGCGGACACGACACCACCATAAACTGCCCTTTTTTGGGGGACTGAATCAGCGAATGCCTGAATTGATTCGTGCGGCCAAAGCCGCGACCATGACTCCTGGCGCGCCCGTCATCGAAGACGCGGCGATCATTACCAGCCAGGGAATTATCCGAGAGGTTGGCAAGTATAGCGACCTCGCTCCCGTATTTTCCGGCACTGTCACCGACCTCGGCAACATCACCATAGCCCCCGGTCTCATCAACGCCCACTCCCATCTTGAGCTTGCGCACCTGCGCGGCAAGTGCATTCCCGGCAAGGGATTTGTCACATGGGTGGAAGACCTGCTCCAGCAGCCAATCTTTGATCTGGACGAAGGCGAGCTGGCCAAGGCAATGGACGAGCTTAAACGAACCGGGACCGTCATGGTCGGCGATATCGCCACCCGTTTTGCCAAACACATGGCCGGAGCGCTTGAAGCTTCCGGCCTTTTTTTCGCAGTTTTCGTGGAGGCCATCGGCGAGACCGTTCCCAAGAAAACTTTCATCCCGTCCGGGGAGTATGAGCACGGCGTTCTGTCCATCGCAGGACACTCTCTCTACACCACCCATGTTGATGTCTTGCGCGCCGCCAAAAAGGAAGCTCTGGAAAAGAGCCTGCCGTTCTCCCTGCATCTTTCCGAGCATGACGATGAAGTGGCGATCATGGCCGGGGAGCCGAGCGCGTTCCTCGACCTGCTCAACAGCCGGGGCCGACTGCTTGATTTCGAGCCGCCGAAGAAGCGTCCCGTGCAGCAGGCCGCAGAACTAGGTCTGCTCGATGAGACCACCCTGGCCGTGCATTGCGTCAAGGTCACGGACGAGGACATCGAGACCGTCCGTCAGTCCGGTGCATCGGTCTGCCTCTGCCCGCGCTCCAACGAGTTCATCGGCGTCGGCCGCGCTCCGTGGGAAAAGTGGTTCAAGGCCGGGGTCAATCTCTGTCTAGGCACCGATTCACTGGCATCGAACCATGACCTCGATCTTTTCAACGAGGCAGTATACCTTAAACAGAATTTCAACGGCGAGCTGACGTTTGACGACCTGCTCGCGATGATGACCCGCAACCCTGCGAAAATCATGGGTGTGGGCGACCGACTTGGAACATTGGAACCGGGAAAACAGGCGGTTTTCTCAACGGTTCCTGAAAAAGTGACAGAGCTCTTCCAGGTACAGCCTTAAAGCTGAACAACAGTCCCTTACGAAGGACGAGAGCCATGTCACCCTATATAAAAAGTTTTGGAGATTCCTAAGAACCTTTTCCAAAAGGTTCTTAGGCCGCCGGAGGCAAACAAGATATGAAGTGGCTACACAAAGATTTGTTGGATGTTTCGCAACTGTCCGAGTCCGAGGTCATGGCGATCTTTGAGACGGCGGGGCGGTTTCAGGAACTCAATGAGAGGCCGGTCAAGAAAGTCCCGACCCTGCGCGGCAGGAGCGTGGTGCTGTTCTTCGCTGAGCCGAGCACGCGCACCAAGACGAGCTTCGACGTGGCGGGCAAGCGGCTTTCCGCCGACACGTTCTCCCTGGCGAAAAGTTCGTCCAGCCTGACCAAGGGCGAGACCCTGAAGGACACCGCGCTCACCCTGCAAGCCATGGCTCCTGACGCCATCGTCATCCGACACTGGTCCAGCGGCGCGGCCCGATTCCTGGCCGACAGGTTGGACTGCTCGATTATCAACGCCGGTGACGGGCGGCATGCGCACCCCACACAGGCGTTGCTGGACAGCTTTACTCTGCATCAGGAATGGGGCGACCTGCGCGGCAAGACCATCCTCATCCTGGGCGATGTCGCCCACAGCCGCGTGGCCCGGTCCAACGTCAACCTGCTCAACAAGCTTGGCGCCAAAGTCCGGTTGTGCGCACCCCGCACTCTGCTGCCCCCGGCGGTCAAATCCTGGCCGGTGGAGGTCTACTCTGATCTCAACGAAGCAGTGAAAAAAGTGGACGCGGTGATGTGCCTGAGGCTCCAGCTCGAACGCCAGCAGGACGGCCTGCTGCCGGATCTGCGCGAGTACGCCCGGACTTACGGTCTGGGTCAGCGCCACATAGACCTGGCCAACCAGGACGTGAAGATCATGCACCCCGGTCCCATGAACCGGGGCGTGGAGATCAGCTCGGATCTCGCCGACTGCGCCGACTCCCTGGTCCTCGATCAGGTCTCAAGCGGCGTAGTGGTCAGAATGGCCCTCCTTTTCCTCTACATGACCCGCAAGGGCGACGCACAAGAATAAGCCGGAGAAATAGATATGGCTAAAATAGATTTGATAGTGAGAAGAGCGAAGCTCAACGGCAAGGACGTGGACGTTTTCGTGACCAAGGGCAAGATTGTCGAGGTCAAGAAGTCCGCCAAATCACTCGATCCGGGTGACGCCAAGGTCGAAGAGGCCTTCGGGTTGCAGCTCATGCCGTCCATGACCGATGCCCACGTGCATCTGCGCGAGCCGGGCATGGAGTACAAGGAAGACGTCGAGTCCGGGCTGCGCGCCGCGGCCTGGGGCGGATTTTCCAACATCATGTGCATGGCCAACACCAAGCCGGTCAACGATGACGAGACCGTCACAAGGCTGATGCTTGAAAAGGCGAAGAAATACTGGCCCAAAGGCCCGCGTCTTTTCCCCATCGGTGCCTTGACCAAGAAGCTCAAGGGCGAGGAGCTGGCTCCCATGTCTGAACTGGCCGAAGCCGGTTGCGCCGCATTTTCCAATGACGGTGTGCCTATAAAATCAACCGAACTTTTCCGTCGCGCCATGGAATACGCATCCGACTGGGACCGGGTGGTCATCGACCATTGCGAAGACCCCTATCTGGGTGTTGCCGCTGGTGTGAACGAAGGCGAAGTCTCCAGCCGTCTTGGTTTGTCTGCCCAACCCGACGTAGCCGAGGCCCTGCAAGTGGCTCGCGATGTCCTGATGGCCGAATACCTCGACCTGCCCATTCATCTGGCGCATATATCCTGCAAGAAATCAGTGGACCTGATCCGCTTTGCCAAGGAGCGGGGCGTCAAGGTTACCGCCGAGACCGCGCCGCACTACCTGATCCTGACCGAGGATTATCTGGAAGACGATGTCAGCCAGTACGACACCAATGCCAAGGTCAATCCGCCGCTCAGGACCAAGGAAGATCAGCAGTCCCTGTTCGACGCCCTCAATGATGGCACCATGGATATCTTCGCTACCGACCACGCGCCTCATGCCGCCTTCGAGAAGGAAACCGAGTTCGATGTTGCCCCTTGCGGTATCACCGGGCTGGACACTGCGCTGTCGGTTACATGGCAGCTGGTAGTGGACGGCAAGCTCAACAAGGACGCCTTCTATCGCGCCTGGACTACCGGACCGTGCGAGATATTCAACCTGCCCGTGAATACCTTCCAGCCCGGCGATCCGGCAGACTTCTTCCTGTTCGATCCGACCGAGGAATGGACTGTCGCACCTGACACTCTGCATTCAAAAGGCAAGAACACACCGCTTCTGGGAACCACCCTGAAAGGCCGGGTAAAAACCCATTTCATTCAGGGCAAAAAGGTTGTATAGTCTAGACTTCGACCTGTTGATTCTGTCGCGGAATAGATTTATTAAGAATTAAGTAAATATTTCGAGAGGTAAGGAGAATATGAGCCAGCCCTTCAAAGATGCTGTCGGCTTTTGTAAAACCATCATGCGCAACGGTTATGATGCGTATGTGATCAATGTCCGTCTTCAGGCACTCACCCTGGACGAGACAGGTGACGAAAAAGAACTCGACATCTGCACCGAAGCCGGACTCTCCGAGCTTCAGAAATATTTCCCCAATATTGAGGACTCCCAAGACAAGGGTATCCTCGGCTACCTGATGGAAGGCGGCGTTAAGTATTACTTTTATCCGGCTGATGTGGATGACGCTTCCTACACGGATGAGTCCATCTCCACCATGACGCCACGCCTGCTCAAGAAGCTAGAACAGCGCGGTGACATTCCGTTGTCCGCTGTCTGTCCCTTCATTCCCAAGGCCAAGGATCTCTACGCCGATTTCGCGGATTTTGCCGAAGGCCAGATTCGCTTCAAGGGTGTGCCTGATCAGGCCCTGAAGAAGGACTACTCGCTGGCTTACCGAGCCCTGCGCTTTGCAGCCAACTTCGACAAGGACATCGAGGCCAACTCCTGGGCCGCCATCGTGCGTAACGCACGGCGCGTGCTTGACTACGTTCCCATGGCCGACTTCCTCGATGAGTGGCGCAAGGTCGAAGCAGAGTCCATGCACCGCTTCTTCGCCCTGCTCTTCGACTCTATGCTCCTGCACGGTCTCATTCCGGAAATCGCTTCCCTTTCCCGCGTCAACCAGATCAAGAATCCTGACGAGGGTACCGAGGAAACCGTTCTGGAGCACACTCTGGATGTCATGAAAGCGTACCCGGAAGAGCTGCCTTACGACTGGTTCGGTACAGTGGCCTGTCTCCTGCACGACGTGGGCAAGCTCTACACAGCCGAATTCTACGAAGACAAATGGAATTTTCTCCAGCACCATCGTGTCGGAGCCAAGGTTTCCCGCAAGATTCTCAAGCGTCTGCGCTTCGAGGAGCAGGATATCGATCTGGTCTGCGAGCTGGTCCAGAACCACATGCGCCCGCACTTCATGCTCACCGACAAGGGCATCCGCCGCTTGCGCTCTTTGGATGAATATCCACGAATCATGGAAATGGTCAAAGCGGACATCAAAGCCCGCGACGGTTCCTGGCGCGAGTTCAACCACAACCTCAAGATGGCCGAGCGCGCCGACATCCCCGAGGATGAAATCGAACCGTTCCTTGACGGTAACAGGATCATGGAGCTGTCAAAGCTCAAGCCCGGCCCCGCCATCGGCAAGATTCGCGACCAACTGCTCAAGGCGCAGATCAGCGATGACGTCCAGACTCTGGAAGAAGCCGAAGCCTTCGTTCTCAATTACATTGAAGAACACAGAATGTACTAGATTCGGTACAAGTCGATAATCATCCGCCCTGCCCGGTTTAACCGAGCAGGGCGTTTTTTGTTTCCTCCGGCGGCAGGGGAAGGGGAGAGGGAAACCTTTTGAGAAAGGCTTTCTCTCTTCCCTTCCCCAGACCCCATCCCCTCTCCTTTCCAAAACTTATTGTATGCGCATTCGTGCGGGCTGCGCCGATGCGGCAACAATTGATAGGGACCAAACGGGTGCAAGGTGGGCTTGGGTCATTGATATATGAAGATATGGTGTGTCGTGCGGTCTTCAACTCGCTTGAATAAAAGAATATTTGTGCAATGATGTGAGTTGGTGGCTTGCTTAGTGTTTTAGTCTCAGGTGTTTGAGCTAAGTGCTGGCATTTCATTTGCATTGAATTGAGAAGTGATTTTCTCGCTGGATATGGCTGATTGGGATGATTTCCCGGTCAGCGGTGTCATTAAAAGTGAAGAATGCACCCTCGGTGCAGTGTATCGAATACATATTTCAAATTGAGGAGGAGACTGTGTTATTCAACCGTTTTCATTGTAAAAAACAGATGATGGTCGCAGCATGTTTCAGCGCGATCTGCGTGGCGTTATTCCTTCCTGAGCAGGCCCATGCCGGTTACCTCGATCCAGGTTCCGGAAGCACGGCCGTTCAATGGATTATTGCTGGCATCGCAGTTGCCGGCCGGCTTAAGAGACGTGTTTTTGACACTGTATCCAAAGTTTTCGGAAGGTAAGACAATGCAGCAGGATCTTGGATCATTTCGCGACCCTTCAGGGTGCGTATACTACGACTCCGGTGATGTTTTGCGTACAATAATGCCGTGTTACAAAGATACTTGGCAGAGTGTCGTAGAGTCCGGACTTATCGCAGACGCTCTTGAAAAAGAGTCTATTGTACCTTTTGAAGAGCACAACGCACTTCCCGGAAGCTGGAAGACTCTCAAGGTTGAGCGGATCCCATTTATTTCATATCCATATGAATGGAGCTTCAGTCAACTCAAAGACGCGGCCTTGCTTACTCTCGAGTTGCAGCGAAATGCGTTGGAAAAATCCATGGTCCTCAAAGATGCTTCGGCATATAATATTCAGTTCATCGGTTCCCGCCCAGTCTTCATCGATCTTCTGTCCTTTGAGCCATGGAAAAAAGGGGACACATGGCAGGCCTACCGACAATATTGTTCACATTTTCTTGCGCCGCTAGTCCTTGCATCCAATCTTGATTTGCGACTCGCTCAGTTGTCCAGGCAATGGATTGACGGCATTCCTTTGGATATTGCCTGCTCCATGTTGCCGTTGAAAGCAAAACTCTCTCTGGGTGTGTTGATGCATCTGGTTCTCCACTCTGCACTGCAAAACAAGTATGCAGATCCACGGGAGTTCAAGGACAAAAAAGACCAGAAGAACATGACCACGGAAAAACTGCTGGATATCGTGGATTCCTTAGAGAAAACATCAAGGAAACAGCATTCCCCATCCAAGGAAACTGAATGGGGGGATTACTACAACGACACCAACTACACGGATGCGGGCACCGAAGCCAAACTGGCGATCATTGAAGCTCAAGCCTCCCGGTATTCCGGGGAACTTGCCGTAGATCTTGGCGCCAACAGCGGCCGCTTCAGCCTGCCATTGGCCAAACATTTCAAAACGGTAGTGTCGGCTGACATCGACCCCGTGGCGGTTGATCGCCATTACCGCCAACTGCGGGAACACGGTCCTGATAATATTCTTCCGATAGTGCTTGATTTATCTTCGCCCTCGCCCGCACTAGGCTGGGCCAGTGAAGAGAGAAAGAGTTTTGTCGAGAGGTGTGATGCCGACATGGTCATAGCCCTCGCTCTGTTCCATCATCTTTTCTTTACTGTCGGAGTTCCGTTTGCCCAAATAGGCATGTTTTTAGCTTCGATCATCCGCCCGGGCGGAGTGCTTGTCTGCGAATATGTTCCCAAAGAAGACGGTCAGGTGCAGCGCATGCTCAGCGCACGCGATGACATATCCGATGGATATACCAGGCAGGAGTTCTCCAGTTCATTCCAGGTCGCTGGATTCGAGGAACTGGAAGTCGCAGAATTGCCGGATAGTATCCGCACGTTGCATGTGTTTAGACGCACCAAATAGTCGAGGCTGGCGTATTACAATGAACCTGATTGGATCAACCATTATGGAAGCTTGCAGTTACGAGCAGTTATCCCAACAAGCTTACGGTAATGAAGGTATGTCATGCTGACTCTTTTGAAAGAACCCGCCATTTCAGTCTTTCTGGCGACGGTCTCTCCCACAATCGCTCTGGTTGCCGTCAATATAGAGCTGTTTTCAAAAAAACAGATGCGCAACTCCGTGATTGCGATCTCGATTGTCGGAGCCGTACTGGCTGCCTTGTTCTACGTAGCCAATGCATATTTGCTTCTTCCACTGTTCTCAAAGCTTGTCGGGAATCCCGTTGTACTCAGTGAATTGACTTCATGTCTGATCTCATTTGGCATTTTCTTTGTCTTGAGCGAGCGGCTTTTTAGTGAATTGATTGAAGAGAAGAAGACTCGAATTTATACAAAACTTGCATTAGTCGTGTCTTTTGCATTGATAACAAGCTTCTTTTCAATAGCGGTTTTGAACATCATTTTTGCATTGTACACGGTCATGTCTGTTCTTGATGTCAGGAAAAATATCAAGAGAAGCAGCACAGAGTTCTCAACTTCTTTAGAACGGAAGGAAGAGGAATCGACTGAATCTGTTGAGTTCAAATACAGGCCCAACGTGTATGTTCTGTTTCTGGAATCTTTTCAATCAAGTGATGTCCTGGAAAATATTTACCGTATCGACAATAAGGAACTCTGCTCTCATCTGAGAGATAAAAATTTCACCATATATGACGATGTGTACAGCAATTCGACGATGACCGAGTTGTCCTTTTCCAATATGATATGGCCGAATATGATGTATAATCCTCTGCACTTCAGGGATTATTCCCAAGTGCCCTCATCCAGGATAGTTTCAGCATTTCACGACAACGGTTATCAATGGAATTTGTTCTCATCAGATTATCTCAAGAGTCGATTTTCGGACCTCTTTCATTATTCTGACTCGGGGGCTTCAAATGTCGGTTCGAATTTGAACCGATTGTTTGCACCAATCTTTGCTCAATCAGCATTACTTCGGGGCCTGTTTTCCATCGCTGACATTTTTGAAAACAATACAAACTTTGTAAGCTTGCTCGCAGATTTACAAACAAAGATAGAGGATAACAAAGACACACCTCAGCTGCATTGGTTTCATTTTGGAGCGCAGCATAGCCCTCAAACGCCATGGAATGAGCTTGAGTTTTTTGAAAAAGAGTATGCAGGTCGCTACAGAAAGGCAGAAAAGGATCTGGAAAAGACTATCGACGTGATAATGGAGCACGATCCAAATCCATTAATCATTTCCGTGGGAGATCATGGAGCTTGCCGATACAGGTACATTTCAAACGGAGTCGGGGATGATCCCAATGAGATTATTCGCTCGCGCGGATATGAGCCTGCACTGATTGCAAAAGATTTTTGTTCGGTTTTTCTGGGAATTCACTGGCCCGTCAAACACTACACAGAGGGTGAGGTTCTTTCTCATGTGAGGCTGTTCGATCACGTCATAGCTGCCTTGAGTGAAGACAAGAACCATTTGAAAAACATGATGCCTAATGAATCATTTTTTTCTTCTGGCCAGTTGAGAACTCCGGTTACGATGGTGCGAGACGGTATCCCGCTCAAGGATTGGGAGCCGGTATCTGAAGAAAAAGAGCTTTCTCACATTCTCGACGAAATAGAAAAAGATCCGAAAGACGTTCAAAAACATCTCGCTTTGGTCCAAAAATATTTCAAGGTTGGACACCAAAACACAGGTATGGATTACCTTTTGTCCATGACGAAACAATTTCCGGACTCGGAAGAAGCTCGTCTTACGCTTTCACAGAATTTCATGGATCGAAATGATCTTGGAAATGTGAGAAAACATGCTCTCGCAGCCATCACTATCAACCCGAAATCAGGCATGGCTTACTATTGGCTTGCCCTCGCAGCAGAGGGAGAAGGCCAGGATACGAAGTGTGAAAAGTTCATCACAATGGCTTATGAGTGTGGTGGCAACCTGGCGATTAAAAAAGATCTGCATTTGAGATATGCATATATTCTCATGAAGGGTGAAAAGTATGATGAGGCATTCGAGGTCATCAATCAGGTGAGCATACATGACCGAATTGAATTCACTGAAAGCATAGATTGGCAGATGCAGTTCATATCATTTTTACGTGGGGATAATGATCAGTTGTTTTCATGGCTCGACAGTAGTCTCATTGACATGAAAGCAAGGCAAAAGAGAGTAGTGGTTTTTGAAAGGAAACTGATTTTGTGTATATTGACGGAGAATTGGGTAGATGCAGAATTGACTGCACGGAAGATTCTGGAGTTTGATAACAATCACCTGGGAGCGCATGTAGTCCTGGGGCGTAGTTTGGAATTTCAGGGAAAGATACCTGAAGCCCTGCAAACATATGCCGAAGGCTTGGCAACAACGAAGAATAGAGTCCTTCTGGAACAGTTGGGTCTCATGGCAATCAGAAATAACATTAACCATCCAGACCTTGTGCAGATAAAAGCAATCGCGCAAGAGCAGTGCAAAGCTCGTGAGAGCTCCTGGGGACAACTGACGTCTTTTGATGAGAAATGGTATGCTAAAGAGTATGGACATCTGCTTGGTGGATTGTCTCCACTGGAGCATTACATGCACAATTCAGTGGCATTAATGCTTAATCCAAACAAGGACTTTGATACTGCGTATTATTTTTCCAACCACACGGATGTGTTCAAGAATGGTGTCGATGCTTCTTTGCACTATTCACAGTATGGGCAGCACGAACTTTTCCGGCCTCGTCTGACATGCATCCTCGACCACTCAATCACCCCGAATGTTAACTGGAGATCTGCAACTCAGTAGCGGTCCTTAGCAAGACACGTCGCCCCTCTGTTTCCAAAATTATCGTACCTAGCTTGATTGTTTAGGATTTAGTCAAGTCGGTAACCACTCTTAAGCCACGCCTCCAGCATGACTGGATTGCGGATGAGGTAGGCGTCTACTGTCTGTTTAGGAACCTTATTGAGGGGGCAGGAAAAATTCACGCAAGCGGAACAGACATTGCGTTGCACGTTGACGATCCATGCGCTCATCCCCAGCAGGGTTAAAGTCAGCATGGTCCACTGCCCACCGAAAATCAGAAATGGCAATGGCACCCCAACCAGTATAACTGCTGCAAACACAAACTGAACTTTCTCGAAGCGGTTCATCGGTGCGGGATTGTACTTCCACAGCTTGAGACATCCGTGGTTCGCAAGGCAAACCAAAGTCTTTCCCTCAAGAGCGTAGTACGGGCAGTGAGAGCACAGGATCTTCGTCTCCCATACATTGAAGAAAAATAGGGCAAAACCGATCCATGCCACAATCCACTCGCCGTACCCGGCCTGATACATGCCGATAGCTGCGGGTAGAAAACCTGTGAAGGAAAGCAGGGCAAATGCCAGCAGGTCTGCCCAACTATGGCGGCACTTAAGCAGGCCCTGAGTAGTACAATCGGCACAAGAGGAAGCATCGCGCCATGTGCAGAGATCGTGCGGGTTGTTCTTTTGATTATTCATGATATTTCTGACCATTCTTCATCAATGTTGATTTAACCTTGGTTTTCCTGAAGAAGCGTTTTCACCACTTTCTTGCAAACTATTGCCATCTGAGCGCATTTCTTAGCCGAGGGATCGTATCGCTTATACAATTCCAGCAGTTCAAGCTGGCCACCCAGGAATTCCGATAGGACGTCATGGGAGACTTCGTCTGTTTTAATCTTTTCCGCTTTCAGTCGTTTCCTGACTGCTTTCAGGACAAGCTCTTCGGCCTTGAGGAGTTTTTTGCCGACTTTCCTGTTCCGACCGGCCTCGCACACGACCTCCATATAGACCTGAAGACCTTCCTTGTATTCGTTGCTTCCGAGGATGTCGTCAATGGCATATGACAACCCTTTCTCAAGGGATTCGACTTGCATGAGGTTGTCGGAAAGTTCTTTGGCCTTCTCTATTTCGCGGTCTGCAATATGCTCAATTATATCATCTTTTGACTTGAAGTAGTGATAGACAGTGCCGGGGCTCAGTCCTGCTTTCTTGCAGATTTCCTTCATTGAGGACTGATGAAATCCCTTCTTGTTGAAGCACTCCAGTGCACCTTGCAGAATCTGGAGTTTTCGCTTCTCTGTCTGTTCCATATTTGCGGTCCGGACCATGTCCACGCCCTTTGGTTCTATGTTCGAATGTGCGTTCGAATTATCTTGACAGTGTAGCCAGCCTCTGTCAAATCATTCTTCGAATAGTTGTTCTAACAATGGAGTTCTGATGGTTTCCATCGCAAGGGAAATGCTGAAAAAAGAGTGGAAGAAATACCTTCCGGCCATGTTGGCGGTAGCCTTTTCTGGCCTGCTCATGATTGTTCAGATCGGGTTGATGCTCGGCATGTTCTCCACGGTCACGATGATAGTGGACAACTCCAGCGCCGACCTTTTTGTAACCCACCCACAGACCGAGAGCCCTGACATGGCGCGTGAGATGCCGTCGCGCATTGAATGGGTACTCATGAGCCATCCCGCTGTTTTGGAT
>Ga0209692_10003302_pt1 | contig 15848 bp, 10 predicted proteins | sample tdDd472_FD_187129 | JGI IMG/M metagenome (GOLD analysis project Ga0209692, IMG submission 187129) | Marine sediment microbial communities from the Atlantic coast under amendment with organic carbon and nitrate - tdDd47.2 (SPAdes)... | ecosystem: Environmental > Aquatic > Marine > Coastal >...
ACCGAATCCTAAATGACATTTTGTTTGTTGATTTCCATTAGCATATACTTGAGTTAACGATGGAAAATCGAGTGATAATTGATCAATTATTACCATTTCAGATGTGTATGGTACTGGATCTGAACAGAATTCTCGTTCAAAACCCGGACCCCAGGAATTGTTGTTAACAGAAAGATCATGATTCTCAAGAGCAGACCTTACGGTTCCCATAATACCTGAAATATCATTATTTACATCAGACGTATAAAGTTTTACGTTAGGAGCCATTCCTTTAGCGACTGGATCAATTAATCCTTTACCGCCTATTGTGCCAACCACATGAGTAGAGTGTGAGTTTTCTTTTTGTTCTGTGTTGCTAGTAACTCTTCCTGAGATATCAAAATGAGAACCAATTGCTCCACCATCCCAAACACCTACCCAAATGCCCTCACCTGAAAGATTTGAACTTCCATCTGTATTATTTGTAATAAAGTTAATTCTTTGATTTTGAGAGCAACTTGAATTATTTAGTTGAAAATCTGTTAAAACGGGTTCAATCCATTCAACCCAGTTTAACGAAGCAATAGCATATAAATCTTCATTCTCAATTCTAAGTTTTAAAATATTAGAAGTGGCCTTTGATAAGATTTCTATATCAAACTTCTTTTTTAAATAAGTTATAGCCAACTCCGAATTTGTACCATACGCTAATACCAGATTTATATCTAAGTGGTTTTGTTCTTTTTTGAACCAAAGATCTGATTCCTCATCAAGTCGAAGATCATATTTAAAATTAAAAGGAATATCTAAAACGTATTTTACCTGTTCAAATTTAAATGCTTCTTGATTTGATATAACTGCAGTATACGAATTACCAGGAATATATTTTAAAAGTTTTATTCCTTTTTTTTGAAGTTCAGTTTGGTCATTCTCATTTAAGGCATGATTAAATTGTATAATACAATAAAAGCCACTTAGTGGATTTGTATCTGATTTTAATTGTCTTTTAGATGGAGTTTTTGCATTATAATACTCCGGGTTTTTTATTTCCCCATTTCTTAGATTTATTGTTTGACCTGAGAGCATTGCTAGTGCCAAAAAATAATAAATGCTTGTTAATAGTACTTTTTTTATCATATGATTATTTATTTGTTTTCAAAAAATATGAATTCGTCTTTTGTTGTATAAAATTCGAGTTCAGATGAATCGGAAAAGTTGATGTCATTTTTGTTAGTATCTTCGCCGTTGTGCTTTGTGAATTCTATATTTTTATTTTCATCTTTGTCGCTTATATTACATCCTGCAACAAATAGAAATAGTATTAAAAATCTGCATAAAAATTTCATGTACCCTATCATTTTATAATTTGGGTATAATGATAATTCGATGTTTTTTTTAAAAGAAAAAATATTTAATACAAAGGATAGACATCTGAAGACAAATGCAGGACAGAACTGTAAAAGTCGTTAATAATCAAAGGGGAAAAGTAAAAATTTTAAAGTTGGATTATAAAATCTTCGAGGGAAATATTCTTGTTTAAATTAAGTTTTGTTTTAATTCTACTTCGGGCTTTTTCAACAGCACCTACTGTGACATTCATCATAATTGCAACTTCTTTAACCGAAAGATTAATTTTAACAAAAGCGCAATGTTTGAGTTCCTTACTAGTAATATTTGGGTATTGTGTTTTAAGAATTTTGAAAAAAGAAGGATGCACATCATTAAAATGTAAAACAAATTGTTCCCAGCTTGAATCATTATTAATGATAGAATTTATTTTACTAATTATAGTGTCAATTTTTTTCTGGAATGTTCTATTTTTTATATCGACAGATAATAAGGATTCTTTTAACTCAATAAGCATTTCATTATTTTGCATAATTTTCATTGCAGTTGTAGTAAGCTCTCTATTAATATGTTCTAATTCCTTTTCGAGTCTTTTTTGATTACTTACATTATCCTGAGATAACTTCGCCAACTCTTTTTCCTGATTATGAATTTTAAGTTGAGATAATTTTTTTTCTTGTTTTAAAAGCAACTGCTTATTTTTTGCAATTTTTAATCTGTATCTGAAAATAGTAAATACTAATAATGCAATAATTATCAATCCAACTATTATTGCAATTAAAAAATAAGTAAGTTTATTTTTTAAAGTAAGTTCTATTTGTAAAAACTCTAGTTCTTTTTCTTTATTTTCAAGATTGTAAATCGTATTTAATCGATTAATCTGTTCTATTTTTTTATCTTGAAATAATGTATCTTTTAGTTTTGATAACTCTTGTGAATAATATAAAGCTTGTTCGTAATTTTTAGTTTCTTCATATAGTTGTTGAAAAAGAATATAATTATTAAAAAGGTTTTCCTTTGCACCTATCTTTTCATTCATTGCCATACTAGTATCAAGATACATTTTTGCCTTTTGAAAATCTTTTTTTAAGATATTTAACTTTCCTAAGTTATTATAACACATCTGAAGAGCCATAGTATTACCAATCTGATCAAGTATATCTATTGAAGAAAAGAAGTATTCTTCTGCCTTAATATAATTATTGATAGAAGAATAATATATTGCAAGATTATTTAATGAAGTTGCTATGCCTTCTAAATCATTGACCTCTTTATAAAGTTTAAGTGCTTTTGTAAAATAGCTTTCATTACCAATGTCACCCAAAGAAAATTTACAAATTCCAATATTATTAAGCGATCGACCAATTCCTGATTTGTTATTTTGTGATTTAAAAATAGCCAATGCGTTTTCATGATTTTCTAATGCTTCAACAAAGTTACCTGTTGAACGATGACACATGCCTATATCATTATTTATTTTTCCAACTTCATATAAATTATTTATTTTTTCGGCAAGATGCAAAGCCGAATATAGATTGGAAAGAGATTTTTCGTATTCACCCAAATCGTAATAAGATCTTCCCAGATTATTAAGAGCTAAAAGTTCCCCTTCAGTATAATTGATTTTTTTTGAAAGATTATAGGATCTAATAATATATTCTATACTTTCCTGTGGATTGCTTTTTATTAGTTTTTCTGAAATATGATTTAATGAATCAACTAATTTTTGTGTTCTATTTATATTTTTTAATGTAGTATTCTCTTGACAATTAATATATGTTAAGTTGATATAAAATAAAATAAAAAATATTAATAGTTTCCTCATATTTTCAGTAATTCAGAGATATTTTGGACAAAGGTATAATATAATACTAGAAAAATATGGACGTATTTATACTATTGAATATGTGATAAACTTAATCATTTCTAACACAGAGGATTTAATGAAAAATGTTTTACGACACACAAGGAATAGTATTTTTAAGATAGATTTTAAAAGTGCTATTACTTAGTAACGGTTGTTTAAAAATATTTGGAAAGGAAAGAGAGATAATTGGAAGTTTAGAAATGTTGATCTTAAAAAGATCATAAATCGATAAGTTTTTCAAAAATAAATACAAATTTCAAATAGAATCTTTTTTAAACTTTGTATATATTAAATTGTCATAAATGAAATTATTTTCACAACTTGGGATTAACATATTTTTAAATATAACAAAATGAAACAGATAGATAGGCGAATTGTTATCGTTGTAGCTTTCTTATTTATTGTAGGAATGGCTTTTGGTTTAATGAAATTTTTAATTGCACAAAAGGAAGAGCCTTTTAGACGTCCTGCAATAGTAGCAAAGCGATTTGTGAAAGCTGAGAAAGTAAAATATCAGGAAATAATTTCTCCTGTATCTGCTCCAGGAAGAGTTTCGTCAATTTCTGAAATAGATATTGTAGCAGAAGCATCTGGAAAAATTTTAACAAAAAATGTTTCATTAAAGAAAGGAGCAGAATTTTTTAAAGGAGATGTATTATTTACAATTTATCCTGATGAAGCAATTCTGGCTTTAAAGTCGAAAAAAAGTAATTTTTTAAATTCTTTAGCTAATTTATTACCAGATATAAAGATTGATTATTCAGAATATGAATCTGCTTTTAGATCATTTTTTAATGAGATAGATGTAAATAAAAAACTTCCTGAGTTTCCACAAATTCAAAATGAGAAATTAGAAATATTTTTAGCAAGTCGAAATGTATTAAGTGACTATTACGGAATTTTAAAAGATGAACTTCAATTAAGTCGTCATACTATTGTTGCTCCATTTAATGGAACTTACTCAGAAGTTTTTATTGAAGAAGGTGCATATACAAATATGGGCGGTAGAGTAGCACATGCAATACAAACAGACCAACTAGAGCTTGAAGTGCCTCTAGATAAATTTGATGCGGAATGGATAAAAATAGGTGATCAGGTTAAAATATTTTCAAAATCAAGAAATACAAATTGGAAAGGAAAAGTAATTCGAAAAAGTCAATTTGTAGATGCAAATACACAATCACAAGAAATATTTATTAGAATTTCAAATAATACAAAGAAACCAGTATTAGTGGGAGAATTTTTAAATGCATCTTTCCCAGGAAATCCTGTGAAAGAGGTAATGGAAATCCCGCGGAATGTGGTTTTTAATACGAATGAAGTTTTTATTGTTGAAGATGGAAAAATCCATAAGGAAACAATTAATATAATTAAAGTTAATGAGAAATCACTCATCTTTAATGGACTTGAAGAAGGTAAAGTGCTAGTTATGCAACCTTTGATTAATGTTCTTGAAGGAACTCTTGTTGAGGTTCAAGGTGATAAAAAGCTTGATCAGCAGAAAAAGAATAAAGAGAAGCAAAAAAAAGGAAAGAATGATTAATCTTATTCAAGTGTTATTATGAGAAAGATTGTAGAAAGATTTGTAGAGTATCCAATATATGCCAATTTAATTATTGTATTTGTATTAATTGCTGGATTGGCGAGTCTTTTCAGCATGAAAAAGGCATTTTTCCCGGAAACAGAAAGTAGAATTCTTAATATTTCTGTGTATTATCCTGGAGCCTCGCCTGTTGAAATGGAAGAAGGTGTTACTTCGCGTATCGAAGAGGCTATTCGTGGATTAGTAGGAATTAAAGAAATTAATTCAACATCAGTTGAAAATAGTTCTGTTGTAACAGTTGAGACGACTGGAGAATATCCAATTGATGAAGTTTTGATGGAAGTAAAAACTGCTGTCGATGGAATTTCATCTTTACCAACAGCTGCAGAACGACCTGTTGTATCTAAACGAAGGTCAAGGTCGGGAGCATTATATATGACTTTAGTTTCCAGAGAAGATTCCGATGTGGGCCTAATGACCCTAAAGGAATATGGACAGAGAGTCGAAGAAGATCTAATGAACTCAGGTGTTATGAGCCAGGTAACATTATCTGGATTTCCAACGCCAGAAATTTCTGTTGAAATAAAAGAAGAAGAACTTCTTCGTTATAATATTACAATAAGTGAAATAATAAGATCGATCCAATTAAATAATCAGGATATTTCTGGCGGTCAGATAAAATCAGATGAAGAGGAATTATTAATCCGTCTTCGTTCAAGAAGTACCGACCCTATTAAGATTGGTAATATTATTGTTCGTGGACAATCGGACGGAAGTTATATTAGGATTCGAGATATTGCCGAAGTAAAAAAGAAATTTGCCGACACATCAAATAAATCATGGATAAATGCTAAAAATGCTGTGTTTATTGGAGTTGATAAACTGCCAGAAGAAGATTTAGAGGAAATAACTGAATATGCTCAGAAATATGCCGAAGAATTTAATGCGGCAAATCCAGGAATAAAATTAGAAATTTCATTCTCATTTATGGAGATTTTAAATAGTCGATTAGATCTCCTTACAAAGAACGGTATAATTGGATTGGTATTAGTTATTCTTGTATTATCAATGTTCCTTAATGTAAGATTATCCTTATGGGTATCATGGGGAATTCCATTTAGTTTCTTAGCCATGTTTATTTATGCAAATCTTGCAGGAATTACAATAAATATGGTATCTCTATTTGGGATGATTCTTGTAATTGGTATTTTAGTTGATGATGGAATTGTAATAGCTGAAAATATTTATTTGCATTTCGAGAAGGGAAAAACCCCAATGAAAGCAGCAGTTGATGGAACAATGGAGGTTTATCCTGCAGTTTTAACTTCAGTTACTACAACTATAATTGCCTTTGTTCCATTATTATTATTATCTGGTACAAGAATGGAAATGATGTATCATATGGCAATAGTCGTTGTGGCCAGTTTATTCTTTTCTTTATTCGAAGCATTCTTCGTTTTACCTGCACACTTAAGTAGTGAGCGTATTCTTAGACGCAAAAGTCTAAAAAATAAAACAAAAGGAATAAAAAAATATTTTGAACGGTTTATTGTTTGGTTGAGAGACGATATTTATCATCATGCTCTTAATTGGTTATTAAGATGGAGACATGCAGTAATTGGAATTCCTATCGCATTATTTTTAATTACATTCGGATTACTTGCAGGTGGTCATATTAAGAATACATTCTTTCCAATGGTTGATTTTGATAATTTTGAAGTAAATATTGCTTTCACACCAGGAGATGGAGAGAAACAAACTAAAGTGTATTTAGATAAATTTGAAACTGCCGTATGGGAAATAAATAATGAACTCGTAAAAGAATTTAATCTTGAAGAAGATATTATTGATTTTGTAATGAAATCTATCGGTAACTCATTTAGTGGTCAGGAGATAGGATCACATGCCGGGAATTTAAGAGTTTATCCTATAAATTTGGAAGGGATAGATATTAGTGGACATGAAATTGCTAATCGTGTTAGAAAGAAGATTGGGAAAATTCCTGAAGCTCGAAAATTCACTGTTGCGGGAAGAAATCGTTGGGGATCGCCAGTGTCAATTAGTTTAATGTCTAAGAATTTACATGAATTAAATGAGGCTAAAGATTATTTAATGAATCGCTTATCTGAATTACCACAGTTAAAAGATATTAATGAGAACGTGGCATTAGGTAAACAGGAAGTTAGATTAAAATTAAAGCCAAAAGCATATTTTCTAGGATTAGATGAAAGTGCAATAGCACAACAGGTTCGACAAGGTTTTTATGGCGGGCAGGCACAACGTTTACAAGAAGGTCGAGATGAGTTACGTGTATGGGTTCGTTATCCAAAGTCTGATAGAATGACTCTTGGGCAGATGGAAAATATGAAGATAAAAACTGTTGCTGGAGAATTTCCACTAACAGAACTTGCAGAATACCATATGGAACGAGGACCAGTGGCTATTAAACGTTATCAAGGATCACGAGAAATTCGAGTGGAAGCTGAAACAGTTGATCCTCTAGCTCCAGTTCCAGAAATTTTAGAACAAATCAGTCGTGAAATAATGCCTGATGTAGAAGCTCAATTTGCTGGAATAAGATATGAATATCAAGGACAGCAAAAAGCAGGTAATGAAGCGATGTCTAAAATTATTCCGTATTTCACAATTGCATTTTTATTGATCATCTTTATAATGATTATTCATTTTAAAAGCTTTAATCAGACATTAATTATATTGGCTATGATACCTTTATCTATGCTAGGAGTTTTTTGGGGACACGGAGTTCATGGAAAGCCATTGTCTTTAATGAGTATGTGGGGTATGGTTGCCTTAACGGGAGTAATTATTAATGATGCTATTGTCTTCCTTTCTAAATATGATAGTAGTTTACTTGAAGGTAAAAAAGTTCATGATGCAATTATAGAGGCAGGAAAACTTAGATTACGCCCAATTATTTTAACAACAGTTACAACAACTGTTGGATTGTTTCCTATTATCTTAGAAAAAAGTATTCAGGCACAATTTCTTATACCAATGGCAATTAGTTTAGCATATGGTGTTGCAATCGGAACAGTTTTTATTTTAATATTCTTCCCTGTATTAATTATGCTTCTTAATGATTTAAGAGTTTATTTAAAATATTTATGGACAGGAATTAAGCCCGAACGAGAAGATGTTGAGGTGGCTATTATTTTACAAAAGCGTAAATTGAAATATGAACAAAATGGACAATCAACAATTCAGGAAATAAAGGAATAATTTTTATAAAGAGTATTAGTTATGAGAAATTTAAATAAATATATAATATCCCTTTTGGTTGTTTTAATATCCCTTAGTTTGCATGCTCAAGAGGACGAACTGATACTTTCTGTAGCGATTGAAAAAGCATTGGAAAGTAATTACGGAATTATAATATCTAAATCGGATGTTGAAATTGCCAGTATAAATAATAATTGGGGAACAGCCGGACGAATTCCAACAATTGGATTTAATGCAACTTCTGGAAATAGTCAGGAGTTAATTGATAATACAAAAATTAATAGAATTGCTGGTGGTATTGCTCTAAATTGGACTCTATTTAATGGTTTTAAAGTAAATATTACAAAAGATAAACTCGAAAAACTTGAGGAACTATCTAAGGGCCGTTCTGCTGTTATTATTGAAAGTGCCATTCAAGATGTTACAATGAGTTATTATAATATTCTGTTACAGAAAAATCGTTTAGATGTTTTGAATAAGGTAATGCTTTTATCGAAAGATCGATATGATTACGAACAGACTAAATATGATATTGGAGGATCGGTAACATACAATGTTTTATTAGCAAAAAATATTTATTTAGACGATAAAGCTTCATTTTTAAATCAGGAAGTCGTTGTAAGAAATGCGATACGTAATATGAATTTCTTATTGGGTCAAGAAGCTTCGAAAGAATGGACATTTACCGAAGAATTTAATTCAGAAACATACGAATACATTCTAGGAGATTTAATGGATAAGATGATGTCTAACAATCAAACACTTCAAAATCAATATGTAAATTTATTATTAAAACAAGATGAGATCGGTATACAAAAAAGTACTTTATACCCAAGAGTTAGTTTAACTGCCGGTGTCGATAATTCTTATTCATGGACTAAACCTGATACACAACCAGAACTATATACTGAAGCACTCACTCCTTATGGGAATTTAAGTCTAACCTATGATATTTTTTCGGCAGGGAATCGTAAAAGAGCTATAAATATTGCAAAGATTAATGAGGAAATTTCTCAAATTGAAACAGATGAAATAAAGCATAGCTTAACCAATCAACTTTATAATGAATATGAAGTTTATAATTTGCGGAAAGTGCTTCTTGAAGTTGCAAGTGAGAGCTTGGAAGCGGCAGAAATGAATCTTCAAATAGCGGATGAAAAGTTTAAATCGGGAGTTATTAATTCTTTTAATTATCGCGATATTCAGTTAAGTTATTTGAACTCTGCACTGAACCAGCTCCAGTCAATCTATAATTTAATTTATTCAAATACTACTTTAACAAGATTAACTGGAGGATTCTTGAATGAGAGTAAATAGAATGCAAAGCTTGTAAGAAATAAAAGATTTTAAAAAGATTAAATATCAAAATAAACTAGTTCCTGATACATTCAGGAACTAGTAATAAACAGATTAACAAGAAATTATTCCGACTACCCTAAAGTCAATTTTATAACAAAAATTCACAGTTTTTTGATCTTTTGTTTAAGATTTTTGCATTTATCGAATATCAATAAACGCATGAAAAAAAGTCTAAATATTAGAAAATCAAGGCTTCTGATTTTCTAATTTAGATTAATTTTAAATATTGTTCTGTTTTGTTTAACCTCTCTTATAAAATGAAAATTTTGCATTATTGAATATCAATAAATCAATAAATGAGGTTTTTTAAAATACTTGGTATTTTAAAAAAGAATTTACTACTTGCACACTGAGAAAAATTTATTAACAAATTTATTAACCTAAAATTAGTAAGATTATGACTAAAATTTTACCTAGATTAGCCTATGTGCTAATTGTAATCGTATTGTGCGCTGGTAGTGTATTTTCCCAGAAAAACATTAGAAGTCAAGTATTAGATGACAACGGTAATCCAAGATTAATTCAGTTTGAAAAGGCAGTTGATTTTAATTCGAAATCAAATGATTTATTGAAAGAAGCGTTAAATCTAAAGCAAAATGAGAATTATGTTTTAAGGCGCTCCGAAGAAGATAAACTTGGTAAATCTCATTACAGATACCAACAGTATTTTAATGGAATAAAAGTGGAGCATGGGAATTTCATTATTCATGCTAATGGAACTAAGGCTACATCCTTAAATGGTGATTATAAAAAAATCTCTGAAAATTTTATTACTGAACCTAAATTAACAGAATCTCAAGCATTAACTATAGCTTTAGCTTATGTTGGAGCTAATGAGTATATGTGGGAAAGTGCAGATAATGAAGAGTTTGCTAAACAAACAGAGCCTGCTAAAACATTTTATCCTAAGGGAGAAGTTGTTATTGTTGAAAACAATCTTTCAGAAAGTAAATCTGTACGTTCTCAATTAAATTTAGCATATAAATTTAATATTTATTCAGCTGAACCTGTAAGCAGAGCTTTTATTTATGTAAATGCAATAACTGGTGAAGTTGTTATGAAAGATGATATTATTAAAACTGTCGCAGCTGCAGGACCAGCAGACACTCGTTATAGCGGACCTAGAAATATTGACACAGACTATGATGGAACTTATAAATTAAGAGACTATACTCGTGGTGATGGTATTATTATTTGGGACATGAACGAAAGTACAAGATATAATAATGCTGTTGATTTTACTGATAATGATAATAACTGGACTGCTTCTGAATTCCTCCTTAACAAAGATGATATTGCTATGGAAGCTTCTTGGGCTTTTAAAAATATTTATGATTATTGGATGAATGTTCATGGAAGAAGTAGTTTTGATAATCAGGGTGGTTTAATGAATGTTTATGTTCACTTTGACCGCGATTATGACAACGCTTATTGGAACGGGTCTGTATTTACTTTTGGCGACGGAAGTGATACTTATTTTGATGCATTAGCATGTTTAGATGTTTCTGCTCATGAGCACGGACATGGATTATGTTCTTACACCGCTGACTTAACTTATTCATATGAGTCAGGAGCATTAAACGAAGCATTTTCTGATATATGGGGAGCTTGTTTAGAAGCTTATGCTGCACCTGAAAAGGATATCTGGATTATGGGTGAAGATATTGAAAGAAGAGATGGTCATTTAGGTTTACGTATATTATCAGATCCTAACGCAGAAAGTTTACCTGATACATATCTTGGTGACTATTGGTATACAGGAACACAGGATTACGGTGGAGTACATTATAACAATGGACCATTTTGTTTCTGGTTTTATTTAATTTCAGAAGGAGGATCTGGTGTAAATGATAACGGTGATGCTTATTCTGTTAGTGGAATAGGAATACAAAAAGCTGAACAAATAGCATATAGAGTAGAAAGTTATTATATGACTTCAAGTTCTCAGTATGCTGATGCACGTACTTATAGTATTCAGGCAGCTATTGATTTATATGGTGCAGGTTCACAAGAAGAAATTTCTGTTACAAATGCTATGTATGCTATTGGTGTTGGTGACGCTTACGAAGGTGGCGGAGAAGTTGATACAGAAGCTCCAACAGTACCTTCAAATTTAACAGCAAATAACATTACAAGTTCATCTGTAGATTTATCATGGAGTGCATCATCAGATAATATTGGTGTAACAGCTTATGAAATATATAAAGATGGCATATTTTATGCAACTACATCATCAACAAGTTATACAGTTACTGGTTTAAGTGAACTTACAAACTACGATTTCTATACAGTAGCTAAAGACGCTGCAGGGAATATATCTGGTGCAAGTAATACTGTTAATGTAACTACAAGCGAGATCGTAATTGGTGAAGATTTACCAATGATTAGTACTATCAATATTAGTTCAGTTACATCAGGAAGAAGATATTATGTAACATCAACTATCAATGTAACTTCAGGAGGAAATCCTGTAAGTAATGCTTATGTTGAATTTACATGGTCAGGATCATATACAGGAACAGTTAGTGGTTATACTGACGCTTCAGGTGACTTTTCTTCGACTACTGCAAAAATTAAATACAATAGTGTAACAGTAACTATTAATGATATTACAGCAACAGGTTATTATTGGGATATGGCTGCAAGTGAAGTTACAGATTCTTATAATTCTTTTGCTTTAATGCCTACAATAGAAGCTGCAACTTATCCGAATCCATGTACTTCTGAAATAAATTTCGTTATTGAACAAGATAATGCATCGAATGCAATAATTAATTTATTTGACATTACAGGTAAGCAGGTTGTAAATAAGCAGGTTGAAATGGCTCCTGGCTTCAATACCATTCAGTTGGATATTAACAATTTAGAAAAAGGAATTTATATCTATCGTATCTCTACCGACGAAGGAACTACTAAAGGTAAGATCGTTAAGAAGTAGTAAAAGCTTATGATTACGAGTCGTCCTGTAATAGGGTGATAATATTGAATATTGGTTAAAACCAGCGGGATTTTTCTCGCTGGTTTTTATTGTTATAAGTATAGACACTAATTAAATTTGTATTCTGCATTATTAGTTTTAATGATCGTGTACTCATAACAGTAAGAGGCACTTTGTATTAAGATTATTTTATAGTTTTATTATAATTCTGTTTTTATTATAATCTTACAAAGTTTATTTTACTTACTTTGTTTTAAATTAATTTTAAATGAAAACCTTTAAATTAATAGTAACTGTTTTTTTGTTTTTATCTATATCAAGTACTATATATAGTCAAACACTAAATATTGATAGTTTAATTATATTACAAAAGGATACTCAAAATAAAACAGAAAATTTAAGATTGTAGAATCAAATTGCTAATGAATTCTTTAACTCCAATCAACTCATTAACTGAAACTATTACGATGTTAATGAACGATGAAAAAGGCAATGCAAAAACAATAGATCAATTTAATTCAAAGAATTTTAATGATATCAGAGAATCAATTATTGCAATTAAGGAAAGAGGAGAATCATATTTTACTTCAAATAATTGATAATGGAATGGGAATTTTAAAAAATAAGCTTTCAGATATTTTTATTCCATTCTATACCACAAATGAAAATGGATCGTGTATTGGACTGAGCTTTGCTCGTCAAATAATGAGATTATACAATGGATCAATAAATGTAAAGTCAAAAGTAGAAGAACAAACTGTTTTTACTTTGAAATTTTAAATTTGAATACCAATAACTAGTATATCGTCTACTTGCTCGTAAGAATTTTGCCAGTTAATTAATGCCTTATCAATGATTTTATGTTGTTCACTCATTTCCTCGTTGCAATTTGTAAGGAGCAATTCTTTAAATTTACTCGACATAAACTTTTTACCTCTAGAACCTCCAAATTGATCCATATATCCATCCGAAAACATGTATAAAAGATCACCTTTAAGTAACTGAAACTCGAACATTTTAAATCGATCCATTCTTTCATTAATAGAAATAGGCATTCTATCACCTTTAATTTCGTATAAAATATGGTTGCCTTGCGCAATAGAAGTAGTGTCGTTTATAGGAGGTTTATCTTTATCTCTAATAAGGTATAATGGATTATTTGCTCCAGAAAATTGCAAATCCATATTCTTATAGTCAATAGAACATAGAGCTATATCCATTCCATCGCGTTGCTCTCCAAACTCCCCTTTTTGTTGCAATGCATTTATAACATCCTTTCTTAATCGCCTTAAAATAACACCTGGATGAGTTATATATTCTTTAGTAACAATATCATTTAAAAAGGAAATTCCTAACATACTCATAAAAGCTCCAGGAACACCATGCCCTGTGCAATCTGCAGCTGCAACAATAGTTCTTCCTTCGATTTCCTTGGTCCAATAAAAATCTCCACTTACAATATTTTTAGGTTTAAAATAAACAAAATGCTCATTCAAGAGTTGATTTCTTTTTTCTTTTCGCGGTAATATGGCATTTTGAATATATTTTGCATAATGAATACTATCTGTAATTTCTTCTTTTTGCTTGTTGATAGTTTCCATAGTAGCACGAAGTTCTTCATTAGTTTGATTGAGTTCTTCGTTCGATTCTATTATAACTTCCTTTTGTTTAGTAATTACATAATTTGCTTTACGAATACGCATATATCCAATAATAATAAGAACAATTATTATTGAAATTGATAAAATTCCACCAGTCATGGCAGTATTTCTAAGTTGCTGTTGTTGGATTTTAGCATCTTGTTTATCCAATTGTGTTTGTTGTAATTCTATTTGTTTCTCTTTTCTTTCAAGATCAAATCTTGTTTCCAGATTGCTAAGTTGTTTTTTACTATCCGAAGTGAAAATGCTATCATGAGTTTCTTTAAAAAGGAGATGATATTTATAAGCTTCATTAAATTTGTTTTGTTTAGCAAAACTTTGCGATAAAATTTCAGCAGCTAATCGAATATTTTCTTTAGAACCAATTTCTTTAGCAATATTTAAAGCATGTAAACTATATTTTATGGCTTGCAAATAATTCTCTTGATAAAAATAAGCTTGTCCGATTTTTGCGTAATCGTTAGCTATAAATGCGTCTTCTCCAAGATCTAAATGTAATTTAAGAGCTTTTTTAAGTTGCTTTATTGCATTAGAGAATTCTTGTTTTTGCAAATATACTGAGCCCAAAAGGGATGCTGATTTTGCCATTCCACTTAGATCCTCTATTTCTTGACTAATTAAAATTGCGTGGGTAAAATTTTTTAAAGCATCTTCGTAATTCTTTTGAGAAAGTTGAATTTCACCTATGTTATTAAGACATATTGCTTGTCCAGTTTGATCTCCTAATTCTTCATCTATCTTCAAAGATTTTTCGTAGTATTCAACTGCTTTCTTGTTGTTTCCTAAATACTGATGAACAGTTCCAATATTATTAAAGCAAACAGAGATACCTGATTTATCATTTATTTCTTTGTTAATTATTAACGATTTCTCATAATATTCCAATGCTTTAACATAATTTCCTTGTAAACGGTTAATCTCCCCAATATTATTTAGATTTATGGTGATACCTATTTTATCGTTTAATTCCTTGCTTAATTTTAAAGATTTTTCATAATGTTCTAATGCTTTTGGAAATTCTCCTAAGCATTCGTAGGTGCCTCCAATGTTTAGTAAGCATGTTGCAACTCCAAGCTTATCCTTTAATTCTATGTCTATCTGTAAAGATTTCTTGTAAAGCTCTAGAGCTTTGGAATAATCGCCTTTTGATTCAAAAAGAATTCCCATGTTGTTTAAGCAACGAGATATTCCTATTTTATTACCTAAGTTCTTTTCAATCTTTAATGATTTCTCAAGATAATCAAGTGCCTCAGAATAATTACCTTGAATTTCTTTAATTATCCCAAGAGTAATATAACAAGTTGCTGTTTTATATAGATAATTATTTTGTTTCGATAGTTCTAAAGCTTGTTGTGCATTTATTTCCGCTTGTTTTGTATCACTATAGAATTGTATTTCGCTTAATTTAATAAGTAAATTTATTTTAAGGGTATCTTCTTTTGATTTCTTTAATAAGAATTCTAAACTATCAATTTTTTGATGGTCTTGAGCAAATGCTGAGTTAGTCTGTATATTAAGGATTATAAAAAAAAGAAATGAAAATAATTTATATGCCATTGTTTTACTTGGAATTGGTGATGGATAAAAATATCAATGACCCATAAATATAGAGTATTTATATGAATATTAAAATCAAAGATTTATTTAGGTTATCCGTTAAATTAGATTTTAAAGGATTAGTATTTATTAATACTTTCTAATATCTAATGGGTTTAATTTGGAGTACTTTAATCAAAATCTCTTTTAACCAGAAAATCAGATGCTAAAATCCAAAATCGATGTTTAATAGTTATATTATTAGGGTTACATTTAATTTGTTATTTTGGTTTTTAGACTGGGTTAATCTTTCTGTGATTTATTTTAATAATAAGCTAGTAGCTTAATATTAAATAGTTTATCTTTACAAAATATTAA
>Ga0209692_10003303_pt1 | contig 15847 bp, 12 predicted proteins | sample tdDd472_FD_187129 | JGI IMG/M metagenome (GOLD analysis project Ga0209692, IMG submission 187129) | Marine sediment microbial communities from the Atlantic coast under amendment with organic carbon and nitrate - tdDd47.2 (SPAdes)... | ecosystem: Environmental > Aquatic > Marine > Coastal >...
CCGGAAAAGCTATATTGGAATGCCCCCTTGACTACTCATAATATGGGGGAAATTAGGAGGAGACATGCGCAAACAATTACTCGTACTTTTATTAATCATCCCCTTCATCGGATGTGCATCTAAAAAGTATGTTTCAGAAGAGCTCGAGCGCTCCGAAGTCCGAACGCAAGCTCAAGTTGAAGAACTGAAAACAAAAATCGAAGAAACTCAAACCCAAATTCGAGATCTGGCCAAAGATTTTGACGTAAAACTGGATCCCATCGAAAAGGCAACCCAAGAAAACGCCGCCATGATCGAAAAAATGGGCGAAGTTCGCTTCCAGAAAACCCTTTCTGACGAGAGCGCCCTTTTCGAGCCCGATAGCTTCGAACTCGCCGATGCCGCAAAAGCTGAACTGGACAAATTCGCCAAAATGGTTCTTGCCCAGGACAAATTCGTGTTCATCGAAATCCAGGGTCACACCGATTCACTGGGTACCGACAAGTACAATAACTATCTCGGCGAACGTCGTGCAGAAGCCGTACGTGATTATCTCTACAAACAGCACGATCTGCCCCTGCATGCTATGAGCATCATCAGCTTTGGCGCCGCCAAGCCTGTCGCTGACAACAGCACCCGCGAAGGTCGCGCACAAAACCGTCGCGTCGTACTCGTTGTTCGGATTAAAGTTTGATCGATTAATGCCTGATTACCAGGCATTCAGTACGCTATAGAAAATAGCTCGACTCCTCTGGATTCGAGCTATTTTTTTTAAACAAACTTCACTTATCCTTTTCCTCTGCCTTGGCGTCATCACGCGAGACAAAGTCCAATGAAGCTGAGTTTACACAATAGCGAAGACCGGTAGGACGCGGTCCATCGTCGAACACATGCCCCAGGTGTGAGCCACATTTTGCGCAAAGGATCTCGGTCCGAATCATTCCGTGGGAGGTATCTCGCTTGGTGGCAACCTTGCCCGATTCGATGGCATCATAAAAACTCGGCCAACCTGATCCAGATTCATATTTGGTCTTTGAGTCAAACAACTCTTGGTCACAAACCACGCAGGCATAGACACCATCGCCCTTGTGGTTCCAATACTTACCTGTAAAAGGGCGTTCAGTTCCTCCCATTTGACATACATAATACTGCTCTTCTGTCAGTTTCTTACCTTTCACTTCGAACTCCTTTTTTTCTGTTTGTCCAAAGGCCAGCAAAAAGGCTGCTGAACATGCAAAAAGCACCGTGTATTTGAAATAGTTTCGCATGATATTTTACTCCTTTCTGGCCTGTTAACAGATTCGCAAAGAAACCTATTCCTGGGCTGGGTTCCCGGATCAAACGAACCCAGGATCACCGTGTTTGCCTCATTTATTTTATGTGAATTTGTAAATTTCTTTTTTTCAATATATTAGACGCATAAATTATTCAATGGTTCATTTCTGATCATGGCCCAAACCCTGGTTCGGGTAGAATAATGACTATTTGGTAATCTGGAGCATGGAACATGGATAAGAGCTTTCAAGGCCAAGCAGAGCAATTTGAGCGCAATATCTATGGAACCCCCAAAGGTGTCCTCAGGAAACGATTACTTTGGCAGGACATTATAAAGCAGGTCCCGATGGAAAACGAATCGTGGTCCATACTTGACTGTGGAGGAGGCACGGGGGACCTTGCCGGCAGACTCAGTAAAATGGGCCATCGAGTGACCTTGAATGACCTTTCGAGAGACATGCTGGAAAAAGCTCAGGAAGCTTGGCAACCGAACAACCTTGGAACAAAGATGGAATTCATCGAGGGCGCATTCCAGGATCTTCCCTCCACTTACAATCAAGCCTTTGACCTTGTGCTGTGCCATGCCGTGTTCGAGTGGTTAGCTGACCCCATTGCAGCGCTAGCGCACTTAAAGCGTTTCCTGAAGCCAAATGGCTGGCTTTCACTCATGTTCTACAACAAGCATGGACTTGTGTACCACAAGGTACTAAAAACACACTATTTCCAAATTCACAAACCGACCCCGATGAAACGACAGAGTCGCTTTACTCCTCCAAATCCCCTGGAGCCTAAGACTGTCGAAATGGAGATGGCAAATCATGGGTTTAACGTTCAGTCCGTTGCAGGCATTCGAATGTTCATGGATTATCTGGAACATGGAGAGCGATACACGGCGCTACCTGAGGACCTTTTCGAACTGGAACAGCATTATATGCATCAATTTCCATACTGCTACCTTGGGCGTTACGTTCATATTCTGGCGACAGCGACCTAATTCCCTTGACCCGACCTAAGGATCAGAGTCCCCGGCCCCCTGTCCTCCGCGCTGGAAGCCACAGGTGTCCAATCCAAGTGGGCCATCGCGCTCCAAATGTCCTTTGGCGACCAATCACTGTGAATTACGATGAGCGGCCTCCTGCCAAGAAGAGGTGAAAGTTCCTTATGTGACATAGGTTGATCCAACTCAATAAAGTCGGGAAGGCAGGTCACCTGGTTCAATTGGCTAAACTGGGTGGTTTCCCCGTTGGGCCTTTTGCAGGTCCACTTGTTTTTCTTCAGGGCCAAATGGCAGGACTGTTCGATATGTTGAATCATTGCCCTGGCTTGAGCCGGTTCAAGTCCGTCAAGCCTATTGAAAAACAGGACAGGGTTGTCCACTGGGACTGGGTCGAAGGAACGTCCATGCTTCCGGTTAAATCGAAGGGCATATTTTTTCCAGGTGCGATCAAACACGCCACCGGAAAAATGCATTAACTGAATGCGGTGGTCAACAGCCAGGCGATACCCTTTAAGGAAAGCCGAAAAGGTTAAATCAAGATCGTAGAGATGAAACCCATTAAACCGTTTCGAGTCAAAACCCACATCCTCCAGCACGGTGCGTTTACAGGCGATGAACACACCATCGAGGGCCTGCATCTCTCCAACGATCCATTCATCTCGCCCGCAACCATACTGCAAATAGGAACAGGATTCCCCTCCTGGCTTCCGATGAATGATATGCCCGTGAAGGTAAGGATAGCCGGCGGAAGTCCAGTTACCGCTTATCAGCCTTGTTGTGCCCGCAACCCCAACCAAATCGAAGTGACTCAGATCATCCATTAGAATTTCTGGCAACTCAGGGTTAACAAGTTCAATATCATCGTGACAGAGGATGATATTCTCCGCTTGTGCCAGATCCAAACCTCGTTCGTAGCCCTCATTCAGTGACTTGGCATCATTGATACGAATGAATTCCCCACTCTTTCCAAAAACAGGCTGAGCTGATTCGAGAAAAGCCTGGTATTTGGCCTCATCAATGGAACAGGTGATGATTGAAAAATCTGGTGTGAATGGCGTCCGGGCCATGGGCTAGCGCCTCCCTTCAAAGGCCAACTCAGAAAGCGTATGCTCCCATTCACGGGCGGCTGCTTCAACTTGGAGAATTTTTGAATTGGATGCTCGAATGGCTTCACACCAATCCGTGTGGGTGCGCTGATTGTGGTTAAGTTCGATGGCTTTTTGAACATAATCCGCGGCCGATGTGGCAGCCATTTCTGACAAGCCCATCTGGCTGAGGCAACCGAACGTAAAACGCGATCGAATCGTATCACCTGGAAGGGTCACGATGGGTGTCCCCATGGCGAACGCCTCAAACGATGTGTTTCCGCCACTGAAGTGGAGGCTGTCTAACAAGACGGGTACCTGGGAGATAAAGCTGAAATAGGCTTGGAGGGACATTCGTGGAAGAAAATGAACTCTTGATAGATTCGAACCAAGCCGTTTGGCCAGGCGTTCGCGTAGCATACGCGTCCAAGTGTCATATTTGCCCTCAAAAAGAAAAATGCAGCCATCAGGATCTGCCGAAAGTAGTTCGTGGATGCGATCATCGAAATCGGGATGAAGTTTGAAGAGGTTCTGAACGCAGGCGTAGGCTGGTCTCTCAAGATCGACGCCAAGGGTAGTCAGGTCGATGTGATCAGGGGCTTTTGGCGGATGGAAATAAATTGGTAGGGTGTCGAGACTGACAATGCGTTCTGAAAAACGCTCATGGGTCCCTTCACGAACCCAATGACGGGATAAGATGTAGGCATCGACCGTTTTGATCCCGGTCGTTTCGGGGCTGCCCCAGGAAGTACACTGGATGGGAGCTAAGCGCTGGAGCGCAAGAAAATAATTGAGTGAATCGCTACCGATTTCCCAGAAATAGAGCAGGTCCAGATTTGCTGCACGGAGTTGGTCTGCGGCCTTTGCCACCGATGTGGAAAGGCTCTCCAATCGAATTGAGGGCCGCTCAGCAAGATAGCCGAACTTGCTCAAATCGGGGGCAAAAAGATGAAGATCCGCATGTTTCCCGGTCCACTGTTCCAGGAGTCCTCTAGTACATTTTGTGAATATGCCCTCGTGTCCCGCCGTGACAACCATGCCAATTTGGGGACGTGGCCTGTGAGGAGTGTGTTGCAACACCTCCTTTGCCTTAAATTTGGAGGCGTAGCTGCTTTTCAACTCAAAGTTACACGAACCCTGGTAGGCCACATGGTAGGGAAACTCCAACCGACAGCTGACCAAGTGCTGAAGTTCGTGCGCCAAATCAATACTAGAAATTGTGTCTGTTGCCTTGTTCATGCGTTTTCGCCAGCGGGAGATTGTGCGGACACTAGCAGGAATGGGCGGACAGGACACACTTGCCTTGAGTTTCCAAAACGGATTGCCGACATCCAGAATGGCCAATCTCTGGTATACCTTTCTTGCTTCTGCACTCTGCCCCAGCTTTTCAAGGCAATGCCCCTGGTTTCGATGGTAATCAGCCTGTGATGGTTGGACTGAAATTGCGCGGCTGAGCAGCTCCACTGCATGCTCCAAGTGGTCTTCCGAGATTTCAAGAACCGCATAGTTGTTCAACGCATTGGCATTTTGAGGGTCACGCTCGAGAATTGACTCAAAGAGTTCACGTGCTTCCAGATTTCGTCCGCTCTTTTGTGCAAGCGTTGCCAGGTGCGTGCGTGTGGCCAGGTGATCGGGGCAGGATTTGAGAATGGATCGCCAGATTTCCTGAGCCTGATCCAATCGCTCTGTTTGAAAAAGGGCGACGCCGAGGGAACACAGAAGCTCATGGTTACCGGAGTGAACCTCCAGCCCTTTGCGGCATGATTTCTCGGCATCGAGGGGCATTTTTGCTTTCAGCAGCATGGCGATCAAATTGATCCAATACATCGGCTCTTGGGGACGAACCTCTATGGCTCGCCTGATCAACGCCAATCCTTTTTGAACGCTACCCGTTTGGCAATGGATGCCACCTGAGAGATGGAGTGCGTCGGGCTGATTAGGATTCGATTCCAGTATGTTCTCATAGAGACCCAGAGCTTCCTCAAAATTGGCGGATTGCTGAAGCGCCACCGCACGCTTTAGAGTACCAAGCCATTTCTTGTTCTGGGTCATCGCGATTCCTCGTTGGATCATTCACCCAATTATAGTCCGGTTGGATGCGTTTTTTACAAAAATGGCCGTCTGATGCATACATTCGTTTCCCCAAAACAGTACGCGCCAACTCCTGCTAAAATGGTCCCAAAATGTTAGAGTTCAGTAGGAGACACGATTCATGAGCCACTCTCGTTATTACAGCAACATCAACAAGGACCTACTCAACGCGATACCAAAACGCCTATCGCGGATCTTGGAAATCGGCTGTGGTGAGGGGGCACTTGGGGCCGAATACAAAAAAGCAAACCCCAATTGTGTTTACTGCGGGGTGGAAATTGAACCAGAACCAGCGGCGCAGGCGGAATCATCTCTGGACCAAGTCGTGTGCGCCAATATTTCCCATCTTGATTTGGCCGAATTCGGAAATAAACCATTTGACTGCATCATCTATGGAGATGTCTTGGAGCACCTGATCTCGCCATGGGACGAACTGAAGGCCCGTGTTGAATGGCTTGGTCCCAAAGGTGTGGTTCTCGCCAGCATTCCGAATGTTCAACACTGGTCGATCCTCGTTAAACTGTTGATGGGCGAGTGGGAGTATGAGGATAAAGGCATCCTGGATCGCACGCACCTACGGTTTTTTACAAAAAGCAGCTTGAGGGCACTATTCCAAGCCGCCGGCTTAAAAGTGACCCGATTGAAGGCAGTCCGGAAACAGACAGAGTGGTCCGATCGCGTACTTGAGAGCATGATGCCCACCATCAGGGCGTTGAAAGTCGATGAAACGCAATTCCTGGAACAGGCCAATGCTTACCAATACCTTGTCAAAGCTTTCAAAGCAAAGGAGTGAACTGGACTTCCGTGCTCTCACGTTCAAACGATTGCGTTAGAATTTGAAGTTCTTCAGTTTCAAGCCCTGCTGTTGGAGTTGCAGTAAATTGCCTACGATGGGTGTCAAAATCAGTAATTTGAGATGATCCGGGTTCAACTTCTGGTAATCAAAGGGCGGGATGCCCTGAAACTGACGTGGATCAACATCCTCCTTGAAGGTGAGGAGCGCCTCAAACGTCATGTCGTGCCCCTCTGAAGATCTCATTTTAAAGGCCACCCGGCTCAACGTTCGGTCTTCGTGGTAGTCCAGAACTATATTGGCGCTTCCTTCAAAACCGGTCGAGTTATTCTGTAGCTGGAACGCGGCCGGAAGACCACTGTCATGATAGGCCACCGTAATATTGGCGTAGATATGGTCTTCCTCGTTGGCATAAAAAATGGCCGCAGGCAGATAACTGTCCTGAAAGAGCCAAAGTTCATATTCACCGGTTTGCCAAAAGGTCCAGAGTCGATTCAGTGGCACGGTATGAACTTTCTTTTTTCCTTTTTTCTTCTTGGTGGCTGGTTTAGAAATTTTTATGATATCGATGGCCTGGCCCTGGCTGATTCCGGAACCGACGTACACATAGCGAAAGCCACCTCGGGTGACAACCTGGTCTTTCAGTTGGTTCAAATAACGCAAAGCATAGCTGCGGTAATTAGTTAATCCCGCGCGAGGATGACGCGGCATGCGTTGGTCCGAGAAGCCCTTCCCACTGTGGTAAATGAGCATTTTTCGCGATGCGTCTCGAATCAGGTCCATATTTCCGACCTCACCTTCGACATTCAGGCGATACATGCCGTTTGGCGTGGCAATTCCCTTGATATCCACTTCTACTTCCAAGGGCACGGCGGAACCAAGCTCCTTTGGAGGCTGGACATCCATATCCAATCGAACATCCAGGTCCACAGCCCGAGCCGAGCGGTAGGCCGACGGTAGCCATGTTTTTTCAATGGCTTCTTTGCATTTCAGGAAGAGTGTGTAACCACGTTTTTCTTCCTGGAACACGGGATCATGGATGGTTGGTCCGTTGAGACGCGCCCGCGTAAGATCCACCTCGGGAGATGCTTCTTTCTTCTTCGGTTTAGGCGTGGATTTCGGAGGTGGTTCGACTTGTCGAATCTTTGATTCAGAGCGGTCCCTTGGCTTGGAGGTAGGAATCTTTTTTGGTTCTTGCAAAAAACTGAGGGACAGGATGAGGATCAGTACCATGAACGGCTCCTTCAAGATTAACAGGTTGAACCATTATAGCGTCTCATGGGTAGACGCAGACGCAGTGATTGTTTGGCAATCACGAAACCGCATTTCAAGAGACAGAAATGGCAGCGAATGGACGTCCAATCCGCTGCCATGTCTTTGAGGCGAATAGTTCGCCGTCACTATGTTGAAGTCACCGACCGCATCGCGGCCGGTAACAGGATTGGAAGGTTAGTTGAAAAAGGCCATGATCTCTTCGATCACTTCCAGGAGATCTCTTTCATCAGCATTTTCAAGATAACCGAAGTCTTTGGTGTGCTGGTTGAATGAAACCAATGCACCGTACTCGTCGGCATTGATCATGTCCGCACGGTGACAGGCACCACATGCACGTGAACCAGGACCAGTAATGTAACTGGGTACATCACCGATGTTACGGCCAGCCACTTCGTCAGAGCTTGACAAGAGACCACCCAGCGACTTGGACTGATCGGGAACATTGTAGGTTCCTTCATAGTGGCAAGATTCACATGCAGTAATGGTGAAGTAAGGATATGTGTGGTTTACATGCAGGTCATACCGAACGGCTTCGACGGGATCGTCGAAGTTTACATCACCGATATCAAATGGCTGGAAGCTGTGAATCGCGTGAACATAAGAGTCCAGGGAGCGAGACTGCATTTCCAAGTGAGATCCACCACTCTTAGTAATGTGACACATGCGGCAAATGGCTATGCTACCACCGCGATTCCCACTGTGGAAAGTGGTTGCAAGCGCTTCGTGGCAAGCATTACATTTATTGACATCTGCAATTGGCTGGAAGAAGCCGTCGTCAAATGCGTTTGCTACCAGATCAAAGGTACGGCTAGGCGCATTGACTGCATACGTAATGTCATCATCTTCGGGGCCACCACGGTAGTCCCTTTCTCCGATAACGAGAGTGACATCAGGCATAACGCCAATTTCACAGCGCTTAACTACGCCAGAAGTCAGATAGTCAGCCCATTCGGACATGTTGAAATTAACACTCCAACTGCCACCACCGGAAGAAACAACTTCAAAGCGAGGATTTACTGATTCGCCGTCAAGAACAAACTCACCGAGACGGTTGCGGTCAGCGTCACGCTCGTGGCAACCAACGATAAAGTCTTTTGTGTCATAGCCATAAAGACCAATCATCAGTGTGGGAATCATGTCATCAATTGTCAATTCAGAGAGATCGGCATTCTTTGAAGCGCTGATCTGAACGTTCAAGATGTTGTCTGCGAAGCTGGCACTGTCGATAGAAACAGTGAAAACATCTGCATACTTGGTGCCCGCATCATCCGCATAGATTACCTTGTTATAACCATTGTGGATTTCGTTAAAGGCAGGAGCAAAGCCGCTCTGGGAGTGGCATGTGTTGCATATGCCGTCGTCGGGCAGGGGGTGAGGTGTAATGTTAGTGATTGCCACATCGGCTGTGCCGTAATCAGCAGAACCGTTCATAGGGTGGCAACTCTTACAGGTAGTCATGGTCATCATGTCGTCGGCAAGGATCATGTCCAGTTTGCCTTCGTGACATACAACGCAGTTCGCCATGCTCTGGGGATAGGGGAATTCCATCGCGTGAGACATGTGCGTGTCGTTCATGACGTTTGCAGTGTAAGCATACTGTGCTTCTTCTTCAGGAGTAATATCGGATCCAGCATGAATTTCGGCATAGCGCAGAGGGTTGTCCGCGAGGATCTGCCAGTCTTCGTGACCACCAGTACGGGTGTCGTAGTGACATACTTTACAGGCAACAAAGTCAGCCAGGCCTTCTGCGATTGCTCCACGATAGCCGTGCTTCATGTAAGGCTCGCCGTGGCACTTTTCGCAGCCTTTGGAATCGGCATACGATACGAAATTGTCGACACTGTCAGGAGCCAAGGCACCAAAGCCCATTCCGACATTAACCACTTCGTCGTAGAGGTGAACGTGAGAGCCTGCGGGTTGTTCAACATGAACGGCGCCTTTGGCGATGTACATATAAACAGCAGCATCCGACATTTCAGGTGCATAGGCAGCGCCTGTCGCCGTAATGGTATAAACCCCTTCTCCAAGGTGCATAATGGAACTTGCAGAGAATGATTTTGAGTTGATGAACATGCGGGTCGCTTTGTCGTACTGGATCGCGTAGAAACGTTTCTGGTCCAGTGACGGCAAGCCATCAGCATCGATGTAGGGTAAACCATCCTTCATGATGGTGAATGTCATGGTAACGTCATAGCCTTCAGCTTTGCCAGCAACACTGGCCACACCGTTGATGGTGACATCGAACGTGCTTTCACTGCCATAGGCCAAATCGTATACAGCCTGGTGATGATCACCAGAGCCTTTGTGGCAAACGGAACATGATTCGGGTTCCAGCGCCGCAGTCAGGTCCTGGCCATCCTGGCCGTCCTGTCCGTCAACACCATCAACGCCGTCGATTCCGTCAACTCCGTCTCGTCCGTCTTGACCGTCATCGCCACTGCAACCCGTCAGGGCCAACGCGATAATCATGAAGACAGCAAAAAATAAATTAAATAACATAGACCTTTTTTGCATAGTAACCTCCCAATCTCCTTGGTTTGCAAAAAAAATGAGGGATAAAAAGACGTTTGATAAGATGATCAACAAATCCCTCATTCAACTAATAGCTTATATGCCAGTAAAAATCAAGACTTTTAGAATAAATGGGTTTTTATTCGTCTTTTTTTACATTTCTCCCGAAACAGCTGCCCCTCATCTGAACATATTGGCTCTGGTGAACAAATTGTTTCATGCGAACCATTTGTTTCGATACAGTCGCATCAGGTCAACTTTTGACCTCTTCTTTTTTTCGGTATGGAACCATGCCGTCAAAAATTCTTATAAAAAATAAATGTTTTAACTTATAGTCGGGAATTAGACTCGAATTAAACTCGCTAAATCTTCTAATGAATTGAATTCAAGGATGTCGAGGGCGTGGAGCACATGGTCCTGGATCGTCTCATTGGCATCGATGCTGCGCATCATCACATGAGTTGACTCCACCATCGCTTCATCGAGTAGCCCAAATGCCGCCTCGTCCTGAGAGGATTCAAGGGCCATATGCGTTTTTTTATGACTGAAAAACGCGAATCGTATCAGGAACCAACTGATGAGCAGCTTTTTATTAGCGGTTAACAGGTCCTTCGAGCCCATGTAAAGCGCTTGAAACCATACATTTCGACTGAAATGGTTGAAATAATGTTCAACACGTTCACCAAAGCGGTCAAGCACATGGGCCCGCATGGAGCTGAAATAATCCAGTAGGCGTTGGACCTCATCGGCTTGGTCGATCCGAAACAGTGCGCGATCCACACCCGCCCCCTCAAAAGCGTTAATCAAAAGCTCGTTCAGACGATCAAATTGCAGCCCTTCAAAGGAAGCACCCAAAACGGTAAGAATCAAGTTTTTTACTTTTGGTCCCATCTCGGACACTGATTCGAGACTTTTTGCTCTTTTCTCAAGAAATATGGGATCCATAAATTGTCCCAAAACTCGATTCAGGCGCGTTTCTGGATTTTGTTGAACGTCACGGTGATAGAAGCTTTGGCACTTGCGAGCCAAATAGAGGCAAAGGTAGTGTTTCTGGCTACATGAAAAATCAGAGCAATCCCAGATGAACCGAATGGTCTGCATGACTTGCGGTAGGAGTTTGTGATAGAAGTCCTTGCTCTGCACCAGAAACCGGTTCACACCAAAAACGGAATTTATATCTTTTTCGACAGGTTCCTCAACCCGTGTAGCTTCGCTGTTGAGCAGACACAGGCGTGCCACTTCGGGGCACGACAACTTGCCATGCAGCTCGGTTCCCTGAGGTAATTTGTAATAAACTCTTGGGTAGGTGGCACAGACCATGGGAATGTAATGTTCACCATAGTCACGATGGATGCGACACAACCCTTCATCCAGGAATTGACAGTGCATGCCCTTATCCAAAACGAGTGCTCCGAGCACGCCACTGTTTGGGTCGGCGGTCTTTTTCTTGGCGAAAGCTTTTTTGAGGTGCTTCAGGTCCTTATGCCTTTGGGTGAGGTCATTCAGGTTGTCCACATCTTTTTTACAGAGGCCGATTTCCCAACCAAAACAACAGGTTGCTTCACAATCTGGCCCGATACATTGGAAATCTTTCATGTAGTTGGTTTCAGATACACGCATATGAGGCCTCCTGCTTGAGAATCATCTTAGCACTCTTGACCTTGATATAGAGATCCCGAACCGCGAAAGGCGTTTTTTCTAAAGTTTTAGTCCTCATCCGGAACGGGCTGAATAACAAGGCGTGCTTCAGTACCCTTCGCGGGAGCTGAAAACAACTGAACTTTGTAATCGGAGAGCAGACAATATGCCTTCACAATGGCCAATCCGAGCCCAAGACCTCTTATAGAAGACGGGTTGACCCGAACCAGGGGCAGAAAAATTCGTTCCATATCGCTTTCAAAAATACCGACGCCCTGGTCTTTGACATGGAACATCAGAGCCGAATCACAGACGCTGGCTGAGACGTCAATCTTCCCTTCAGAAAAACTCAGCGCGTTGATGGTCAGCTGCCAAAGGATTTCGGTGACAATACGAAAATCTAAAGGGATGGATGTATTCTCCTTGACCTGGTTGTCGATTTGGACTTTTCGCCCTTTCCACGGACCGTGCTTCAGGCGATCTTCCAGATGCGAAAAAACTTCATCGACTGCCAGGGATCCATCCCAGACAATGGGATCGAAATGGATACGTCGCAAGGAGAGCTGGGCGTATTCCATGAGGTTCTCCATCATTTCATCAAGGGAAGCGCTGATGCGAACCATGGTTGCCATGTCGTCATTGGAGCTGTTGTGCTCTTCGACAGTCGTCTCAAGAAGGGCTGCAAACGTATGGAAATTATCGATATCTTCTTTTAGATGACGTGTGACGCGTTCAATGATTTTGAAACTGTCCAGGAGTTGTGTCTTGAGGTGGGAATATCGAGTCTGTAAGTCGTCGAGTTCGGTCTTCTGTTGCTCAAGAAATACGTCGCGAGCTGAGGGTTGATCCGTGGTATCACCCTGTGGGACCTGAAGCGTTGGGGTCAGAAAAGCCAGGAATTTATCCTCTGGAAGCGTGAGGGTTTGGAGGTAGAACACCTGCGAGTGGCCGGAATGAGTCTTTAAACAGAAGTTCAGTCCTCTGAATTCTTCGCCCTTAGCTGCTCGTTTGAAATACTTATAAACCTTGATGCTCTGCTCATCATCGGCAATGATACGGCGGATATCCTCAACGGATTGCAAGTTTTCCTGGGAAAGGCCCGTCATTTCCGAAAGGGCCTTGTTTATCAACCAGCACTTGCCTTCTTTGTCCAGAACAACGGCGCCAACTGGGATACGTTCAAGAATCGTTTTAATAAACGGCCAAGCCGAGTCGAAGGCATGGTTGAGCATTTGGTGTTTGGGAGGTCTGGGCCTACGGCTTTCTCTTTGGTTGCTTTTGGTATCATGGCGCTCGATCAGTGCCTGTTCAAGCCGTTGGAACCAGTCCAGATAAGAGCCCATCAACGCGGGATCCTGCTTTTGAATGCGCAGGAGAAACTGGTGTTCAATCCCGTGAATTTGAAAGAAAAGATCGGCCAGGTTATCGCCTGTTCCCTCAAAAAGCCAAAGGAGTTCAAGGTCAGGTGGTTTGAGTTCAACCAAATAGCCGGGAAGTGTTTCGATGACCTGCTTCCAAAGCTCAGGAATATCGACGAGGTCGAACAGACCGAGCTCGGTAACAATTTCAAGAATCCACGATTCAAAGGGATGATTCTTTGATTGTTCCATGTACCCCCCTCCGGTTCCGGCAGGTGCTTTTAAATTCATCTGGCACAATAATGTCTCGCCAAGAAGACGGTAACCGCTCATATTAACATGAACTAATTGCAAAACCCCTGCAGTCTTTTTCGAGGAAGATCAAAAAGACCAGAAGGAAACCACGGACGAAATAACAGGCAATTTGCAGGAGATGAATAGATCCTATAGAGTTAGACTATTCAGTACTGGCCAAATTATTAAACAAATCGCCAAGTGTCGGTTTATTATGGATACCTTCTAGCCTGGCCTCGGATTTTTGAAGATGTGGGTCCGAATTTGAATGCTTAGGGAGGATTGTGATTCATGGGTAAGGAACGACCAAATCAGTCTTCAGCTCGGGATGAAGGGTATATGGATCGGGCCCGGATTTTAGCCCAAGACGCGGCTTCTCAGGATGAGGTGCCCGTGGGCGCGATTATCTTAGTTGATGATGTTTTGGCCGGTGAGGGCTTCAACCGAAATATCGGTCAACACGACCCAACCGCCCATGCAGAAATTGAGGCCCTGCGTCAAGCTTGTTCCTATGTCGAAAATCACCGACTGGTCCAGGGAGAATTATTCGTCACCCTTGAACCGTGCCCCATGTGTTTCCATGCGTTAGTGCAGGCTCGTATTAAGCGCATCGTGATTGGTGCCCGAGACCCAAAAGGTGGATTCAGTCGCTTTTTTTCGAGTGACGATCTTGAGAACATGAACCATCAACCCGAAATAGTCTGGGATGTGCAGGAAGAGGCATGTCGGGAACTTGTGGTATCTTTTTTCCGCAAAAAGCGTGAGCGTGGTAAACGCAAATGGCTTCGTGAAAACTAGAGGTCGCTGGCGCCGCCTTGGAGCACTTTATGAATGTCTCGGTAGACATAGGGCGCCTTTTCTCGAAGGGAAACAAGAGCTAGAAATCCGTCTTGACCGTCCAATACGGCTTGAATTCCCACGAGATCGCCATATTCATTAAATACGGGAGCCCCCTCGGCGGCCACGTGCTGGTCGGATGTGAAAACGAAAAAAGGAATTTCATTTTGATAGAAGGTGCGATTAAAACCCGTTTTCTGCAAGAGAAGCTGGCCCAATTCCCAATGGCAGCTCCAAATTGAGGCTCCTGACAGTAGGTTATCCTGGAAGTTGGGCCGAAAGGGTAGCGACACAGCGACATCGAGTTTTAGGATGGTCAAGGGCGGTTCATCGAGCTGATGGGAGAGTTCCAACACGGTTTGTTCTGTACCTTGGAAATGGGCTTCTGGAACAATGAGTTGGGAGCCCTGAATAAAGGTCTTATCGCCTTGAATCGTGCCACGCACGCGAGAATAAGCCTGCTCCATCAAATTGGTGGTGGAGAATGCATAGCCGCTTTCGAGAAAGAGCGTTCCAAAGCCCTGCTCATCGGCGACATTGACACGAATGAGACAGGATTCAACCAGTTCACGAATTTGAGATTCATCGAGGACGGGGCGACGTTCTTCAAATTCATCCTGGCTGAGGGTCAGGTGCTCGTCTTCGTTGGCATGAAGCGCTTCTTTAAGCGCTGAGATCGATTCGGACTCGGTTTTCTCATCCAATGAACTGTCTGGAGATTGGGTGTTCGAATCGCTGAACGCAATGGCTACCGGAATTTCCTTTAACGGAATCAGAATATTAGCGATGGGCCGACTGAAGAACAGGCTAAAAATAAGAAAAAGCAAGCCAAAGCCTGGTAAAAGCAGCCAGGCCTGTCTTTCGGTCATACTACTGCGGGAATGTGGCTCGATACCGATACCCGTTTTGCGCATCAACGAGTAAAGGCGCTGCCATTGCTTGCGCTGGTGACGAGGTGTGTGAAATTGCACGCCATCATCCAGAACTTCGAGCTTGAGAGGAAATTCGCAATCAGGGCAGGTGTCTTCGTGGACTTCAGCGCCACAGTCTGGGCAATATTTCATTGAGACCCATCCTTTTGAATCTGTTCAGTCGAATCGACTCGGTGGTTGTGGTTGCGATGTTGACCCAGCACAATGAAAAACCAGGAAAAGCCGAGCAGGGCCAGGAACAACCCAAGAGAAACCGGACCAAGATAGGTACGCAAGAAGGATGGCCCGCTGGTTGAACTGGTTTCAGGCGAGGTTTTCCTCGAAGGTTTTGCATCGGGTTCTTTGGCGGAATCTTCAAGGGGGATCGGTTTTGCAAGGTCCGGAACTGGAACGCCTGGATTCGTGTCGTACCCTTTTCCGGATTCTTCATTTAATGGCTCTGCCTCAACCCGACGGGAGTGGCTCTTTTTATATTGAACCAACTGGAGCGAATCGATCCAGCCCATATCCTGCAACACCTCTCCACTTGGAAAACTGTGCCAAAAAGCATGCGGCAACCAGACTTTCCCCCCGTGGAAGATGTAAGAGCTGTCTGTTTGGCTTTCGAAGTTTGACTGGACCCATTCTAAGTAATCCGCCTTCTGTTGATCATTGACCGGTCCCTTGGTCCGAATCAGCCAGTAGAAGACGGCCCCACAGACCGGGCACGCGTCGATGGGATGGTCTACAGAATAGTCACAATTGTTGCAGGTGTACTGGTTTACTCGCATGGCCTTGAATAC
>Ga0209692_10003305_pt1 | contig 15840 bp, 10 predicted proteins | sample tdDd472_FD_187129 | JGI IMG/M metagenome (GOLD analysis project Ga0209692, IMG submission 187129) | Marine sediment microbial communities from the Atlantic coast under amendment with organic carbon and nitrate - tdDd47.2 (SPAdes)... | ecosystem: Environmental > Aquatic > Marine > Coastal >...
CACCTATGCCACCAACTATCGCGGCGACGGTCTGATTGTGGCCACCCCCACGGGTTCCACCGCCTATAATCTGGCCGCCGGCGGCGCGATTCTGCATCCGGCCCTGCAATGCAAAATCATCACTCCCATCAATCCCCATACCCTTACGGACCGCGCCATTGCGCTGCCCGCAGACAGTCTGGTGGAAGTTGAACTGGTGGAGGCCGACGGCAAGGTGTTTTTCTCCGCCGACGGACAGGAAGGCCAGCTTATGACCCTGGGCGATGTTATCAGGATCGAAAGCAGCAACAAATCCGTGTCCATCGTGGAGTCCACATCCAAAAGCTATTTCTCCATTCTGCGCCAGAAACTTGGCTGGGGCGAGGAGTCATAATACATGCTGCGGCATCTATACATCCGCAATCTGGTACTGATCGACGAGCTGTCCCTGCATTTTGGCGGGGGCTTTAACGTCATCACCGGCGAAACCGGCACGGGAAAAACCGTGCTCATGGAATCGCTGCACCTGGTGGCCGGAGGCCGGGCGACCTCTTCGGTTATCCGAAACGACCAGCAGGACGGCGAAGTCATTGCGGAGTTCGATATCCCCAAAGATCATGCCATCAAAGAGCTTCTGGCAGGACAAAGCCTGCAAACCGAAGACAACAGCCTTATAATCCGTCGCCATTTAAGCCGCGACGGACGCAGCCGGGTGTATATCAACGACCGGCCGGTGACCGTCAGCCTGTTAAAGGAACTCGGAGCATACCTGGTAGATATTTCCGGGCAGCACGAGCACCAGCGGCTGCTGCAGTCCCGTTTTCATCTGGATATGCTGGACGAATACGCCGCACTGCTTCCCCTGCGGCACACCGTGGGCGAGCATTTTAAGAAACTCCGCAGCCTCACGGCGCAACTGGAAGAAATGCAGGAGCGCAACCGCAACCGGCTGCAGCGGGAAGATTTTTTGCGCTATCAGATCAACGAGATCGAAGCCCTGGACCTCCATGACGGCGAGGACGGGGAGCTACAGCAGGAACGCACCCTGCTGCGGAATATGGAAACCATTCGCGGCTCCATTACCGAGGCGGAATATCTGCTGTATTCCCACGATGAATCGGCCCATACCCTGACGGGGCGTACCATCGCACTTTTGGAAAACGCCCACGCCAGCGGCGCAGAGAGCCTGTCCGAAAGCATTTCCATGCTCCGGGACGCCGAGGCCCTGCTGTCGGAAGCCGCGTCTTCGGCATCCTCCATGCTGCATAATCTTGAAAACGATCCCCAGCGGCTGGACATGGTGGAAGAACGGCTTTCCTCCATAGACCAGTTAAAGCGCAAGCACGGCCCCACCCTTGGGGACATCCTGAGCAATCTGGATGACATGCGCCGGGAATACGACGGCATCAAGCGCTTTGACGAGGATCGCTCCGATCTTGAGCAGGCCATAGAAAAGCAACGCAACCTGCTGGCCACAGAAGCGAAAAAACTTTCCGACAAACGCACGAAAGCGGCTAAAAAGCTCAGCCGCGCAGTCACCGCGCAACTGCGGGATCTGGCCATGCCTTCGGCCATGTTCTCTATGGATGTAACGCCCCTGGGCCCCTCCACTGGCTGCGAGCCCTGCGGCGATGCCCTTGTTTCCTCCACGGGTATGGATACGGTGGCCTTTTTGTTTACCGCCAACAAGGGCCAAAGCATGCAACCCATTGACGACGTTGCCTCCGGCGGTGAATTGTCCCGCCTCATGCTGGCGCTGAAAATCGTGTTGCGGGCCGCCCATCCGCCCCTGACCTTGCTCTTTGACGAAATCGACGCCGGTATTGGCGGCGAAACCGCCCGGAGCGTGGGCTCCAAAATGGAAGAACTCAGCCGAAGCCGCCAGGTGCTGTGCGTCACTCACCTGCCCCAGATAGCCGCCCTTGCAACGCAGCATTTTGTGGTCAGCAAAGAAGAAACCGCCAAACGCACCGTCACCAGCGTCACAAAGCTGCAACCCGACGACCGTATCGGCGAAATCGCCCGGATGCTGGCCGGTGACACCAACAGCGAAAAAGCCCGGGAACACGCCACAGAATTGCTAAACGCATCGTAATGGTTACCTTTAATATGTAAAAGAGGGCGCTTGACGGAATAAAAATCGCGTCCTATTGTTTAATAAGTTGAATGTTCGCGTGTCAATATATTGAAAGGACACGACCGAGTGCAGAAACGCCCGTATCGCCAGTGGCCCCCGGGGAACACCGAACGCATGATTATGCTCATCGTGCTGTCCCTGTTTGTGCACCTGTTTTTCTTTGGCGCACTGGACCGTTTCTACCCCGAGACCGTTGAAAAGCGCAGCACCACGCCCCTGAAGGTGTCCATGCGCACAATGTCAAAAAAGCAGTGGCAGCAAAACCTTACACCCAAGCAACAGCACGCCCGCAAGCAAAAGCAGGAAAAGCCCAAGGTCAAAAAGAAGGAACCGGAGAAGCCCAGCGATCCCCTGGGACAGATCGTTGAACTCTCCCCGCCCAAAGACGAAACCAAGCCGGATGAATCCCGCTTCCTGAGCGAATATGACTCCTCGGTGAAAAAGGAAACCCGCAGCAAATACCAGAAAAGCACCTACGAGCGCCATGCGCCCAAACCAAAACTGGTTGGGGTGAAAGAGCAAAAGCAGGCGGAAAAACGCAGGAAACAGGTAAAAAAATCCAAAAGCCTGGTGCTGATGGAATCCCCTGCCAAAAAGGACACGCCTGCCAAAAAGCAGCAAAAACAGCAAAAAACCGCCATGAAGCTGGAAATTCCCAAACGACAACCCCAGTCCAAACTGAAACTCAAGGACGGCGGCGACCGGGACATGTTCCTGAATCAGGAGCATAAACAGGCCATGAAGGGCAACAGCAACCGCCTGAATGTCAACATACAGGACCCCACCGAAGCGGGTAAACCCGCATCCAGTAAGGCCCAGGCAAAACTGACCCCTGCCGACGCCATTATTATTGGCGTGGCCGGTGGGCCCATGGCAGATCATCTTGAAAATATTGATGAATCAGACGAAACCGCCCTCAACACACGGGCCTTCAAATACGCGACATACTTCAACCGGGTCAAACGCGAAGTGGCCCGTAACTGGTCTCCGGCCCGGGTTCATCGCAAGTACGACCCCAATTTCAATATCTACGGGTATCAGGACCGCCGCACCGTGCTGTGGGTAACGGTCCGCAAGGACGGCGGCCTTGAGCGGGTTGAAGTGCAAGACCCGTCGGGCGTGGATTTCCTTGATGAAGAAGCCATCGCCGCTTTCTATCGCGGCTCACCCTTCCCGCCTCCGCCGGAAGGCCTGCTCAAAGGCAAAGATACCTTCGGCTTCTCCTTTGGCTTCTATTTCGAGATATCAAGCGTGAAATTCCGCCCGCTGTTTGGTCCGCCGTAACACCAGCGCCGCCATAAGCAGTGCTCCCAACATCCATCCTGTACCACCATTGCAACCGGAATCATCCGCCGGGGTAACAATTTCGCCGTTGTCGGCGGTATCGGAAATGTCGCCGTCCACCACAACGTCGCCATCGGGCTGCGGCACCTGCTGCACCTGCTGAAGCGCTTCCGGGGCGTCTATCTGACCATAGCCGAAATACCGGTCCCAGCCCGGGGTGTCTTCACCGGCGTCACCAATGCGGTCGGTAGCGGTTGAACGCAGAATATTACGCACCGTGCCGGTGGACAGATCGCTGCGCAAACTCAGCATCAAACCCGCAAGCCCGGCGACATGGGGAGCCGCCTGAGAGGTGCCGCTCCATTGCTCAAAGCCGGAACCATCTTTTGCCGGACCCAGAATCCCGGCCCCGGGAGCCACAACATCGATATGACTGCCGTAATTGCTGCCCCAGTTTGGCGCAACCGCCCGATCATTACCGGAATCCGTGGCCCCCACCGCAATGGTTTCGTCATAGGCGGCGGGGTAATAAGGCGTGTCACCGTTGGCGTTCATCATGCAGGCCACAATGACAATCCCGGCATCATGGGCCGCTTTGATGGCGTCTTGCAAAGATGCTGATTCCGCCACACCCCCAAGGCTCATGTTAAACACATCCACGCCGTGGCTGATGCCGTACTCGATGGCCTTCACCCACCAGGAGTAATAGCCGGTGTTGTCGTCATCCAGCACCTTGAGGGGCAACAGCGAACACTCCGGGCAGATCCCCGCAATGCCAACGCCATCGTTCATACGGGCAACAATGATGCCGCCGGTGTTGGAACCGTGGCCGTGGTCGTCACCAGGATCACTGTCCTCGTTCACAAAGTCGTATCCGTCCAGCAACGCTCCAGCAAAATCCGGGTGTTCGGAGGCCACGCCGCTGTCCAGATGACCGATGACGATATCCGAAGATCCGGTGGTGATATCCCAGGCCAGAGACATGCGGATTTTTGCCGGACCCCACTGCTGGGTATATTTCGGATCATTGGGGACCGCAGAACCGTAGCCGATATAATCGGGTTCCGCATATTCGATTTCATCGCCAAAATCCTGCTGCAATTGCCAGGCCAGAGCTTCCATATCACGGTCCGCCGGAAGGCCGGTCACCAGCATAATGCGGTCCAGACCATGGGCTGTCAGAGCCCTGGCAACGGACAGGTCCCTCAGCAGAGGACGCACATTAACGCGCTTGCTCTCATTCAGATATCTCAATACATTAAGGCTGCTTACACTATCTTTTTCATGCATTACATTATATTTAATATGTGCATCGGAGTGCAGCTTGACCAGCAATCTCCCCGGAGCATGGGGAGCCTGTGCCGCCTGCGCGACCAGGGTGCAACAGCACACTGAAAGCAGGCCCATAAGAAGGAAAATGTTTTTCATGTTGATATTACGCATGGCATACTCATTTTATGGTTGCGATAGTCGCCAAATCTGAACTACAGTAATGAAGATAGACAGCAAATGACAGGCGGTCAAGATATAAGCGCACATCCGTCTTGACAAACCCGGCGGATGTTTACTCTTTATTCAACAAACGGTTTGAATAAAAAATATACAACCTTTTTCCCTATCGAGGTGAAGTATGTCTGATGCGCATTTCAAAGTTGTAATCATTGGTGCCGGACCCGCGGGCTATACCGCAGCGATTTATACCGCCCGTGCCGATCTGGAACCGGTGATGTTTGAAGGCATGCAGCCCGGCGGTCAGCTTATGACCACCACGGATGTAGAGAATTTCCCGGGCTTTCCCAAAGGCGTCACCGGCCCCGAACTGATGATGCAGATGCGCGAACAGGCGGAACGCTTTGGCACCCGCATGGTTCCCGCCATGATCGATAAAGTCGATTTCTCTGCCCGCCCTTTTAAAATCTGGGCCGAAGACGGCACAGAAATGTCCGCTGATACGGTCATTATTTCCACCGGCGCAACCGCCCGCTATCTGGGAGCCCGGCACGAAGAAAAATACCATGGCAAGGGCGTATCCGCCTGTGCCACCTGTGACGGCGCGTTTTTCCGCGACCTGAATATCATGGTTGTGGGCGGCGGCGATTCCGCCATGGAAGAAGCCATGTTCCTGACTAAGTTCGCCAAAAAAGTCACCATTATTCACCGCCGCGACGAGCTGCGGGCCTCAAAAATCATGCAGAAACGCGCTCTGGACAACCCCAAAATCGAGGTCATGTGGAACAGCACCATCGATGAATACCGGGGCGAAGACATGCTGTCTTCGGTGGTCATCAAAGACACCGTGACCGGCGAAACCCGGGAAGTGCCCACCGAAGGCGTGTTCATGGGCATTGGACACACCCCCAACACGATGATTTTCAAAGATCAGTTGGAACTTGATACCGCCGGATATATCATCACCAAACCCGATGTCACGGAAACTTCAATCCCCGGCGTGTTTGCCTGCGGCGATGTCCAGGACAGCAAATACCGACAGGCCATTACCGCCGCCGGTTCCGGTTGCCAGGCAGCCCTTGATGTTGAGCACTATCTGGCATCCCTGGAAGACGCCTGATCCTCTTTTCCGAAATCATTAATACCAACATGACGGGAGTCGGCATACATTTGTTGACTCCCGTTCGTATGTCTGCTACATTCCCTATGATTGGTAGATTATTTCACGAAACCTGAAAAGGTGATTACCGGAGACGGCAATGAAGAAGCTGACGTTTATTATTGTACTCATTACGCTGTTTGCTGCAGGCACTGCACTGGCCGAAGGGGATGCCTGGAAAGTCATTTCCTCCAACCTCGAAATGACCATCACCGGTCCCGGCGCAGGGCAGTCCTACCAGCTTACCCCCCTCTCCCCCTTGAAAGTCAAGGTAAAGGGCCCCGGTACGCTGGAGTTGATCTTTGCCAAAAACTATTCTCCCAAGGATAACGCCAAAGCCATTTCCACCCCGGCCATCGTAAGCGTGTACCTGGGCATGGAAAAGGTCAAGGACGTAAAAATCAAGGGCGCAAAGCAGAAAAAGCGCGCCTATTCCGCACAGAAAAGCATTTTGCCCGGCAAGGGATACAAAACCAAGGTCGAGATTCCCGAGGGCGAACACGAAGTAGGCCTGGTGGTTTCACCGGCGGCCAACAAGGGCATGGCTGTACAGATTGCCTTTAAGCCGCCCCCCGCCCCCGAGCCCGCCGCAGACATGGTGCCTCTGGTTCCTTTGGTTCCTCTGGCCCCGCCCTCTCCGGCAGAAGCTGCTCCGGCACCGACTCCCGCGCCTGCTCCGGCACCTGAACCGGTAAAAGATGAAGCACCGCCTCTGGTTCCTCTGGTAGCCCCGGCAGCACCGGCCCCTGAGCCTGCTCCGGAACCCAAACCTGTTCCCGAACCGGCACCAGCGCCCGCTCCTGAACCGGCACCGGCCCCCGCACCTGCTCCGGCACCCGCGCCGGAACCGGAAGCCACCCCGGAACCTGCAGCAGTGGCCCCCGCAGAACCCGCTGCGGAACCCTCTGACGTTACCGCCGAAGCTACCCCCGGCGACACCCAGCACTATGTGCGCGTATCTCCCTTTGTTGGTGTAAACATGCCTCTGCTTTCCGGCCAGGGATTGAAAGCCGGTCCACTGGTTGGCATGAACGTGCATTACATTCTGCCGGTCTGGGAAGAACGCATTTCCCTTGGCCTGAATGTCTCCTACAGCCAGTATGGCTACACCGACAACGTGCAGCTTGCCACAAATACCAACACCATCCCGGTTGATATTTCCCTCAAATCCATCTTCATTATGGCTGATGCTGAAGTGACCTTCTGGCAGAACGATCTTATCGCCCTGTTCGGTAACGTCAGCATCGGCGCCGTGATGGGCCGCGGTGGGTATACCCCGGACCCCGGCGTTGGTCAGGGAACCGTCACCGGCTACAACTGGTGGCGCACCGGATTCGCAGCCCGCTTTGGCGGCGGCGTGATGTTCCGGGTTGGCAAGCTGGCCTTTGGCAACGATTTCTGGGATATTGGCCTGTGCGTGGATTATCGTCTCGCCAGCGTCGACTTTGACGTTGAAGAAGCCAACGGCGCGACCAATACTCTTATCAAAAACGCTGATATGGGCGGACTTGGAATCACCCTTAAAACGGAGTTCCAGTTCTAAGCCCTGTTAATCTTTTTGCTGAAACCGAAATACATTGGACACCTTAGAAAAGAACCAAAAACATGGCGTCGCTTCTGCGGCGCCATTTCGTATATCCATCCCTGATCTCCTGTTCGCTCTGGTTTTCGCCGGTCTGTGGTTTGGCCTGTGCATCTACCTGATGTTGCATGAAACCGGCGGCAAATGGTCAGCGCTGCTGGATGACGTATATATTCATTTCCAGTACGCCAAACGACTGGCGGAAGGATACTTTTTTTCCTACTCCAACGGAGACGGGTTTTCCAAGGGAGCCACCAGCTTCCTGTATCCGATAATACTTGCTCCGGGCTGGCTGTTGGGCTTCCGGGGCGAATGGATGACCCTGTGGGCGCTTCTTCTGGCCCTGGTGGCCACAGCCGGCTCCTATTACTTCATCATTGACACCTGCCGTCGCCTGGACAAGGTCTGGATTGGTCGCATTACCGTGCTGTTGCTGGCCACGACCACCCAACTGCAGGCAGGATTCTTTTCCGGCATGGAGGTGGGCATTGCCCTGTTCATGCTGGTGCTGTGGGTCAATACCATCGTGCGTTTGTGGACCGTTAAACGCCACGGAGGCAATCCCAAACGGCTGTTTGTTGTTCTGCTTCTGCTTGCCGCCACCGGCCCCCTGATGCGTCCGGAACTCATTGCTGCCTCCGGCGGCACCATGCTGCTGATGCTGATCTCCCGGATACGTCCTGCGGCCCTGGGCGGCATTAAAGCCCCCTGGGTGACCCTGGTGGTGCCATTGCTTGGGCAGCTGTCCCTTATGGGACTGTATCAGGCCATGACCGGCTCTTCTTCGGGCAACGCCATGCTTTCCAAGTCCTTTTTCTATGAGCCCGGCATCACCGTATCCCGCTTTATGGACGTTACCCTTAAAAACTACCGCACCTTCGGGTTTGACGTGCTGTTCGGCATTCACAAATACCCGTTTTTCGCGCCTCTGTTTGCGGTGTTTTCCCTGTTGGGCACAGCGGTTATGATCTCCTGGAAGGGACTGTGGCGTAATCTCACATTGCTGCTGATACTGGTGGGCATCGTATACCTGCTTATCCCCCAGATGACCTATACCGTCAGTTGGGGTATGTATCGCTATTGTATGCCCTTTTTCCCCTGGCTGCTGTTGCCGGTGGCGGCCCTGATGGTTCATCTTTTCGGCCATGCCTCCAAACTGCAACGCATTGCCGCGCTGGCCCTTGCCCTGTATATGGGCGCATTTTTCATTACGGTCAACTATCCGCACTTTTCCCATGAATATGCCCAGGGCAGCAATAATCTTGCAGACCAGCAGCGGGCCATGGGCGAATACATTGCCAAAACCTACAAAGGCAAAGATGTTGTCATCGGCATCAACGATGCCGGAGCCATCCCCTACTTTTCCGGCAAACCGTCCTTTGATATTCTCGGCCTGACCACTCAGGATATGGCGGTATGCTTCCGCTGGGGAACCGCCTGCACCTATGAGTTCCTTTCCCATCTGCCCAAAAACAAACGTCCCACCCACTGGGCGGTATATCCCGGATGGTGGAAAAGCAATCAGCTGATGGGCAAACTGATACACTCCACCAGATCCAAAAACCGGATTTCCATGGGCGGCGTTATCAAGCGCCTGTATGAGGCTAAATGGGATGCAGTGGACAAACCCGACAGACCCATGCTGCCACCGGGCGGCATGAACATGATCGATGAACTGGATGTGGGGTATAGCGGACACGAAAAAGCCCATGACTATACCGTTATCCGGCGGGGAAAAATCATCCACAGCCGCATGGCCTTTCATGAATACAAATACAAGGACCATGTATCCAAATACGCCATTCCCGAAGGCGGCCGGGTTATCGGACGCAACCAGCAGGAAAACTTCACCGTCAAAACCGCGCCGGGAAAAGCCCTGCGTATTGTCATGCGCACGGATTCCTACTACGGTATGAAGCTTGCCATCAAAACCGATGCCATGGACAAACCCCTGACATGGGAACACCCCAAACTTGGCAAGTTTTGGACAGACGCCAGCATAGAGCTGCCTGCATCGGCTATTACATCCGATACCACCCGCATTCACATTAAATGTATGGGAAAGGACTACGCTCCCTTCCATTACTGGTTTTACCAGTAAATACCATCCATTGAGTGAATTTTAGCTTTGAGGTGCGGCGGTTTCGGGTGTATATTATGCCGGAATCCGGCAATATGATTGACATATCCCTCACAGATAATGAAAATAGCAGTAAGGGCCGGATCAAGTCCACCGATACCATGTATGCATGAAGGAGAACCCATGCACCCCACGTTGTTGATTATTGATGACGAACCGGAACTTCTGGAGTCATTGTCGCGACTTTTTAAAAAAGAGGGCTACGATTACCTGACCGCCACCAGCGGTGAGGAGGGACTGGATATTATCCGTGCCCACAACCCCTCTTTGGTTCTTACCGACCTCATGATGCCGGGCATGTCCGGTATCGAATTGATGAAAGCAGCCCGCACCATTGGCTTTGACGCGGATTTTATTCTTATGACCGCTTACGGCACAGTGGAAACCGCCGTGGAAGCCATGAAGGAAGGCGCCTACGACTTTATCACCAAGCCCTATAAAAAGGCCACGCTGATACGCACCGTGGAGCGTGCGCTGGAAAAACAATCACTGGTAGCGGAAAACAAACGGCTCCGCAACGAAATCGACCGTCTGCATCATGGCGGCGGCTCTTCTATTTTAGGTTCAAGCCCGGCCATGCGGGCATGCCTTAAAATTGTGGAACAGGCGGCTCCCTCTTCGGCCACGGTACTGCTGCTGGGCGATTCCGGCACCGGCAAAGAGCTTTTTGCCACGGAGCTACAACGCCGCAGCCCCAGGGCTAACAAACCCTTTGTGGCCATAAACTGCGCAGCCTTGCCGGAAACCATTCTGGAAGCGGAACTCTTTGGCTACGAAAAAGGAGCCTTTACCGGGGCCGTGGCGCAACGCAAAGGCCGCTTTGAAGCTGCCAACGGCGGCACCATGTTCCTGGATGAAATCGCGGATATGTCCCCGGCATTACAGGCAAAACTGCTGAGGGTACTGGAAAACGGCACCTTCGAACGCCTGGGTTCCAACAAGACCATTTCCGTTGATGTGCGTATCATCGCCGCCACCAACCGTGATCTGAAGACCATGGTGGAAGAAGGCAGCTTCCGTGAGGATCTGTTCTACCGCCTTAATGTCATCATGATCCGTATTCCGCCGCTGCGGGACCGCCGGGAGGATATCCCCATTCTGGCGACTACCTTCTGCTCCAAGTATGCGGAACGACACAATAAATCCGTTGAATCCATCAGCCACGAGACCATCCGGCTGCTGGCGGCCCAAAACTGGCCCGGCAATGTCCGGGAGCTGGAAAAAACCATTGAACGGGCCGTGGTGCTGTCTGATCATGCCGAGTTGAATGAATCGGACTTCCCGGAATTGTCCATGCCGGTTGACGGTGGGGAATCATCCGTTATAAGCAACGGAGATTACTTAAAAATCCCCTTTGGGGCACCCATGGTTGAGGTGGAGGACCAGATTATCGCCGAAACCCTGAAACGCAGCGGTGGCGACAAGCAAATGACCGCAAACATACTGGGCATTTCCGTGAGAACCATCTACCGCCGCCTTGAAGACACCGGTAAATAGGAAACATCATGTCCTTTGCCGAAGTAAAGTCACACACCGACGAAGGACCGGGCGGCGCATCGGTCGTCTTTGGAAATACCGATACATTCCGGGAATTTGTAAAGCATCTAGGGCATTATCTGTGGGGCCGGGGCTATGTACAATATCCCGCATCGTACCTTGAAAGCCACACCGCAGAGCAGGCGTTCCGTGAGCAGTGGGGCGAAGCTCCGCAAAAGGCCTGCGGCATACTCTGCGATGCCCTGGCGGAGTATTCCCCGGTGATGTTCTATTGTTGCGGCAAATGGGCGGAGATTTTGGGACCGGTGCTGCCCATCGTGGATGTCCCCCACGAAAAAATGCAGCGCTTTACCCGCACCCTCAAGGCTGCTGCTGCAAAAATGCCCTATCGCTTCAGGCGTTATGGCAAACTGTATGCCATGGCTTATGTGGGTGACGTATATAAGGACACCTTTATCCATCCCTCCGGCGGATGGCGCCTCAAGGGCCTTACCCCTATCAATGTACGGCCCCTGTTTTTTGTCAAGCACCACCACCGGATGCATTTCAAATGCGACCTTCCATACCCCCGACACGAGCTTGAACTACAGGCCTTTGGCCGCTGGTCCGGGTACTTTTCGCCGGATGCTGAGCAAAGCGGCGGAGAACTTATTATACTTAAAGCACCGGCATGGAACCATGTGGAAACCTTCAGCGCTCTGGTGGAGTCACTGCCGCATCCCATCAATATCAGCTATAACGAACTATCGCCCAAAGAGGATATAAGCACCCAACTCCCGGAACTGTTGCAACGACACAAGCACACCATTCTGATGGAAGGATTCGGTGAGTTTGAGGTATCAAGTCAGGCCACAGGTACCCGGATTTTGTCCTCCACATACCACGAATTGTTTATCATCGCACCAAAGCCCCGACAAAAAGAGATCATTAATGAGCTGGGATATTCGGAAACCCGGTCCATTTACCAGCGAACCGGCCGATTGATGGAAGGCATGGTGCAACCGGGGATTAGAGTATTCAGGGAACGCTTTAAGTCAAAACAGTTTTACATTGATTTCCTTGATGATTTTAACCTTAGCCTTACAGTTCCGCCGGGGCACTGACCCGAGACCTTCCGCAGCTCAAAACATCGGTGCCTTCGGCCCGCAGCCACTCGATAATACCCCCAAGTATATAAAATGAGCCGCAGATAATCAGGATTCCGCCTTCGGGCACCTGTTTGCGGGCTTCCTGCAGAGCATCCACCGGCATAGGCACCACCAGGGATTCCTTACGACCATCAAGGGCAACCTGCAAGCGTTTGGGATCAACGGCGCGGTAGGAATGGGGACGGGTGAACACAAAGGTTGAGGCATGATTGTGCAGGATGTCAACTATTGGTTCAATCTCCTTGTCGGTCATGAGTCCCATAAGCACCACCCGCTTGTCGGCGGGAGGTATGCTTTCATTTGTCTCCATAAACTCTACTAATGTTTCCATGCCATCAACATTATGAGCCACATCCAGCAGCATCATGGGCTGAGCCCCTTCCAGCAACTGCAAGCGTCCCGGCCAAAAGACATTGGCTGCCCCCTGCCGGATAGCTTCACCGGAAATGGAAAGCTCTGTATGGGCATCCAGATATCTGGCGCATGCCGCCGCCAAAGCAGCGTTTTCCTTTTGGTGTTCGCCATGAATACCAAAGCTTTCAATAGCCAGGTCATCCTCGCCATATTGCAGGACAACGCCCTCCCCTTCCCGGCGAAAATCCCATTCTATTATTGGCGCTTCCATCATGGCCGCGGCACGTTGAATTACCGCCAGAGCTTCCGGCTCCTGGTGAGAGGTAATGGTTGGTACGCCGGGACGGATAATCCCGGCCTTTTCACCGGCAATGGCCTCCAAGGTATCACCCAAAAAATTCATATGATCGAAACCAATGCGTGTAAGCACCGTAAGGGCCGTATTATCGAGGGCACGGGTCGCATCCAGCCTTCCCCCCATTCCGGTCTCGAAAATGCCCACCTCGACGCCCTGAGAGGCAAATACGTCGGCTGCTGCGGCGGTTATAACCTCAAAATGGGTGGCATCGATATGATTCTCTTCACAAATGGCCCTCACTTTGGAAAGCGACTGCCGCAGAGGCTCATCTTCCACGTTGCGGCCATCAATGCAGAAACGCTCCCGCAGGTCCACCAGATGGGGAGAAGTGTACAATCCGGTGCGATATCCAGCGCTTACAAGCATCTCGGTAAGGGTGGCGCAGACCGATCCCTTGCCATTGGTTCCCGCCACATGAATGACCGGATACTGTTTTTCCGGGTGCCCCAGCAGGTGCAAGACCCGCTTAATGTTATGAAGGCCGAGCTTGATGCCCAGGCGTCTGCGTTCGGAAACCCAGTAAAAAGCGTCGTCTATATTCTGAAACTCGGCAGTGGATACCGATATCATGGCATACTCCTTTGATGCTGCACTCTCACTGATGCCGTTCAGCCTGTGATGAATCTTCGATTTTAAGCTCAAAATACCGCTCTATGACGGCTTTGACCACGGGAGAGACCCAGCTGCCGTGTTCACCATGCTCTGCCATGGCGACTACCACAATTTCCGGGTCATCGGGAGGCGAGAACCCTGCAAACAGGGCATGATCCTTTTCAAGAAACTTATCGTCCTCGGTTTTGGCCACATTGCGATGAATGCGCTTAACCTGAGCTGTACCGGTTTTTCCGGCGATCACAACTTTTTTGGAACGTCCCCGGTAATAGGCAGTGCCGATTTTCTCATTAACCACCGTTTCCACGCCTTTATGCACCAGATCCACCGCCGTAAGGTCCATTTCAATACTGCGGATGATCTGCCGGCTTCCCCGCTGGATAATATCACCGCTGCGGGTTTCCACATGCTCAAGTATCCTGGGCCGCAGCACCATGCCGCCATTGAATATAGCCGCATACATAACCGCAAGTTGCATGGGAGTCATCATGACATCACCCTGCCCGATGGAGGTATTGTATGTATCGCCGATACTCCAGGACCGCCCATGAACTTTCTTGTGCCAGACCTTGTCCGGCATAACACCGCGCTTTTCATTGGGCAAAATGATGCCGGTCCTTTGTCCAAGGCCAAACTTTGCGGCATATGTATTGATTTTCTCAATGCCAATGCGGCTGCCGATTTCGTAAAAGTAGACGTCGCATGACTGAGCCATGGCATGCACCATGTCCATGCGGCCATGGCCGCCGTGATTCCAGCAGTGAAAACGGTGTTTTCCCAAAAGCCGAACACCTTTGCAGGTGACTTTTTCCCGGGGCATGATAACGTTTTCCGCCGCCGCTATATAGGCAATAAGGGGCTTAAAGGTCGATCCGGGAAAATACGCCGCCTGAACGCCCTTGTTCAGCAAAGGATGCAGTACATCGTCCCGCAGCTTGTTCCATATGGAATGAGGAATACCGTGAACAAAATCATTGGGGTCATAGCCGGGCTTGCTGATGGACGCCAGCACCTCGCCGGTCTTGGCGTTCATGGCCACCACGGCCCCGCCATCGAAATCCTTAAAGGCATCAAGGGCGGTTTGCTGCAAGCGGATATCAAGGGATGTGTATACATCATTTCCGGGTTTCGGGGGAACAACCGGCTCATCCCCCAGCATCTCCATGATATCTTTATCTGTTTTTTCCAGCCCCAGAGAATCCACGATCACTTTCTGTTCGCCATCCACGCCCCGCAACACACTTTCAAAGGCGAATTCAATACCCTGCTTGCCGATGGGGGTGTCGGGATGCAGGCCAGGATCGTTTTTCAGATCCTGTTCACGGGGTTGCCCCACATAGCCCACGGTATGCACCAGCAGATCTTTATGGGGATAAAACCGCTCATAGGATTTGGGAAGGGTCACGCCCTTAAGTTCGTCCTGCCTACTCACCAGCAGAGCCACCTGCTTGCGGTCAAGGGCGGTTCGGACCGTATATTCCCGGAACCGTGCAAGCCCCCGGGTGGAATGCAGGGTTCGGTTAAGGCGCACAATCTCGCGATGACTCAGGTTCAGATACGATGCCAGTTTCAGCACCAGCGAATCCGCATCCTTCACAAAGGCCGGGGTAACGTTGACGCTGTAGGAGGCATTATTGTCCGCCAGTATAACACCGTTGCGGTCAAAAATACGCCCACGCATGGCGGGCAGACGCCGCACCTTGATAAAATTGGATTCACTCAGCCGGGCATACTCGCTGCCGGAGAGAATCTGCAAATCCGTAAAACGTATAACAAAACCAATGCCCAGCAGGACCATCAGCACACCGATCCATATCAATCGGCCCCGCAATTTCATCACAACATCGGTTCGTACAAAAAGTCTCATAATATTCACACGTTACTGCCATCCCAACATACCATCATTTCTGTATATCGCGTTGGCATGGCAATGGCAATGATTTAGTTGCGTACCGCATAAAAAAAACGCCTGCCAGCCGGGGCTGACAGGCGGGTTTCGTTTCTGTTAAACCGACGGTTTAGAACCAGGCATTCAGGCGGAGATTAAAGCTGCGCCCCGGCATGTTCATGGAAGAACCATGCAGGCGATAGTTCCGGTCCAGAATGTTGGTTATGCTTGCGGAAACCTCTGCCCAGTCACC
>Ga0209692_10003306_pt1 | contig 15834 bp, 14 predicted proteins | sample tdDd472_FD_187129 | JGI IMG/M metagenome (GOLD analysis project Ga0209692, IMG submission 187129) | Marine sediment microbial communities from the Atlantic coast under amendment with organic carbon and nitrate - tdDd47.2 (SPAdes)... | ecosystem: Environmental > Aquatic > Marine > Coastal >...
ACGCCGTTCAACTGGATTTGTTGGGAGACAACCGCTACAAGATTACGCGCTTGCTAAAAGGAGACAGCATTGAGGATGTCTTAGGGTATGTCGGCTATTCGGCCCATTCCTTGATCAATCGAATGCGAGACCAAATTGAAGAAGCGGTCGACAGCGGCCGACTCGAACTGGATGAATCTGCCTATTTGATGGAACAGTTTGAGCGGGCCATGAAAGGCTACACCTACTTTAAGTCCGATCACACTGAACCTGCCACTTCCATCGACTCGCCTGGTACAACATCTCTCGATCAACTTGAAGTAAAAGGGGCAGTTGAATTGGATAACGAACCATCTAGCCACACTTGATCGCTTGGATCGAGTTGATTTGGGTTTTTGCGACTGATCGCCAAAGTGCTACAACTCCAAGGCATAAGTAAAAATTAGATGTACATTTCTTGATTGATCTTTCACTTGACCGCGGAGTCTGGATTTGATACGTTGCCAATGAGCCGGGGATGGAAACATTCCCGGTTTGGGCGGGCGTAGCTCAGTTGGTAGAGCATCAGCTTCCCAAGCTGAGGGTCGCGAGTTCGAGTCTCGTCGCCCGCTCCATTAGGGAATTTCGGCAGACTGCCTGGACCACGGACCTGGTAATAAGTCATACCGAAGGACAGAACCCAACCGGAAGGCGAAATCGGTTTTGTTTCGAGATTCAATGCGTTGGCGTCGTGTGAGCAAGGTACCCACGAATACGCTCCCTGCTTGAAAGATTTCGAAAGAAAAGTGAGCTGAAATCGTCCTCTCAAGTGAAAACACTTAGAGACTAGGTTGGAGTCTCGATTGCGATCAATCGTCTGAAGTTGCAGACATGGTAAGGGGATGTTCCAATGGGCTTTTTCGGCGGGAAAAAACCAGAAACCAATACACCTGAGGTGGCTAAACCTGCCAAGGTGGCTCGAAAACAAATTGAGCCGAATGGTGAACCTGCCAAAGATTCAAGCTATCTCGCTTCCGGTCTTGTTCTCGAAGGACAGCTGACCGGCGCTATCCCTCTGCATATTGATGGAACCTTCAGCGGTACAATTGATTGCCCAACCCGCATCTGCGTGGGTAACCAAGGAAAAGTTGAGGCCGAGATTCACTGCCGTAGCATCGTTATTGAAGGCGAAGTTCACGGCAATATCAAGGCAACTGAGTCCATCCGAATCGAAGCTTCTGGAGTTCTGAAGGGTGATATCTGGACCAAGACATTCATCAATCAACCCGGTGGCTTTTTTGAAGGATACTCGCACATGAAAAACGAGACGTCTCCATCTGCGACGGCTAAAGAAACCAAAAAGAAATGATGGGATGAGGAGAATTCTATGATTATCGGAACGCCTAAAGAAATAAAAAATAAAGAATTTCGTGTTGGGTTGACACCTGCGGGTGTCCACATGCTGGTGGCCAATGGGCATCAGGTGCTGATCGAGAACCGCGCCGGTGAAGGTAGTGGTTTTTCTAACGAAGAATATGTCGAAGCCGGTGCTCAAATTGTAGATACGGCCGCTGAAGTATTCGAACGCGCCGAAATGATTATTAAGGTCAAAGAACCCCAGCAGGTTGAGTGTGAAATGATTCGTGAAGACCAAATCGTTTATACCTATCTGCACCTCGCTCCCGACGTGCCCCAGACGGATGGTCTCCTGAAGAGTAAGTGTATCGGTATCGCCTATGAAACAATCACCGATGATCAAGGCGGACTTCCCCTCCTGGTTCCCATGAGTGAAGTAGCAGGCCGTATGTCAACTCAAGTTGGAGCCCATTACCTCCAGAAGACCAAAGGTGGTCTTGGAATGCTGCTCGGTGGTGTTCCCGGCGTATCTCCCGCTGAGGTTCTGGTTATTGGCGGCGGTATCGTAGGTATCAACGCTGCGAAAATGGCCGTTGGTCTTGGAGCGCGTGTGACCATTCTTGAAACCTCTCCTGCTCGCATGCGATATCTTGACGATATCTTCGGAGCTCGTGTCACTTGTCTGATGTCCAACTCCTACAATATCGAACAACAACTGAAAGTCTCTGACCTGGTAATTGGTGCAGTACTCATTCCTGGCGCTAGCGCACCTAAATTGGTGTCCAAGCAGCAGATTCTCGACTTGATGAAGCCTGGTTCCGTTATTGTTGATGTGGCTGTCGACCAGGGTGGATGTCTTGAAACGACAAAAGCGACCACTCACGACGATCCCGTGTTTAACGTCGGCGATGTTGTTCAGTATTGTGTAGCTAATATGCCCGGTGCCGTACCCCGCACCTCCACCTTCGCTCTTACTAATGTGACCATGAAGTATGCGCTCAAAATTGCCAACATGGGCGTTATTGAAGCGATTAAGAGTGATCCGCACCTGGCCGAAGGCGTTAACACCTTCCGTGGCCACCTCACCTATGAGGCAGTTGCCGAAGCTCAGGGTAAAAAATATACTCCGCTTAAAGAACTGCTTTAAGTCTTAGCAAAAGCAATTCATGACGGCCCGGGAACATAGATTTCCGGGCCGTTTTTTTGTTTTGTGAGGCTGATTCATGAAAAAAGCAAGCCTGCCGATTGTTAAGATGATGGGTTTGTAGCCAGCTCAATATTGACAGTACTCCGTTTATGGAGATAGAAGGGGGAATATGGACCAGGATAAAGATCGCCACCTTTTGCCTTTTATTCTCGAACAATTGAAAATCGAGGGCGTCGCGTCTCTTTCTGAAAGAGCCGATCGGTTATTGGAGTATTTGAGCTCACCATCGCAGGAATCAACTGATTCGTTCCTCAGAGATTTTCCGCGTTGGCGCCAAAAAAGGGATCAGTACCTCTGTTCGATTGAGCGAAAAAAAGCAGGAACCAGGTTCGATGTACCCGCCTCTTATCGCGAACCTGTCAAGTCTGTGTTAAACCACGCAATTGAACAGCTTCAATCTTTAGGGGAACATGCGAATGACGCCTCCAGGCTGTCACTGAAGACCTTCAGCCAATTCTGCCCAGCCTGAAGGAAAAGGAGGGTGGAAAAATTGAAAAAGTCCTTATGGCAAATCTCCATTTCCTCCTGGATAAGAATATTGAATTTCATGGACAAATCGAACAGGTCCAACAATCGTTTCATTATTACCAGGCCCGTATTGCGGAGCTCGAGGCTAAACTCGAAAAGCGCGAGGAGGAACTGCAAAAGGATCACCTGACCGGGCTTTTGAACCGCAAAGCCTTCGACGAGGTGATGGACAAGCTAATTCCCAAGGCCGAAGCCGAAGACGGTGAACTCGTTCTTCTACTCATCGACCTTGATTTTTTTAAGCAAATCAACGATACGTTTGGGCATAAAATTGGCGACGATCTGCTTACGCATTTCGGACGCCTCCTCACGCAACACATTCGGTCTCAGGATTACGCAGTTCGTATGGGGGGAGACGAGTTTGCACTCGTTTTCTGGGGTCTCGATATCGCCAGTTCCGCAATTGTAACGGAACGAATCCAAAAATTCCTCAACCACCACACTTATCACTTTGACGGACAATCCGTTCACGTGACCATAAGTGGTGGCCTGGCCATGTTCCGGCCAGGGGAATCCAAGCAGGACTTTTATGTTCGCACCGATTCCATCCTCTACGAAGCTAAGAAAAACGGTCGAAACCGTATTGAGGTGGAAACCCTATAAAACCCATGTTATGTCTGGGGTTAAATTCATAATAAAATTGTGGTATAATCTTTTCGAAATTTTGTTGAGGAGATGTACGATGAAGTATGTTTTGATTTTAATCGCAATGGTTTCAGCTGGACTGGCACAGGATGAGCTAGCAACATTGGCCCAGCAAAGAGGACTCAAACCAATACCCAAGGAAATGCTCGCCGCGGCCAAGAAAGCGCAAGCAAGCCCCTTGGTGCAATTGGGGAAAATGCTGTATTTTGAGCCACGGCTCTCTCGCAGTGGGCTTATTTCATGTAATACCTGCCATAATCTTGGCCTTGGTGGAACCGATGGTGTTGCGGCCGCTATAGGACACAAATGGGCCGCCAATCCTCACCATCTGAATTCTCCCACGGTTTACAATGCGGTATTCAATAGTAAACAATTTTGGGATGGGCGGAGCCCCAACCTGGAAGATCAAGCTACTGGGCCTATTCAAGCTGGGCCGGAAATGGCCATGCCTGCCGAACTCGCGGTTGAGCGGATCCAGTCCATCCCCGAATATAGAGACTTGTTCCAGAAGGCCTTTCCAGAGGAGAAGGAGGCATTGACCTTCCTCAATATCGGAAAAGCCATCGCGGCTTTTGAAGAAACATTGATTACGCCTTCCGATTTCGATGCCTATCTCATTGGAAAATCGGATGCCTTGAGCGAACAAGAGAAAAAAGGCCTGGATCTGTTTGTGTCTAAAGGCTGCACGACATGCCACAATGGTCCCGGAATCGGTGGAAGTATGATGATGAAGTTCCCACTGATCAAACCATATAAATTTGCAGATTTAGGAGATTTCAAAGGCGATGCTAATGGACTGACAAAGGTCCCCACTTTGCGCAATATCGAAGAAACCGCCCCATATTTCCACAATGGGGCCGTGTGGTCTTTGAATGAGGCAGTCAAGATCATGGGTGAAACCCAACTTGGTATCGATCTTCAGGAAGCTGAAGTTGAGGCAATGGTTTCCTTTTTGAAAGCATTGACGGGAGAAAAACCAGATGTGCGCTATCCCACTCTTCCACCTTCTTCGAAAAGCACACCAAGACCAGATCCAAGTTGAATGGAAACAACCAAACCGGAGTCAATGACTTCGGTTTGGGGCTGCTCCTCGGTTGTGATAACTTTTGACTGAACATATTAGGGGAACAAGCAAAGCAGAAAAGACGGCCTAGCCCCCTCCCGAGTGGGAACCATTGGATTGCGCTTGTCATTGATGGTTAACCCATTATCGCCGGCAAACTTGAGGGAGACAGTTGCCCCGTGCATTAAAGTCTGATTTAATCGGGAAACAGCACTCTCAAAGGAGGCATAATGGCTTTCAAGGGCTCGTGTCAGTGTCGATCCATTCAGTTCGAAATCGAAGCACCCGTCAAATGGTGTGCCCACTGCCATTGTAGAAAATGCCAGAGAGCGCACGGAGCCGCTTTTGTGACGTGGTTTGGGGTCGATATTACCCAATTTGAGCTGCTTCGAGGCCGCGATGAACTCGTCTGGTACGCATCATCCAAACCAGCACGAAGAGGATTTTGTTCCAAATGTGGGAGCACGCTTTTCTTCAAGTCGGAGCGTTGGGAAGAAGAGATTCACATCGTGCTGGCCAACATGGACGATAACCTGGACTGCCTGCCTTCTGCCCATGTTTTTTACGACAGTCATGTTGATTGGCTTGAAAGCTTTAGTCTCCTGCCAAAACGTGGTGGGGCGACAGGCGTTATTCCTCTGACCGAAGATTAGCCACACTTAAAGGCTCGGCTCAAACCTTTGGCCAGAATTCAAAGGCCCCAAAACAGGTTTTCCATAACTGCATGAGAATAAAACAAGCAAATATTGGCAGTGCCAGCACCTGAACAATGAACACCGCGAGGTAGAGGAAGAAAAGGTCGAGTAAGCTTTCAACAATATCCCCCATTTGATGGACAGTTACCGCCAGGGCGCGATTTAGTTCGATAGCTTTTTGTTTAAGGAATGCGGCGCTATTGTTGATGGTTCCCATGAGGCCATCAACTTCGGGAAGTGAAACCTGCCCCAAACGTTCCAATTCGACTGAATTGATCGCAAGTTCAGCGGTGGCTTTGTCGATCTTGTGTTCAAAATAGGCACCATGCAGAGCCCGGTTAACCAGGGCGGAAATGGGGAGACATAACCAGGCCATTAGAACAAAAGCGCCAATTTGGACGAGCTGACAGCTGGCGATTCTGCCAAAGGGATGATTCACCCAGACTAGAAGTGCCATGAGGACAAGGCAAAGTGACAACAAGGGTGGCGCGAGGGTTTGGGATAATTCGAAAAGTAACTTCTGGACACCGAGAGAGGCGAGAGCCAGAACCATAACATCCGAGAGACGTTCGGTCATATCATCAATTGGGTCGAGTGCTTGACCAACTGCCAGTGAAACGCCAATTCCTGCGGGCTCCAGGTGCAGGCTGGATTCCTTGACCACCGAAACCGATGCGTTCACCACCCGGCAACTCGCATAGGCAACACCTGCCTGTTTGATGGAATCTTCGAAGTAACGGTCGGCACCTAGATCGGAAAACCGCAAGTATCCACTTAAAAGCGTGACGATAGCGATACCAAATAATATGCTGGATTTTTGAAGCTTGTTCTTTGTGGCTATCACCATAGATGCCCCACTTTCCGGCCATGAGAATGGCGGATTGATTGAATGATACCTAGCTGATTGTAAGGATAATGGTAGCGCAGATTATGGTCTCCAAACAGGTTTTTCTCCGGTGTTTTTGTAAAGGGGCTTTCCAAATTGGTCGCGCTGCTCCGAAAAATACCAAATATGTTTGGGGAATACCTCGGCGTGTTGGGGAAATCTAGATTGGAATTCCTCTTTGCAAGGTCCATGAAAATCCTTCGGATTTAGGCCCGGATCAGCGCGTTGACACAGGTCTACAAGGCGATCGAAGAAGTGGTGCCCCATGAAGCAATCATAGGTGATGCTGTGGAAGGCATGGTTTTCCATCAGGTTGTATGAATTGAGATTCTCATTAGTAAGGCCGATTTCGCGACGCCTTCTGATGTCAATCCCCACGCTAAGGTCTCGGTGAATAATTCGGTTGATATCGCCTCGATCATCCACTTCAAGTAAGGTGTTTTGACCGTGAGGTTCCATGAGGTATCCAAATAAAAGAAAACAATCGATCCAATGGTGAATAATGGGGATCATTATCTGGTCGAGAACGAAGTGTTTGAGCGCGCGATTCCCCGCGAGGTCGAAAAGTAGAGACGGAAGTTGTGGTTCAAATACATCCTGTCCGTAGAGGGCGAAACCAGGTATCAGTGATAAGGGTTTTGATATCTTCGGGAAAGGTTCCAGGTCACGCACAAGGAACCCCCAGTTTTCACCACGATCATCAGCAGGCCCCTTATTGCGAAGGGAAACGCCTATGACCTCTCGAAGGAAACCAAAGTCAGAACCAAATCGGTGAATCCCTTCTTCCAGTTCCATGGAGACATTAATGGCCTGTTCAATGACTTCCTCTCTCATCTTGCGTGTGTAACGAGAAACTTGGAAGGGGAAATGGACCTTCAGCGAATGTGGTGGATTTTCTAGACAATAAAGTGTTCTTGTTGAGGCGCTTGGACTCACTTCCCAATGGAAGTGTTGGGTGGAATTCTTAATCGTCTTTTCTACATAAGTGTCATGAGGCAGTTGGCTTAACACCTGGGGGTGAATGCAAAAATGGACCGAAGATGTGGAAAGAAAACGGTCTTTCAAGTGTTTGGAAGGGTTGGCCAAGTATAGGTTGACATCGGCTGGTGATAGTTGAAAGACAGGCAGGCTGAACGTGGGTTCGGGGTGCGTGGGGCGAAAGCGAGGCAAGGCTTCTGATTTTGTGGCATGTCGGCTATAGGTGCGAGTGCCTTCGTTGCGATAGCGGTCAAGATATATTAGACGCGATAAGATGGTCTTATTGGTTCCTTCCTGCAAAAAGGATGACATGAGAGGCTCCACAAGGCCCCACGATCGATAGCGTGGAGCCGAATAATTCAATCCGCATAGTTTGAAAGACTAATAGGTTAGGTTTACAAAGGACGCAACATTTGGAAATCAGACTTTAGGGCAAGATTCATTCGCGCTTCGAATCTTATGCATTTTAGATGAAACAGCATCTAATTGGATTTAAATTTTCGTTTCGGAAGCGCCTTTTTCCAGCATGAGTTCTCCGAGAGTTCTGCCCTTAAAGGTCTGCTCAAGTTTGGTTTCCAAACGTCCCTTAATGTTTTCGCCTGGCGTAGATGGTCTTTGAAGTAATAGCGGTGCTCCTGATTGATAAAGGGAATCGATAAGCGAATACAAATCCAGGTGGTCTGGGTGTCTTTTCAGAAGATAGGTTCCATCGCAGTCCGAGGTTTCTGCGAGGTAACCCAAATCTTCAAGGAAACGAGCCATATCGAAGAGGTAGCGAAGTGGAACCCCATTTTGCTCGGAATAGCGATTGATCTGAAATTCGGTTTCCCGGTCCTCCAGGGCATTGGCACATTCAACCAGAATCATCGTAGCCAATTCTACTCTTGCTTTGAAACTCATTTCCGGGAGTTGAGTCTCGTTTTTGAATGCGGAATAGTTTTGAAGCGCAAAAGATAACTCCACACCAACAAGGACGATCAGCCAGCTAATATAGAGCCAGGCCAGGAAAATTGGGACCGTAGCCAGTGTTCCATAAATCACGTTGTAATTAGTGACGCCTGGCTGAACAATCGCGTAAAATTTGAACCAGACTTGAAAGAGTATGGCTGTAATTAAGCCACTCGCCAGTGCGGGTCCTAGTCGTACATTGGTGTTAGGGAAAAGCATATAAAGTAGTGTAAGCGTAAGAAAACTTGACACGAATGGGATCAGGTCAGCCACAAATGGCTGCTCTTGAACCGGATAAAGGCGGGTCAGCGCCAGGGCCGCCATGACCAATAGGGGCACGATGATTGTGACCGAAATGTAGCTCGTCATTTTTTGAAGGAAGCTGCGCTGTTTATTGATACCCCAGACCTGGTTAATCGATGTTTCGATGCGACCTAATACTTGGATTACCAGAATCAATAGAACCAGGCCACCAATGCCTCCAAGTTTTGCAAAATTGGTCTGAATCACCGCGTTTAGAACTTCCTGAAATGTATCGCGAATCTGGTCAGGTAAGGTTGCGATGGTGTCTTTCAGCTTTGACAGAAAGGTTTCCCCATATCCCAAACCTTTGACTACCGCAAAACCAAGCGTGAAAAGGGGTACCAGGGCAAGAAGTGTATTAAACGTCAAAGAGGCGGCGTGGAGTTGGAGATTATCGCGTTTGAAGTGGCGATAAGTCATGTGAGAGAAGCGCAGAGTGTGGATCACCCATGCCTCGATCCCTGTTTTTTCATCGAGCTCGGGCGACCAGAGATTTTCGCCAGACAACCAATGCCGAACCTTCTTCCAGTTCATAACACTCAGCGCCTAACAGGTGGCACATCTGGCTCATCGGTAAAAGGCGCTACCTCAGGCGGCACCTCCGACAGCGGCACCTCCGAAACTGGCACCTCCGAAACCGGCACCTCCGAAACTGGCACCTCCGAAACCGGCACCTCCGATACTGGGAGATCCGTTCTCGGATGCTCAGGCTCACCGATCGGAGAGGCCGGCGCCGTCTCTTGAATTTCACTTATTTCGGGTTCGCTATGGAGAGTTTGGAGCCCTGGTTCGCTGGTCGTAGGTGCAAGGGATTCTCCTGCGGAGGCATGCGCTGCGATCCACAGGAATTTCCCCATATGGAGCAGGATCAGGATCAAAAAGAAGAGCAACTGGCTCAGAAGCATGGGGCTAGCCTGTTGAAGGGTCCAATCGGTGACCAGGCCTTGGAGAAAGACGACCAAGGCGCAGATGGCAAGCCAATAGAAAACGGCTAGAATTCCGAATGGCAACTTTGAAAAAAGGCGAACGAACCCCATAAGAAGTGCAGCACGCTGGTTTTCACCCAGTATCACCAGGCAATGGGTCAGCCAGCTAAGCATGATGAACCATTCCACAAGTAAAACAATCAAGGTGAGTTTAATGGTGTCCGGACCCAATAGAGCCATAGCCGTGGCAACCATCAGCATGGCTGTCAGGCAAAACCAAATCAAGGTCCTCCAAATGGCGGGAAGTATGAAACTTGGCCAATCGGAGAGGATTTGGTGTGTACGCGTCCACTGGTTGTCTGATCGACTATGCAAGGCCTTGACCATGGCTGGAACCAGGCCCAAAGAAATCAGTACACCAAGAATACTGCCAACGATTCCAAGTCGTATAAACCCGGAAAACAGTTCGCGGTGGTTTGAGAGGTGATCGAATAGAGTCATGAGCAGGTTTGGGTCGCCGGGCAGCAAGAGGTCAAAATCGAAATCCAGGCTGGAAAACAGAAGATTTGAAACAAGGCGCATCGGTAGGAAAAGAAGCGTGTTAATAAGAGTCCACACGGCAATCCAACCCCAGAATTTTGGCAAAGACTTTAATGATTGCAGCATAGTTGACTCCTAAAAAGGGAAAATGGACTGCACAATCAGTTGCAGCCAGGATGATGCGACCGAATCGATACGGGCATCGTCGTCTTCTTGGTTGTTCTTATGATTATTGGTGAAGTCGAGATCGATGAGCAGTTTAAAATCGGGATCGATTTGGGCGAAGACCAGCTTGGATTCTCCCTGCCATTTCCAGCGTTGCCATGCATTTTCGTCGGGTTTCCATTGCCGCCTTTCGGAGGTTCCATCTTCATAGACGAAAAGGACATCGACTGGAGGTGGAATTTGGGCTCCTTTTCTAAACAGAGTGACCTCGTGGGTGTAAAGTATGTCTTCTGAAACGGTTTCAAATTCGCCGATGCTACCTCTTTCATCAACCGGATATCCGCCCAGATCCCGTTTCCTGCTTTCCAGTCGTTTCACAGATAGGTCCACTGTGTGAGTTGTGTACAGATTTTCCCGCAGAAATGCCTCTAGCCTTGGGTTGACGTTCATGGCTACAGTGAGGAAATCTTCCGTTGTGGGGTGTCGAAAGCTCCAAGAATCGTAATAATCCTTAAGCAGGTTATCCATGGTGTCTATACCGAACAACCGTTGGGCAGCCATAAGGGTAATCGCCGGCCTGGAGTAGGAATTGATGGAATAGGAAGATGAGGACATGAATTCCCAACTCCTTTTCATCATGGGGTCCACATCGGGCGCACTCTTATAGCCCATGCGTTTCTCCATGGTAGGTGTTAATCCTAGTCCATCAACCAATTTGTAAGGCATGTCCATTCCGTAGGCTTCCGTGAAGATCCGCATTTCTGTGTAGGAGTTGATGCCCTCATCCATCCAGGACTCCTCAAATTCATTGGATGCGAGCATGCCTTGCCAGTAGTTATGTCCAATTTCGTGAATCGTTACTCCGGCACCAGCTGCGAGAAATGGGTTTGGTGTCAAGAATGGGATCGCTGTAACCAGGGTTGGGTATTCCATCCCTGCAGCACCAATTCCCTCGAAGGAGGGTTGCACAATCGTCATAGTCGAGAATGGGTAGGGCCCTACATGTTCGTCAAACCATTCAAAGGTGGCTTTGGCTGCTTTGAACTGGTCGTTAATGCCTGCCTGGCTTTCTCCCTTGAGGTAGAGGAGTCTAATTTCGATGCCATTGTGGTCTTCTACCGCCAATTCGAACTCACTGTCCGCAGTCCAGGCAAAATCGTGCACATCTTCTGCTTCAAAGGTATAGGTTGTCAGGTTCTCCTGAGTTTTGGGGTCCATCTTCTTCTGGGTGTCTACCAGCACACCCGTGGCGCCAACCAGATATGCATCTGGAACCGTTAACTCGGCTCGATAGGTGCCAAAATCAGCAAAAAATTCGCTGTGACCATGGTAATTCCAGCAGTTCCACGTTCCGTTGAAAAAAACCCCAGGCTTTGGGAACCATTGTCCGATAAGGTGAAAGGTGTCAGCGTAGCCACTCCTGGCAAATACTTTGGGCAGTTGGCTCTCGAAATAGAAGTCCAGGGAAATGGATTGGTCAGGTTCGAGAATGGCTGGAAGTTTGAGTTCGGCCAGGTCGTGATCAACGGTCCAACCGTCCATCAGGCTGATGCCCGCTTCATCTTTGATTTCGATGACATGACAATAACCGAATCCGGCTTCCTCGTCACTCTGGCGACGGTCTCCGCGGAGTTGACCGCCCTTAGTGTCGTCCATGAATACGGTATCAAGATTGGAAAAGGCATTCAGGTAGAGATGGAAAGGTATCGCGGTTTGTGGTTCGCCGGTTTTATTGTGCCAGGTCCACTTCATGAACGCCTCCACGCGGTGGGTATCAGGGAAGAGACGGGCCTGGAATTCGGTGTGGTGGATTCGATCTGAACATTGCGTAAAGCCCGATCGAAGCGCCTGGCCGATGGCTGTCTGGAATGGCATCAGAACGATGAACCCAAAAAGTGAAATGCTGAAATATTTCATGATGTTTCCCCAAATGCTGTTGCAATAAGTCGACGTGGTCCGCCGTGGTCGCGATGTTCTAAAAGATAAATCCCCTGCCATGTACCTAATCCGAGCCGACCTTTTTGAATGGGAATGGTGAGGCCAGATCCCACAGGAATGGCTTTGATATGTGCTGGCATATCGTCGGCTCCCTCCATTACATGGCGGTAATAGGGCTCTCGCTCACGCACTGTGTGATTTAAATACGATTCAAGGTCCGTTCGAACATCGGGATCCGCATTTTCATTAATTGCCAGAGAGGCGGAAGTGTGTTTGATGAAGAGCTGAAGCATGCCAACTCGAAACGAACTTAGTTCTGATAGGGCTTCCAATACCTCTTTCGTGATGAGATGGACGCCCCTTTTCCTTGGAGCAAGTGTAAGCTCCTCCTGAATCCATTTCATGGCTTCCCCCAAAAAACGCCATCTATTAATCGTAAAGACCATCTTATATTACATGGAGTTAAGGGAAAACAAAATGAGATTCTAAACTTGGGAAGGCATGTTGCCGATAAGATAAGTTGGTAAGGAAACCTTTTACGATTAGCACGGAGGCTGACATGATTGAAGGAATAGCGGCAACCAATCGTCTATTGAAGACGGTTGATCTGGGAATCCAGAAAAATAGCAGCCATCTCGAATCCCTAAAATTTGAAGATATGATGGAGTTCAGTCCTGAAGGACTCGCGGCTGCAGAAACGGCAAACGCGCATTATAGCGATATGCAGACGGCATTGGGGCCACTGCGTTCCCTGCTTGAAGAAGCGCTTAACGAACAGGCCAGCCTTTCTGAGGGTATGCAGCAAGGTATTCAATCCAAAGCCCAGGAGCTGCTTGAAGGTTATTTCAGTGCTGAAAACACGGCCGATCGAATCTTCGGATTTGCGTTCTCGTTCTTCGATGGCAACCAGGATCGAACTGAGTTTGCCGAGGAAATGCGAGGCTACATCAATGAAGGATTTGCCCAAGCCGAGAAAATGCTAGGTGCACTGGCTGATATATCTTATGAAACAAAAGGTTTAATTGACGAGCGCATCGATTCATTCATCAACTCAGGTGTTGAGGAACAGGCCTGAATTTAATTCCCTCTTGTCACACTTTCCGCACGGTACCCTAATAGGTCCTGTTGAATGGTCAACAAAATAGATCCAGATAAGATGGATTGTCTTTTCCCAAGGTATTTTCCAGCGTTACGCTCACAATTGCCAAACATGCGGCGGATAGAATCCAATCCGTGTGAGGTCGGCAATGTTTCAGGAGTACCTTCAGAGAATCAAGCGCAAGCATCTGGCTCGGTCAGTTTTTCAGCCCATTTTTGATTCGATGACGGGGCGTACCGTTGCCTATGAAATGCTTGCTCGTGTTCCTGAATTTGAAAATCCTGAACAAGCTCTGCTAGCCGCTTCCGAAGATGGAATGCTGTGTGAGTTTGAATTCTTTCTTTTTCAAACTGCAGTTGAGGCCTTCAAACCCTGGGAACATCTCGAAGAATGCTCGTTTTTTGTCAATCTCTCTCCCCAGACGTTTGTCCAGCCCTGGTTCTTCGATGAGGCACTCAAGTGGATTCGGGAAATCCACCATATTTCACCACGTCGTGTGGTGTTTGAAATGACCGAAAGAAGTGTGATTGATAATTACAACTTGTTTTCGGAACAGGTAAAACATTTCAACGAACAGGGAATTCGTATTGCGATTGATGATCTAGGGATCGGGCACAGTAACCTCGTTACCATGGTGAGTGCTTCACCACATTTTATTAAACTTGATCGCAGTCTGATTCAGAACATACATGCTGATAGTTACAAACAGAAACTGGTCAAATCCCTCGTCGAATTTGTCAGTAGTGTGGACAGTCGCTTTATTGCAGAAGGCGTTGAGCGCTGGGAAGAAATGGATTTTCTGCTTAGGACTGGGGTACGGTATTTTCAAGGATTCCTGTTGGGCCGTCCTGACGGGGAACCCAAAAGTGCGGATTCGTGTGTTGTTGCCAAAGTTAAATCAAAGGTATCAGAACTAATAGGCCCCAAAGCCAGCGTTTTGGATAAAATTGGTCGTCTGGTTTACAAGCCACGAACGATTCAAGTCAATCACTTTAATGGGGAAGCATTAAGTAGTTTGTTCAAGAAGGACTGTTCCATCGATCATGTTGTCATATTGAACGGCGAAACACCCGAAGGGCTTATTACCCAGGATCATTTGGAGCGAAAATCCTCAGGTCCCTTCGGTTACAGTCTCATTCAGAAGAAAATGGCCGAAGAATTTTCAAAAAAAGATTTCCTCGTTGCCGAAGAAGATTACAGTATCACCGATATCGGGCAGCTTGCGATGGATCGCCCGCACCCAGACACTTACGATCCGGTAGTGATCACCAATAAACAGGGTGAGTTCGTCGGTACGGTCACCATGAAACACCTACTACAACATACCTTGAAATTGGAAGTTCAGCGAGCCCACAACGCCAATCCGTTAACCAATCTTCCTGGAAATAGGATGATCCAGAGTTGGATTGAACAAGCTTTGCAGCATCCGCCATTTACATTGGTTTATGCAGATTTAGACCGTTTCAAAGCGTTCAACGATTGTTATGGCTTTTTAAAGGGTGATGATTTTATTGTTTACACCGCAGATCAGTTGAACCGTGCCTTGATCGAAAACGGTATCCAAGGCCATGTGGGCCATGTAGGTGGCGACGATTTTGTGATCATCGCCCAACATCAAATTGAAGCGGTTGTGTTCAAGAGAATCTGTGAAATCTTCGATCGCGATAAGGCGAATCTTTTCCCTCAGGAAGACTATGTGCGGGGTTTTTTCGCAGCTTCGAACCGCGAGGGCAAGGTCTGTGATATCCCTCTTACTACATTGAGCTTGGCAATAATTACCCACGAAAACATCACCGATTCGGATATCCACGTGGGAAAGATTACTGAGCGCGCAGCCTCTGTCAAGAAAGCGTTGAAGCAACGCAAAAATACGGCAAGCGACTTCCTTTTCGATCGAAGAATCATCTGTGAGACCAGTCTGATCGAGAGTCGGTTTTCTCGGCGGAACTACACACCAAAAGACGTTTCGCATAGTGAATCGGCATAACCCAACCAGGTGAACACCCGGCGGACTTACCGTTTTCTAATAGGGCCTCATGTTTTCGGAAAAATTAAGTCCAATGATTGTTTAAGTTAAGAAGGGTTTGTGTTTGGCAATCAATTGTTAGAGGTAGATCTTTACTTCACGGTCTCCTAATCTTCAGCACATCTTTTTTTCTATGTCTGCTTATTTGATCCTGATACTTGGCAAATATTCCACCTGTAGGCTCAACTCCTTGATCGGGGTGTGGCACGTATCCACGCTACATGGTCCCCGAACATTTGAGAGGAGTTTTGATCATGAACAAGAAGATGAGGATAATGCTTAGCGTCCTTGCCTTGCTTAGCGTTTCTGCACTGGGGGTAGAACCGAAAGGCGGGCTGTTTGGTACTGTGGTTGACAAAGATACGGGCGAGGCCCTGATCGGGGTGGCCGTTCGACTCGAGCCAACGCAAACAGTTGTTTTTACAGATATTAACGGTCGCTACACCGTTCCCAATGTGGCTCCTGGCACCTATTCCCTTGTGGCCGCCATGGACGGTTTTTCAAGTGCACGGGTCGACGAGGTAATCGTGAAGCCCGGCGAATCGACGCGAACCGATATTCAAATGGGGCTTT
>Ga0209692_10003307_pt1 | contig 15832 bp, 12 predicted proteins | sample tdDd472_FD_187129 | JGI IMG/M metagenome (GOLD analysis project Ga0209692, IMG submission 187129) | Marine sediment microbial communities from the Atlantic coast under amendment with organic carbon and nitrate - tdDd47.2 (SPAdes)... | ecosystem: Environmental > Aquatic > Marine > Coastal >...
GGCGATTACAATCCCTGCGGACAACCTGGCGGATCCCAGCTCGCCTTCATCCGCGACGACGGCAACGGCTACCGCGACATCTACCTCGTGGACCTCGCCAAGCAGGAGCCTTCCCGGCGACTGACCAGGCACCGGGCCGAGATGCGCGGCGTCGCCTGGTGGCCCGACGGTCGTTCTTTGCTCGTGGGCTCCAAGCTCCGTGGTCAGTTCGAGCTGTGGCGGGTAAACGCCGACAATGGCGAAGGCCGTCCCCTGCCCACCGCCGGCCAGGGCGTGATGACCCCGGCCATGGCCCGCAACGTGCCGGTGGTGGTGTTCGAGGAATCGCGCCGGACCACCGACATCTGGCGCCTCGACCTGACCACCGGCGAAACCACACCATTGATCGAGACCACACGCCAGGACCGCTCCCCCGAGCCCTCCCCCGACGGTTCGATGATCGCCTTCATGAGCAACCGATCCGGCGCCCTGGAGATCTGGGTTTGCGACCGTGACGGCGGCAACCCGCGCCAGCTGTCCCGCCTCGACGGCGCCGATGTGCGGGCACCCTTCTGGTCGGCCGACGGAAGCACCCTGGCCTTCGGCGCCCGCCGTGACGGCACCCAGGCCGTGGCCCTGGTCGACATCGACAACGGTCGTCTGCGCTGGGTAGGAGGCGACGGACACCACGACCGCCTGCAGGACTGGCTGCCCGACGGGCGCCTGGCCGTTGCCAGCGATCGCCGCGGCGCCTGGGAACTGTGGTCCCTCGATCCGACCACAAGCGAAGCCGAGCTGATCACCGATCAGGCCTCGGCCCTCCTCCATGCCTTCGATGACGGCAGCTACCTGGTGATGCGGACCAACAACTCCTCCCTCTGGCGACTCGCCCCCGACGGGACTCTGACCAAGGCCTTCGCCAACATCCCGCTGCGCCGGAGTCTCAGCATCACAGTTGATGGGAGCGGCTTGTACCTGGCGATCCAGGATCAGGAGGGAGTGCTGGTGCAGCGATGTTCCCTCGACGGTGAGGAATGCGAGGTGCTGGCCACGTTGCCCCCGATGACCGGCGCCGCCCTGACTCCCGAGCCCGGCGGCCTTTCGCTGCTCCTCGAGGCCACCCACAACGTCCACGACGACCTGCTGGTTGTCGGCCCCTGATCCCCAAAGACAAGAGGACCCCGGCACCATGGCCGAGGTCCTCTTTCAGCGGGCTCCGGGCGACAGAGTCCTACTGGAACAGTCCCTTGATGTTGGTCAAGCTGACATTGTCGACAGGCACGCCACCGGAGTTCAGATGCACCCGGAACGGGATGTCGTGGCCGTCGCCGAAAGCACCCCAGGTACCATCGAGGCCTCCCAGCGACACCATGCGCGCACCCTCTTCATAGAGATCCTCGCCGGGGCAGAACCAGATGGAACACTGGCGTTCAACCGTGGTGTAGGCGGCGAACAGGTACTCACCGGCGGGAACGACCATATCCTCGGGGAATTCGAAGCTGATCCAGTCGTTCCAGATGTCCTCGGGAATGGGTGTGGTGGCGGTCATGATCTGATTGTTGTCCATATCGACCACGGTCACGTGGATCTCGTCGCCGGCCACCATGCTCGGGACACCGCCGTTGGGGTTGCCGGTGACCTGGAACTTGAATTCGACACCCAGAATCGCGGCATCGCACTCCAGGGTCACGGTCTGGCCCTGGGCGACGTCGGCGCCGTCATGGCGCAGGCCGAACCAGGCGGTTCCGCCGCCGCAGTCCAATTCGATGAGGTCGGGGCAGTCGGCGAATACGGCCCCGGACAGGGTCAGGACCATCAGAAACGTGAGCAAGCTTTTCATGAGTTACCTCCGATATCGAGATGCAAAGCGGGGCGACACCTCACGGGAAGTATCGATTCATGAAAATGTAGACGGCATTGCTCGGCATTAATCACAAGGTCTGTCCAGATCGTGCCAACAAAACTGTCTGACCTATCTTGTCCCTACCACCCGAACCGGAGGAAGCAATGAAGATGCCCTGGATGATAGCAACCGTGATCGTTGGAGCCCTGCTGGCCGTGGCCGTGATGTGGGTCAGCCGCGCCTTCGGCAGCGACATGCAACGTGCATCCGGCGAGGAGACCGCCTCCCTCTATGACCTTCAGACCAATACCCTCGAGGGCGAGCCGGTGGAGCTGTCCATTTATCAGGGACAGGTCGCCCTGGTGGTCAACACCGCCAGTAAGTGTGGGCTGACGCCACAGTACGAGGGGCTCGAGGTGCTGTACAAGGAACTGGCCGACCAGGACTTCGTGATCCTCGGTTTCCCCTCCAACGACTTCATGGGCCAGGAGCCGGGGTCGCCCGAGGAGATTCGGAATTTCTGCAGCACGAACTACAGCATCAGCTTTCCGCTGTTCGAGAAGATGACCGTGAAGGGGTCGAAGAAGAGCGAGGTCTACCAGGTGCTCAGCGCCGAGCTCAATGAGCCGAGCTGGAACTTCACCAAGTATGTGGTGGGGCGCGACGGCAAGGTGATCGCGCGGTTCGGGCCGAAGACGGCGCCGGATAGTCCGCGGTTGCGGGATACGATTGAGCGGGCGTTGGCGGTGGAGTAGCTAGCGCTCGGACCTGATCAGGATGCCGAGATTGAACACCACGTAGTAGATGACCGCCGCCAGGAGCAGGAGTCGCCCGATGGGATCGCCCATCGACTCCACTCCTTGCGCTGAGCCCACTCGGACCATGCCGCTAATCCCTCCCAGGGCCACCAATCGATACGCGAAACGGCCGATGATCAAGGCCACCACCAGCAGCCCGAACACGGGATTCGGAGTGTAGAACCGTTCGCCGTCGACCCGCTCCGTCTTCAAGGCCAGAACGCTGCCGAGACCTAGAGCTGCGCCCAGCGCGACGCCGGCGATCCTCACGATCATGGACGTCGTGGGAAGCATGATGAAGAAGACGCCGATCAGGCTGGACAGGGCGAGGCGGATGAGGATGCGCGGGAGAGATAGCCGCTGACAGCCGATCTGACGGCGTACGCGTCGGTAAGCGAGGAGGAAGATGGCGGCGGAGATCGCGATGGGAATGAGGATGTCGGTCACGTCAGTGGGTTCCCTTGGTCATCACTTTGGCTCGCAGGACGCGGTTGCCGGATTCCGTTCGCTCGGCAAAATAAACGCTACCGTTGTGGGACACGCTCTTCGCCATCAAAAACCCTGGTTGTTCGTATCGGCCGAGGAGCGTCAGATTCTCGTCATGGAAAAAACAATAGGATTGCCGATGCTCATCCTCAATAAACCGGTAGGCCGTGGTCAGGATCTCGCCATCCGGCAGGGAGACGAGACCTGTAGAGCTCGACAAGCTGCGGTAGCTCACGCTCTCTCCCTTGATCTCGGGCATCTCGGGTGGATCAACCACGTCTTCACCACCGGTCGAAGTTGACCGCAAGAGCACACCGGCGCGATCGAAGACCCGGACCACGTAGGGAGCCCGTTGCAGGTAGAGAATCTCCTCCCGAGTCGTGATGGCCACACTTCCCCCGGAAAAAACCGACTCGATTCTTGCCGGAAGATCCAGATCAACCGCGTAGGTATCCGAGAACGACAGGATATGCTGGTGTGACGCATCGTAGAGGTCGAGAGAGGTGTGTTGACTGGTATTCGGGCTCACGATCACGGTCCCGCCATCATCGAAAACGGCCAGGGAATTGGCAATGTTCTCGACGTTGATCCGTGCGAAAGCATCGACCGGTTGCCAGTCCAGATCGACAATTTCAACGCGTTCACCCATGCCGGTGAAGTGGATATGGTCGTGAGCATCGATGGTGAGATGAAGGAAGCGCATGAGATCCGTCGGCCCTTCACCGGCCTGCCCCATGCGCCCAAGGTACTCTCCGTCAGGCTGAAACTTCAGGACGCTCATCTGGCTGGCATCCACCACGTAGATGTTGCCCCGGGAGTCCTCGACCACAGACGCGATGGTGCCAAAGAAATACTCCGCCTCATCCTCTTCGGATCCCAGAACCAGATCTATGTCCAGTACCAGCTCACCCGGCTCTCCGCAGGCCAAACCCGCCCCCAGTAGAAACATAACCGTCGAAATACTCGTCAATCCCCTACGGAGCCTGTACGATCCCATCACGATGCCTCCCTCTCTGGTCCCCCCTTTTGACCTCAGGTTGGTATTCTATCCTGGAGCTGTCACGAAACGAAGACCAAATCCAGGCTGCCGGAGTGGATGACCGTCGGCTGAAGGAAAGCGAGAATCATGCAATCCCGAGATATGTGCCTCACCATGGTGGGCGCACTGCTGCTCGCCGCCGTCGTCCATGCCGAACAGCTGGTCCCCAACACATCCCCCGCCCAGCCCCCACTCACCCTCGAACTCGAAGAACTCTGGCGCGCCGGCGGCGACGATGAGGACATCATGATCGGCCTGCCCGTCGAGGCGGTGGCCGACGACGACGGTCGGGTCTACCTCGCCGACCAGCAACTCTGCCAGGTGTTCGTCTTCGGCCCCGACGGCACCCTCGAAGGCACGTTGAGCCGTGAAGGCGAGGGACCCGGTGAGGTGCGCGGTCCCATCGACCTGGTGCGCCTCCCCGACGGCACCTTCGGCCTCGCCGAGCACTTCCCCGGCATGCTGGTCAAGGTCACGCCCGACGACCTGCCGGCGGGCGAGATCACCATCGACGTGAGCGGTGGGCAGACCGGCGGCTTCACCCTGCAGACCATGGTCGCCTCGGCCGGCGAGCACCTGGTGGTGGCCGGTTCGCGATCGGTACCAAGCCAGCATGTCCTGGAGCGCACGCACTTCCTCGCCGCCGTGGACCAGAACGGTCAGGAGATCGCCCGCTACATGGAGCAGGTGTCGGAGATCGAGCGACCCCACTCGGTGGTCCACGAGAATGACTTCCTGCCCAGCTTCCCCCTTGCCAGCGCCCTCGGTCCTGACGGCCGCGTGTATGCCCCCCGCGTGCGCGACGAGTACGAGATCGCGGTTTTTGAGCCCGGCGGTACCCTCGACCACGTGATCACCCGCCCCGACTTCGTGACCTGGAAGCGCGACGCACGCGACACCAACCGCATCCTCTCCCTGTTCCACGCCTGGGCCAGCCCCAATCCCGAGACCTGGCCCGAGTTCGACCTCGAGGAGAACGAGCGCGCCATCAGCACCCTGCACATCGACGGCGAAGGCCGGCTCTGGGTACAGCACAGCCGCAGCAATCGCGACCAGCCCGACAACGTGTTCATGACCCTCGACCTCTACGACGACAGCGGTCACTGGCAGCGCGAGGTGAGCCTCGTGTGCGAGGGCAACGCGGTGAGCGACGGGTTCCGCTTCCTGGGCGACGGGCGCATCTTGTTGATCAAGGGATTCGTGGTGGCGCGGCTGGCCTGCCTCGGCGGCTCGGCGGCCTCCTTCGGCGAGGACGACAGCGAAACGGTGGAGATCATCTGCTACAAGATGCCGGAGCTGAACTAGGTTCCGGACCGCTCGAGTTCGAGCAACACCTTCTTGGCCGGCAAACCGCCGGCGTAACCGGTCAGCTTGCCGCCGGCACCGATCACGCGGTGGCACGGCACGATGACCGAGATCGGATTGGCGCCGTTGGCCGCCCCCACCGCTCGAGCCGAGCCGGGGCGGCCGATGGTTTGAGCCAGCTCGCCATAGCTGCGGGTCTCGCCGAAGGGAATGTCGGCCAGGGCGGACCAGACGGCACGCTGGAATTCCGTGCCTCCGGGCGCCAGCGGCAGATCGAAACGACGACGCTCACCGGCGAAGAACTCCTCGAGCTGACTGATGACCTGATCAATGATGCGAGCCGCTTCCGGGCTGCCGTCCCCCACTGGTCGGCCATGATCCTTGGCCGGATAGACCAGATGCGTGAGCCCGGCCTTCGTGGCCGCGACATGCAGGACACCCACCGGGGTCTCGATGGTTCGATGGCTGTTGTCGGTGGTCATGGCCGGTCCTTTCAGGGGAGTTCTCGCCAGAGCAGAAGAGCGGCGTAGGCACGCCAGGGGCGCCAGGATTCGGCACGGCGGCGGACCACCGTGGTGGTGGCGGGACGGTCGGTGTCGGTCAGGGCCTTGCGGAGGCCGAGGTCGCCGGCGGGAAACGCATCGGGCTCGTTGAGCACGCGCATGGCGATGTACTGGGCGGTCCAGTCGCCGATGCCGGGTAAGGCGGTGAGGCGGCTCACGGCCGTATCGAGGTCGGGCGCCGGTTCAAGAATGGGCTCACCATCGTGGACGGCGCGGGCCAGGGCGCGGATAGTCTCGGCGCGGGCACCGGGCATGCCGATGGCGGCGATGTCGGCGTTCATCAGGTCGGCTGGGCGCGGAAACAGGCGCTCGGCTTCCGAAAGGGATTGACCGAACTGCTCGATGAGCCGGCCCGACAAACGCGTGGCCCCCGTCACCGTGATCTGCTGGCCGAGGATCGCCCGGACGGCGGTTTCGAAACGGTTCCAGGCGCCTGGCACTCGCACACCGGGACAGCGTTGCAGGGCCGGAGCCAGCAGCTGGTCGGCTGACAGGGCCTCGGCGATCCCGGCCGGGTCGGCATCGAGGTCGAACAGCCGGCGGGTCCGCTCGACGAGGTCGGCCAGATGCAGGGCGGCGCTCGCCGGGACGTGCAGGCGCAGGGCGCCACCCTTGGGATCTCGGTCCACCTCGATGGCGCCCGTGAAACCATCGAGGTCGACGGTGCGGCGGTAACGGTCCTCGGTGATGACCTCGACACCGGGCAGGGCGCGAGGACGCAGGAAGGCGAGGTGGCCGGCCCAGTCCAGCGGCTCACGATAGGCCAGGCGCAGGATCAAGATGCCCTCGGAAGCGGTCGCCTGGCCTCGGACCGTGCGGATCTCCGTGGGCGAGCGGTGGAAGGCCTTGCGCACCGCCGCGTTGAACCGCCTCGTATTGTGGAAACCGGCGGCCAGCGCGATCTGCCCCATGGGCAGGGACGTCTCCTCGATGAGGCGCTTGGCGAAATGAGCGCGGCGCGTGTTGGCCACGGCAAGAGGCGATGAGCCGAGCTGCTCGACGAAGAGCCGGCGCAGGTACCGACCGCCCACGCCCAGGCGCGCGGCGAGATCCTCGACACCGGCCTGCTCCAGGGCGCCCTCGTTGATGAGGCGCAGGGCGCGATTGACCGTCGCCGAGGTGCCGGCCCAGGCCGGCGTGCCGGGCGAGGTCTCAGGACGGCAGCGGAGGCAAGGGCGGAAACCCGCTTCCTCGGCAGCGGCGGCGCAGGTGAAGAAGGTGCAGTTGGCAGCCTTGGGCGTGCGCGCCGGGCACACGGGTCGGCAGTAGATGCCGGTGGACGTGACGCCGGTGAAGAAACGGCCGTCGAAGCGGCGGTCGCGGGTGCGCAGGGCTCGGTAGCAGATGTCTTGATCAAGTTTCATGCTGCTCAAGATACCAGGTTTGCCGCGACAAGTTGGACGTTTTCGGAACTCAGCAAGGGCCCGCCGGCGGGTCCTCGAGGATGGTGTCATGGGAAAGCAATGGGGATGGCTCTTCGCGGTCTTGCTCCTGGGCGCTTGCTCACCGGCGCCGCCCGTTCAAGACCCCGCGCCTCACGACCCGCTCCAGATACTCTTCATCGGCAGCAGCCACCTCGCCTGGCACGACGCGCCCGGCGTCATCGACGAGTTGATCACCGCCACCGGTCGATCGGTCCATGTCGGCAAGGTCCTCAAACCAGGTATCCTGCTTGACCAGCTGTCTCGGGACCCCGACGTGCTCAGCGCCATCGCCGCCCGATCCTGGGATTTCGTGGTCTTCCAGGGAGCCGGCATGCCCATCGCCTACCCCGAGAGCCACCACCTGACCATGCCGCGACTGGGCAAGCATCCCGTGGAGCCCGCCATGGCCACATTGGCCGAGGCCTCCCGCAAGCGCGGCGCCAAGCCAATCTACATGCAGCCCTGGGCCTTCGAGGACGGACTCACCTGGATCGCCGGACACGGCGAGGACCACGCCGCCATGCAGGACGCCATCACCCGCAACACCACGCTCATGGCCCACCGCCTCGACCTGACCGTGGCACCCGTTGGTGAGGCCTGGCGGCTGGCCATGACCGAGCACCCGGAGTTGCCGCTCTTCGCCGACGATCACAACCATCCGTCGGTCCTCGGCTCCTACCTCATGGCCTGCGTCATCAGTCGGGTGATCCTCGGGGACATGCCAGTGGGGTTGCCGGTGCATGGAGGGGTTCCGGAGAATTCGGCGCTGTATCTCCAAGAAGTCGGTCGAAAAATCATGATTAGAAGATGAATATCGGCCGGATATCCCGACAACGGGATCTCATTCAATGCTAGAATCATCAGAACTCGCCAGCCCCACTGAGCCGTTCCCCCTGGACGGAGGTCGTCATGCGTCCGCGTTCCCTGCCCCTGTTCTTCCTGACATCCCTCGCTCTCGCCCTGCTCCTGTTGCCCAGCGCGGCCTCTGCACGCTGGATCGACCTCGGCGGCGAGGAACCCGTCACCGTCGAAGTTCTCGAGAACAGTGACGCACGCACGGTCTATTCCATCACCATCGGCGGCTTCGAGGCCGAGCCCATCACCCTGGGCGACCTCACCTGGTACGACATCCACCTCGGCGGCGAGTCCCGCGCCGATGTCCTGGGCTATCCCGAACTGCCCGACGTCCGCCGCGCGCTCTCGATTCCCGACGACCGCGCCATGACCGTGCGTATCGTCGAGTCCGAATTCGTCGACGTGCCCGACCTGCCGGTGGTCCCCTCCAAGGGCAACCTCCTGCGTTCCGTCGACCCCAGGACCGTGGACTACACGTTCAACGCCTTCTACCAGGGCGACGGTGTGTGGCCCGAAAACGTTCTGATCGGCGAAGACCCGCACATCGTCCGCGACCTGCGCGGCATGGTCGTCGACGCCAACGTGTTCCAGTATTTCCCCGGCCAGACCACCCTGCGCGTGTACAAGCGCCTGGTCATCGAAGTGGCCGACGCCGGCACCGGTCGAGTGAACGTGCTCAACCGCGACCGCGCCTTCGCCCAGGTCGACCCGCAGTTCGCCGACCTCTACGATCGCCACTTCATCAACGGCACGCCCACGCGGTACGTCCCCGTCGAGGAGAGCGGCGGCCTCTTGATCATCGCCGATGATGCGTTCGCCTCGTCCATGCTGCCGCTGGTCGAGTGGAAGCTCCAGAAGGGTCTCGACACACGCTTGCTGACCACCTCGGAAACCGGCTCCTCGTTCAGCCAGATCAAGGCCGCCATCACCACCGCGTTCAACGACTGGGCCCCGGCCTCCGTTCTGCTCGTGGGTGACCTCGCGCAGATTCCCATCGGTTCGGATTCCGATCCCGAGTATTCGACCGTCCTGGGCACCGACAACTATCCCGACCTCTTCGTGGGCCGCTTCTCGGCCGAGAACACGAGCCACGTGCAGACCCAGGTCCTGCGCACCATCGCCTACGAGCGCGACCTCGGCAGCGCCGAAGTCTTCGCCCAGTACGCCACCGGCGTGGCCAGCAACGAGGGCCCCGGCGACGACGGCGAATACGACTACGAGCACCTCAACAACATCCGCGACGACCTCCTGGGCGCCGGCTACCTCGGCGTGGACCAGTTCTACCAGCCCAGCGCCACGGCCTCCATGGTGACCAACGCGCTGAACACCGGCCGCGGTTTCATCAACTACACCGGCCACGGCAGCTCCACCGCCTGGAGCACCACCGGCTTCAGCAACACCCACGTGAACGCCCTCCACAACCAGGGCATGCTGCCCTTCATCACCAGCGTGGCGTGCAACAACGGAACCTTCACCGGCACCTGCTTCGCCGAAGCGTGGCTGCGCGCCACCGACGGCGGCGTGCCCTCCGGCGCCATCGCCACCTACATGTCGTACATCAGCCAGTCGTGGAATCCGCCCATGAGCGCGCAGGATGAAATTGTCGACCTGCTGGCCGCCGACGCCATGCACACCACCGGCGGTCTCTGGTTCAACGGCTCATGCCTGATGATGGATGAGTACGGTTCCAGCGGCGCCAACGAGTTCCTCAACTGGACGATCTTCGGCGATCCTTCGCTGATGGTGCGCACCAAGGCCCCCGAGGCCATGACCGTCTCGCACACCGGCGTGCTCATGATTGGAATGTCCGAATACGAGGTCCAGACCGGAACACCTGGCGCACTGTGCGCACTCTATGCTGACGGCGTGCTCTATGGCTCCGCCGTGGCCGACGGCGCCGGTCATGCGGTGATCGCCATGGCCATGCCGCCGACCGTGCCCATGACGCTCACCCTCACCGTCACGGCCTCCAACAAGGTGACCATGCAGGACACCCTGCCCGTACTGCCCCCCGAGGGCCCGTACCTGGTCTTCGAGACCGCTGCCGTGGATGACACGGCCGGCGACGGCGACCTGATGGTGGACGTCGGCGAGACCATCGCGCTGACCGTCGAGCTGGAGAATGTCGGTGTCGAGGGTGCTGCAAACCTCGTTGCTACACTGATCAGCGACGACCCCTTCATCACCATCGACGAGGCCGCCAGCACGTATCCCGACATCCCCGCTGCGGGCATTGCCGCGTGTGTGTCGCCGTTCGCGTTCACCGCGCTCGGCGGAGCCCCCGACGGTTACGTGGCCCAGCTCACCGTGCAGGTGACCGATGGTATCCAGGTGTGGGACGCCAACTTCAGCCTGCCCTTCCAGGCGCCCGACCTCGCCATGGCCGGCCAGATGATTTACGACGACCTCGGTGGCAACGGAAGCGGCACGGCCGACGCCGGCGAGTACTTCGCCCTCGTACTGAGCCTCGCCAATTCCGGCGCCTCCGACGCCGTCGGCGTCTCTGCGGAGCTTTTCTGCGACGATCCCTACATCGACCTCAATGGGGAACTCGCCACGGCGGACTTGATTCCCACCGGCGGCACGACCGAGCTCTCCCTGTTCAATGTCCATGTGTACGAGGACTGCCCCGAGCCCTCCATGCTCACCTTCACGGTCACCGTCACCGCGGCCTCGGGACACACCCAGGATCTGGAGTTCGAGGTCGCCGTGGGCGGCTGGATGGACGACATGGAATCCGACCGCGGCTGGACCATCGGCACCAGCGACGACACCGCCTCGGCCGGCCTCTGGGAACGGGCCGACCCCGTGGGCACAAACTACAACGGCACCGTGGTCCAGATGGAAGATGACCATTCGGCCGACCCGGGCACCCAGTGCTTCGTCACCGGCAACGGCAGCATCGGCGGTTCCGCCGGATCCGCCGACGTCGACGGCGGCCAGACCACGCTGCTGTCGCCGGTCTTCGACCTCGAAGGCGCGACCCAGGCCACCCTCAGCTACTGGCGCTGGTACACCAACGACGTCGGCAACAACCCCGGCGAAGACTGGTGGGACGTCGAGGTGACCAGCGACGGCGAGAACTGGGTGAGTCTCGAGCACACCCAGGAATCGGCGACTAGCTGGCAGCAGTTCACCTTCCAGCTGACAGAGTACGTCCCCGCCACGAGCCACGTGCAGCTGCGCTTCATCGCCAGCGACGCGGGCGGCGGTTCGCTGGTCGAGGCCGGCGTCGACGACCTGTTCATCGACCCGACCTTCAGCCCGACCACCGCGGTCGACGGCGAGGATCGCCGTCTGCCCCAGGCCGTGGCCCTCGACGGCAACTACCCCAACCCGTTCAATCCGGCCACCAAGATCGTCTTCGCGCTGCCCCGCACGGGCGAGGTGGAGCTCGCGGTCTTCGACATCGCCGGTCGCCGCGTGGCCACCCTCGTCAGTGGTGTGGTCGAAGCGGGCGAGCATGATGTGACGTGGACCGGGCGTGATGACCGTGGCGGCGAGGTCGCCAGCGGCATCTACTTCAGTCGCCTGGTGGCGGATGGGGTGATGAAGACGCAGAAGATGACGTTGTTGAAATGATATTCAGCTAGCCTGAATCGTCGAAAGGCCCCGGGCTCTGGCTCGGGGCCTTTACGTTGGGAGGTCGGTCCGGCAACTGGCCCCACACTTCCAGCAGGCATCAAATCCCGCTTCGATCTCTTCGCCGCAGGATCCACAGGTCCAGGGTTCCGTCACAATCTTCTCGGCCGAATTGTTCAACAGCGCCAAGGCCTGCTCCCAGGATTGAACGATGGTCATCCCGTCCCGCATGGTATTCTAATCCAATCAAGGTTAGCATCAGTATCCAGGATGCGACCAACCTCACCCAGCACTAACTTGAACACCTGGAGTTATCATCCGCTTTCAAGAGCGAGCCTGTGATGAAGCCTGATCGGGACAACGAGACCTCCTCCCAGGATCCAACCCTGGTGGGCTCGAAGCCGGCGTCCGTCCCCGACGGCGACCTGCTCACCGGCGTCGTGGCCGACCGCTTCCGCATCATCTCCCTGCTGGGCCGTGGCGGCATGGGCGAGGTCTATGAAGCCGAGGACCTCACCCTCGGGCGCCGCGTGGCCCTCAAGGCCATCAATCCCGACCGACGTCTCTCCCAGAAGGACCGGGACCGTTTCCAGAGCGAGGCTCGCCTGCTTTCGCGCCTCGATCATCCAGGGATCTGCCGCATCCACGATCTGGTCGAAGCCGACGAACGCGACTTCCTGGTCCTCGAGCTCATCGAGGGCCGCACCCTGCGCCTGGCCCGTGACGACATGGATGAGAAGACCCGCCTCGACCTGGCCCTTCAGGTCGCCGCCGTCCTGGAAGTCGCCCACATCGAGGGGATCGTCCACCGCGATCTCAAGCCCGACAACATCATGCTCACCACCGATGGCCAGGCCAAGGTGCTGGACTTCGGACTCGCCCGGGATCTGGACCAGGAGCCGGTCAAGGAGACCACCGTCGTGGGCACGCCGGCCTACCTGAGCCCCGAGCAGGCCCTCGGTGAACCCGCCACACCGGCCAGCGACATGTACTCCTTCGGCCTGGTGATGCAGCAGCTATTCACTGGAGAGCTTGCCTACGAAGACAGCGGCATCGTCGACGACATCCTGACCCAGGCCCGCATGGGCAAGACCCGCCCGGTCACCGGTATCGACCGCCATCTGGCCCGGCTCATCGAGCGCCTCGAGGACCGATCTCCCGCCGCACGCCCCACGGCCGTGGAAGCACGTCGTAAGCTTGCCTGGATCCAGCGCAAGCCCATCCGCCGGATCCGGCGCTGGTCCATCGCCGCCGCCATCGTCCTGGTCCTCGCGGCCGGCGCCAAGTACATGGTCGACCTCGATCGCGAACGGCAGATCGCCGAACAGAGCCGCGCCGAGGCCGAGGATCTGGTGGAGTTCATGTTAGGTGACCTGCGCGAACGGCTGGAGCCCGTGGGCCGGCTCGATGTCCTCGACGAGGTCGGCGATCGTGCCCTGGCCTATTACACGGCGCGGTCGACCGACGAGCGTACCGATGCCGACCATCATCGCTTCGCCCGGGCCATGAATCAGATCGGCGAGGTGCGGTTGAATCAGGGCGATCTCGAGGCGGCCCGCGAAGCCTTCGACGCCGCCCATCTGGCCGGCACCGCCCTGGTCGACCAGAACCCCAGCCAGGGCGAGTGGCTGCTAACCCTGGGCGCGTCGGAGTTCTGGCTCGGCAACGTCGCCTATCTCGAAGACGACCTGGCCGCCGCCGAACAGGCCTTCCTGAACTACCGCGACGTCGCCGAACAGCTCGTGGCCCTCGACCCCGGCAACGAGGAATGGCAGCGTGAACTGGGCTATGCCCACACCAACCTCGCCGCCCTCCATGAAGCACGGGGCGAGAAGACCGCCGCCCTGGAAGACCTTGATGAAAGCATCCGCATCAAGCGACTGCTGCTCGATGCTGCACCTGATGACCCTGGCCGCCGGAGCGACCTCATCAACTCCCTCGCCTGGCATGGGAGCGTCTCGCTGACCAATGGCGATCTCCGGCCGGCCCACCAGCGCTTCGAGCTCGCCCTGAAGGAGGCCGAAACGCTGGTCGCCATCGACCCGGGCGACATGGACCACCGCGAGCTACTGTCCAGCCTTCAGAATCTGAGCGCTGCCACCGCCGAGCAACTGGGCCTCCACGACCGTTCCGAGGTGCTCTACCTGGCCAGCCTGCAGATATCCCGGCAACTGGTCGATCATGATCCCAGCAACACCACCTGGCTCCAGGGTCTGGCGGTCAATCATGTCGCCTTCGGCAACCATCTGGTTCGTGGAGAGGAGTATGCCGGCGCCGAGCGACAGTTTACCACCGTGATCACCCTCGCCGACGGTCTGACCGACAGCGAGATGGCCAGCATCGGTTTTCCATTACAGCTCGCCGACGCCTATCGTGGTCTGGCCAGGGTGGCCATGGCCAGGGGAAACCTGGCCACCGCAGGCGGTCTTGCGAACCTGGCTCTGGCCAAGGCTCGCCTGGCCATTGAGTCGACTGGGGGGCGCGATGCCCAGGCAACCCTGGCGAGATTCCTGGTCGTACGCGGCGAGATCCAGCAGCTCCAAGGACAGCCGGCCCTGGCCAGTGCCTCATGGCAGGAGGCCCATGATATTCTGGCGCCCTTGATCGAGGGCACCAATTCCAATGCGACCTGGCAGACCTGGATGTGCGTGCTTGCCCTGCAGGGGCGGCTCGCCGAGGCGCGTGAGGTGGCCGCCGATCTACGCGCCATCGGATTCGCGCAACGGGACTTCATCCGGTTCAGCGAGGAGCACGATCTTCTGGCCGTGACCGATCCCACCAGTGAGTGAGTCGCGATCAGAGGAGCCCATTCCATTCCATTTTCAGTCCACCCGGGGGAGGAACCCATGAGCAACGAAATTCTCGACGTGAACCTCGATTCCCAAGGCAACGCCAATCTGACCAAGGACGACAAGATCGTCACCCTGGTGGAGATCGAGAAGAACAAGGACATGGAGATCAACATCGGCACCGGCTTCGGCGGCACGGCCCTGATCTCCGGCTTCAAGCTCTACAACAATTCCGGCGGGAACAAGGGATCCATCATCGGTTCCTGGTACCGGATCAACCCGGGTTCCCAGCCCAGCTCGGAGATCTCCATCGCCACCAGTGGAGGCAAGTCCATCCAGGTGACCGACACCAACACGCTGGCCGACGATGCGCTGTTCTTCTTCGGTGTCGAGGTGACGGATGACGGAACGGTCTATCCCACGGACCCCGAGCTGCGGGTCAAGAAGATCACCGGGATGCAGATGGATCGTCCCTAGATCCCATGAAAAGACCAGGCCGCCTCCCGAAGGAGAGCGGCCTGGTCTCTATATCGTCTCGTATATCTATTCGAAAGCTTTACTCGAAGAGGCTCTTCACGCTGCTCAGGCTGACAGCCTCGGTGGCCACCACGGCCTCACTCAGCTCGATGACCGTACCATCGGCCAGGGCGACGAAGAGACCGAAGGCGGGCAAGCCGGCCTCACCCAGGAAACCACTGGCGAAGACCACGGCACCGGCACCGTCGAGGGCGGACAGGGGAGCGTCGTAGGAAGCGACGATCGTGCTGTTGTCGCCACCCGGGGTGATCTGGAGAACCAGGTCCACGGCCGGGGCGTTGAGGTAATCCATGGTGAACATGCCGTAGGTCAAGTCATCCACCAGCACACCGCCACCCATCACCATGACATCGACCGTCGGAGCGTTGGGGGAACCGTGGTAGACCAGCAGGTCGGTGGTACCAGGCGCCGCGGTGGTGGTCAAGGGAGCGAAGATCTTCAAGGTGAAGCCGGTGTCCTCACCCTCGGGATTGGCAGGCAGGCTGTCATCGAGCACGCCGGTGGCCATGACCAGGTAGCTACCACCATCTTCGAGGGTCACGGGGAAGGTCGCGAGAATGTCCTCGGGACCGGAGCTGTTACCAGGAGCGACACCGATGTTGAGCTCGACGCCGGCCGGCAGATCAAGCACGG
>Ga0209692_10003310_pt1 | contig 15827 bp, 15 predicted proteins | sample tdDd472_FD_187129 | JGI IMG/M metagenome (GOLD analysis project Ga0209692, IMG submission 187129) | Marine sediment microbial communities from the Atlantic coast under amendment with organic carbon and nitrate - tdDd47.2 (SPAdes)... | ecosystem: Environmental > Aquatic > Marine > Coastal >...
TCCCTTGGAAGAGTCCGGGAAATTCCGGAAAGCAGATTGGCAGGAATCCCACAAAAAACAACGATTAATGTTGTATAATAAGGCTTTTTAACTGCCTCTTTTCCTATATTTGTGCGTCAAACCAACAAAACACCACAAATAATCGCAGTATAGCAATGATGGACAGGGTGCCCGGGGCGTCCACGTCCATCCAGATCTCAGCGCGCCAGCCTGCTTTCTCGCCACGTGACCACCGCGGCGGTGACCAGCCCGAACAACATATGGCCGATAAGCGAGGCCCAGGTCAGCGTTATGAAGCCCAGGAAGGGCGGCAGACCCGCGAAGACATGCGCCATGACATAGAGCGCGAAAACCCAGAGACCGACGCCAAACCCCAGTCCGACGATCCACCACGGCAGGAAAGGCGTCACGATACGCGCGACGGGGCGCGCCACGAAGAGGAAGCCAAGCGGATAGAACACAACGCCGACGACGCCGTGAATCACCTCCGCCAACAGCAGGTTCTGAAAACCGAAGACCGATTGCACAAGCGCGGCCGGCTGCAGCGGGCCGCCGACCCAGAGCGGCGTGATCACGCGGGCCCAGAATTCCCAAGTGATATCCGCCGCCAAGCCGGCGAGAACGGCGGTCACGATCAAGGCCAGCGTCAATTTCGGGAAAAGCGGTCGCGTAGCGGCATTCATATCGAGTACTCCCATCATGATGCCTCCCCTTTCCAAAGGAGTAATCCAGCGGCGCGAATGCCCGGTTGGTATCGGCCCGATAATGGAGCGCCACCCGCCGATACACCAATACCCGTTGCTGATGGTATCGATAGCCCCTCGCTATCGCCGGGAATCGTTTTCTTCCGAAACGACGCTTGCGCACGGCACGTGGCGTTTTGCCTCATCCTTGTTCACCGGACCATGCGGGAATACCGTACTAGACTGGCAAAAAGCCCCGGCGATGAGGCGGTTGCGCGTCGCCGGACAAAATAATTCGCGGGTGTTCTCATGCGTATGACTTTCTGCGGCGCCGCCGGCACGGTCACCGGGTCCTGCTACTGGCTGAAAACAGACCAATGCCAGTTTCTTGTCGATTGCGGCATGTTCCAGGGCACCAAAACCGTGAAGGAACTGAATTACGGGACATTCCCCTTCGACCCGAAGGAGATCGATTTCGTCCTGTTGACGCATGCGCATATCGACCATTCGGGCTTGATCCCAAAACTCGTCAAGAAAGGGTTCAAGGGCCCGATCTTCACCACGCAGGGGACATTCGACCTGCTTGGCTACATGCTGCCGGACAGCGGTTACATCCAGGAAATGGAGGTCGAGCGGCTCAACCGCCGGAACGCGCATCGCGGGCGGCCGCTCGTAACGCCGATCTATACGAAAGACGACGCGTTCACCGCGCTGCAATGTTTCTCCACCGTCGACTACGAAAATTGGCGGGAGGTGGGCCGCGGCGTCCGCGCGCGCTTCTGGAACGCCGGCCACATCCTGGGCGCCGCCTCGATCGAAGTGGAAATTTCCACCGGCCAGCGGAAGAAACAGATCAAGAGAATTCTGTTCTCCGGGGACATCGGACCGGAGCATAAACTTTTCCACCCGAACCCCGACGCCCCGGAGAATTGGGACTATATCTGCTGCGAAGCGACTTATGGCGGGCGCAACCGGCCGGATGTGACGGCCGAGCAACGTCGCACGATCATGGAAGAGGAAGTCAATACCGCGCTGAAAAAGGGCGGCAATCTGTTGATTCCGGCCTTCGCCGTCGAACGCACGCAGGAACTGCTGCTTGACCTGACGGTCCTGTTCGACACCGGACGGATACCGGATGTCCCCGTCTTCCTGGACAGCCCGTTGGCGATACGGGCAACCGAGGTTTTTCTGAAAAACGCCCACGAATTGGAGGATACCGACGCGGTCCAAAATCTGTTCAAGCGCCACAACATTCGCTTCACCGAATCCGTCGAGGAAAGCAAAGTCATCTCCCGCGTCACCGGCGGCGCCATCATCATGGCGGGAAGCGGCATGTGCGAAGCCGGCCGGATCCGCCATCACTTGAAGCACAATCTGTGGCGCGCGAACGCCACCGTGATGCTTGTTGGCTATCAAGCCCCCGGGACGCTGGGCTCCTTGCTGTCGCAAGGGGCGAAAGCGGTGAAGATCATGGGCGAGTCGATCAAGGTTGGCGCCGAAATCCGTCAAATCGACGTCTATTCAGGCCATGCGGATGGACCACAATTGGTCGAATGGGTGAAGGACAGGCTGCCGGTAAAATCGGCGATATTCCTGACCCATGGCGAAGAGTCGTCCTTGAGCGCGTTGCGGGACGATTTGGAGAAAGCCGGGGTTTCCGGGAATCGGGTCGTCATCCCGCATTTGGACGACGTCGTCGACCTCGTCGACGGCGACGGCAAGATCCAGTTTCGCCGCAAGCCGCACAGGCTGGCGAGCGACGTTGTCCGTGAATTGGATTGGCACAACGAACTCGCCGATTTCACCTTGCGCCTCCGGGAGCAGTTGGACGCGGCGGCCGACGACAAGCGTCGGAAGGTCATCCTGCGCCGCGTGAAGCGGGCCTTGGAACCGGGAAACCCGCGCTGACCGTCACGCGCCTTTCGCGGCATAGAATTCCGAAATCAGCCGCCAGGCCTCTTCCGGGGTCTGGACAAAGGTGAAGATGTCCAGATCCTCGGGCGAGATGACGCCCTCTTCCACCATGCGGTCGAAATTGATGATGCTCCTCCAATAGCGCTCGCCGAACAGCAATACCGGGATGGGCTCGATCTTTTTCGTCTGGATAAGGGTCAGCGTCTCGAACAGTTCGTCCATGGTTCCGAAACCGCCCGGAAAGATCACCAGCGCGCGGGCGCGCAGCAGGAAATGCATCTTGCGCAGCGCGAAATAGTGAAACTGGAAGCACAGTTGTGGCGAAATGTAGGGGTTGGGTGCCTGTTCATGCGGCAGGGAAATATTCAGCCCGATGCTGATCGCGCCCGTGTCGTGGGCCCCCCTGTTCGCCGCTTCCATGATGCCCGGGCCGCCGCCCGTCATGACCACGTAATGGCGTTTCAAATCCTTTTGCCCCGCTTCAGAGACGATGCGGGCGAAGCGCCGCGCCTGTTCATAGTACTGCGCATGCCCGTCGCCCGTTTGCGTCCCCGGTGGCGCGGGTGAAGAAACCGTCTCGGCGGCTGCCGGCGCCCGCGAGCTTCCGAAGACAACGACGGTCGAGAGGACATTGTGCTCCTGCAGCCCCAATTCGGGCTTCATCAGTTCCAGTTCCAGGCGCACCGCCCGCAATTCGTCCCGCTGCAGAAAATCCAAATCTTCATAGGCCAGCCTGTAGCAGGGAAGATGATCTTTTTCGCTATCCATAAATTTTCCAAACCTGGATTCGGTCCGTCATTTCAGCACTGGCGCGCGGCCAATCCGCCAAGGTTCCGGCGCTCCGTTCCTTTAACCCTTCACCTATTCCCATCCATCCGCAAGAGCCGCCCCGATCGGGCCGGCGCGTCAACGGCACGCCATATCTCCCCTGATCCGCTATTGCGAAGCCGTGACATCGCAGCCACTCTTCCTACCAATGGTACGTGCCTATCGGCGCGCCGGCCCCTTTCGGCTGGTCAACAGGAACCACGTAGCCTCATACAAAGTATCGGCGGGTAAGGTCTTTATGGACAACAAAGCGCATATCAACGTCTGGTATTTCGTCGGGGCGATGCTGTTCGTCCTGGCTTTCCAGTGGTGGATGGCCCGCCAGCAGGTCGAGACGATCCCCTACAGCGAATTCCAGAGTCTCTTGAAAGACGGCAAAATCGCGGAAATCGCGATCACCGATAACAGCATCCGCGGCGCTCTTCGCCAGCCGATGCCCGACGGGCGCAAATATATCTATACCGTGCGGGTCGAACCGGATTTCGCCGAAGACCTCGCCAGATACGACGTGGAATTCACGGGCGTCATTGAAAGCAATTTCATCAACAACCTGCTTTCCTGGATCTTGCCCGCCGTGATGTTCTTCGGCCTGTGGTACTTCCTGATCAGGAAGGTCGCCGAAAAACAGGGCTTCGGCGGCGGCTTCATGGCCGTCGGCAAGAGCAAGGCGAAGATCGCCGTCGAAAAGGATATCCAGGTCACCTTCGACGATGTCGCCGGGGTCGACGAAGCCAAGCAGGAATTGCAGGAAGTCGTCACCTTCCTGAGAGACCCGGACGGTTATGGGCGGCTGGGCGCCCATATTCCGAAAGGCGTGCTGCTGGTCGGGCCGCCGGGCACCGGCAAGACATTGCTGGCCCGCGCCGTCGCCGGGGAAGCGGGCGTTCCTTTCTTTTCCATCAACGGATCGGAATTCGTCGAAATGTTCGTCGGCGTCGGCGCGGCCCGCGTCCGCGACCTTTTCGATCAGGCGCGCAAAAGCGCGCCCTGCATCATCTTCGTCGATGAAATGGACGCCTTGGGCCGGGCCCGCGGCATCAATACGATCGGCGGCGGGGCGGATGAAAAGGAACAGACGCTCAACCAATTGCTGGCCGAACTGGACGGCTTCGATCCGTCGACGGGTGTCGTGCTGCTGGCGGCGACGAACCGGCCGGAAGTGCTGGACCCCGCGCTGCTCCGCGCCGGGCGTTTCGACCGGCAGATTCTCGTCGACCGCCCCGACAAGGTCGGGCGCGCCCAGATCCTCAAGGTCCATATTCGGAAAATCAAGCTGGGACCGGACATAAACATCGAAGACATTGCCGCCCTGACCGCCGGCTTCAGCGGCGCCGACCTCGCCAACCTCGTCAACGAAGCGGCCATCATGGCGACGCGCCGGAACGCCGATGCGGTGTCGATGGACGACTTCACGCGCGCGCTGGAACGGATCATCGCCGGGCTGGAAAAAAAGAGCCGCGTCTTGAGTCCGGCGGAAAGAAAGATCGTTGCCTATCACGAGACGGGCCATGCGCTTGTGACCCTGGCGCTTCCCGGCACGGATACGGTTCACAAGGTTTCCATCATTCCGCGCGGCATCGGGTCGCTCGGCTACAATATTCAGCGGCCCACCGAAGACCGCTACCTGATGACCCGGTCCGAGTTGGAAAACAAAATGGCCTGCCTTCTGGGCGGCCGGGCGGCCGAGGTCCTGGTTTTCGGCAAGATTTCGACAGGCGCGTCAAACGATCTGGACAAGGCCTCGGACATCGCGCGCAACATGGTCATGCGCTATGGCATGGACGACGGGTTGGGGTTGGCCACCTACGACGCGGAACGCCCCCTCTTTCTGGGCGGCATGACGGTATCCCAACCGCAAACCCGCAACTATAGCGAACAGACCGCGGCACAGATCGACGATGCCGTCCGGCGGCTGCTGAACCAGGCTTTCGACCGGGCCACGGCCATTCTGACGAAGAACCGGCCGATGCTCGACGAGACGGCGGAAAAGCTGATGGTCAAGGAGACCCTCACCGCGGAGGAATTACCGAGGCCGCAACGCGAAGACGCACAGGTTCCGGCCCCGTCCGCCGCAGCGGACTAGAAACTGCGGACGAAAGCCGCGATCTTCTCCGCCCCTTCACCCAGGACGTCTTCCGGCTGGCAGAGCGCGATGCGGACATGGTTGTTCAGGCTGGGATCGAAAGCGCCGCCGGCCAGAACCGAAACCTGCTGGGCGTCGAGCAGATCTTCGGAAAATTTCTTGCCGGTGACGCCCAGCGCGGACAGGTCCATCAGACAGAATATGCCGGCTTCCGGCCGCAGGATCGAAATGCCTTCAACGCCGGAAAGGTGCTGCATGAAAATGTCGCGGCGGCGCCGATAGGCTTCGCGCATTTCGGTTTCGGCGACTTCCTCATTGTTCAGCGCATGGGCGGCCGCATACTGGATAAAGGCGGACCCGCCGTATTGCATGCTGTTCAACAGGTTGCGCACATGGACACATAGCTGTTCCGGCCCGACGATCCAGCCGACGCGCCAGCCGCTCATCGCATGCGACTTGGACATGCTGCGGATCAGGACGGTCCGTTCCGGCCCCCCTTCCATCGTGTAGGGCGAGGTGAAGGGCCGCTCGTAACACAGATCGGCATAGACCTCGTCGGAATAGAGCCACAAATCGTTTTCGCGGCAGGTGTTCAGGACCGCCTCGACGCTTTCCGGGCTCGCAACCGCCCCGGTGGGATTGTGGGGGGAGTTGAGAAGGACCGCCTTCGTCCTTGGCGTAATCGCTTTCGCCAACGCTTCCACGTCGACGGCGAACCCCTTGGACGCGTCCAAGGGCACCGTTACGGGTTCCGCCCCGCACGCCCGGATCACCCCTTCGAACATGATATAGGGCGGCGCCAGGATGATGACCTCGTCGCCCGGTTCCAACGTGCAGCGCATGGTGACGTAGAGCGCGTTCTGCGCCCCAGCCGTGACGGCGATGTTCTTGCGCGGAACTTTCACGCCCAGGCGCTTTTCCTCCCGCGTCGAGATCGCGTCGAGCAGAACCGGAATGCCGCCGGCGCCGGAATATTTCGTGGCCCCCGCTTCCATCGCGCGGGTGCAGGCTTCCACCACGCCGGGGGGCGTCGCGAAATCGGGATCGCCGACACTCAGCACGATCACCGGTTCGCCCCGCGCCTTCATTTCAAGGGCGCGCGTATGCACGGCCCAGGCATCCGTGCCCGAGGCGGCGAGACTGTCGACGAAACCGGCATACTTCATGGCCAAATGTCCACTCTATGAAAGCAGGAGAAAGGGATGCGGCGGTTCTAGATCGAAAGGATCAGCGGCGGCAAGACGCGCTCGGATGAAATATTCCGATGCCTCGGATCAGCAAAATCATGCCGTCGTTCGCCGCCTATAGCAGCGGATGTGCGACCGTATTCATCGATCCGTGCAGGAGACCGGCGCCAATGGCCGCCACCAAGCCGCCGCCCAGCAGCGCCAGGCCTGCCGCCACGGGCGCCATCGGCAGCCCACCGCTTTCCGCCAGACGGGCCAAGGGGAATTTCATCCCATGGGCGGCCATCGCCAAACCGGCGACGGTCAAACCCGTACCGACCGACATGGCCAGAACCGCCGCCACGCCGCTGAGCAGCATGCCGGTGCTGTAGGTCAGGACCAAGACGAGGATGGCGCCGGAGCACGGCCGGATGCCGACCGACAAGGCGACCATAGCGGCTTGCAGGAAGGTGTCGGCCTTGGCGACCTGATCGACGCTCGGCCCGTGGCTGTGGCCGCAACACGCGTCGTCGTGGTGATGGTTATGGTCATGGCCATGATCATGATGGTGGTGATCGTGATGATGGGCATGACCGGGCAAACCACCGGCCGGGTTTCGGACAATGCGATGGAACTGACGCGCCCCTCTCACGAACAGATACACACCGACCAGGAGCACCGCCGCATAACTCACCGGTTCCAGGTAGTCGTCGACCGCCAGGGCGGCGCGGCGCATGCTTCCTTCCACCAAAAGCGCGATCCCGACCACGGCAACGATCGCCGTAATGCCCTGTACGAGCGCGGAGGCGAATGCGATGGCCGCGGTTCGGCGCAAATGGGTTTCATGCGTGACCGCATAGGCAGAAATGATCACCTTGCCATGGCCGGGGCCGACCGCATGGAAAATGCCATAGGCGAAGCCCAACCCGATCAGCGCGAAGAACGGGCCCAGATCGCGCGCTTTGGAGAGATCGCTTACGCTCGTGCCGAAATCGCGGGTGAAAGTGCGCTGTTTCTCCTGCGCATAGGCCAGAACCTCATCGTACCAGGACCCCGGCTCCATCGCGGTGACGGCAAGGATGACCGCGGCGGCGATCATCACGCCGCTGACGACCAGTATGCCGCTTCTGGTGTTATGCATTCTTGCAGGTCACGGTTACGATTTCAGCGAACAGTCGTCCAATACCCGCCGGCCCTTGCTCGTTTTTCCCCAGACTGGCCGCCAGACCGACGGTCGCGGCGTCAGGTTCCGGCTGTGCAATGGTCGCACCGCAATTATCCGCGCTGGGCCCGGCGACTGTGATCACATCGTTTTGGACATGCAGAATCTCGACATAATAGGACGGATCGTAGACCGCATATTCGAAGGCCCCCGCCTTCGGATCAACCGGCGCCTCAAGCGCCACGACAAAGCGCATCACCAATCGCCCGTCCTTTTCGACCAGCGTTCCGTCCCGTGCGCCACTCCACGCCACCGGCTTTCCGGCGAACTGGCCCTCGACGAAGTAATTGTAATCACGCAAGGCCGTAAGATTCTCTTGGACGAGGGTGTTGAGGGCGTCTTCGGTTCCCTCCCCGGCGCGCGCGATGTCCTCCAGGACGAAAGCGGAGTAGAACTCGTCGAACCGCCATTCCATGGTCAGGGCTTCGACCTGTCCCTCGGCATTCAGGATCACGCCGCTGCGCAAGTCGATCCAGGAATGAGGATGGGCCGAGGCTATCTTGGCCATCCCCGTCACGAGGGTGACGAGGAGCAGGGCCGCCGTCACTGATCGTCCTAAACGTTTCATCGTTCAATCTTCCTGGCTGGGATCATCCAAGGTGGAATGGTCCGTCGGCTGCGGCGTCATGGTCATGACGGTGACGCCGTCCGTCGACAAGAATTTGTGCCAACATCCCTGCGGGACAATGGTCACCATGCCCGCCGACATGTCCAGGTCGACGCGCCCCTCGCTCGTCAGGATCGAAACCGTCGCGCTTCCGGCCAGGATCTGCACCAGTTCGTCACCGTTGCGATGGCGTTCCCAGGCGCTTTCCCCTTCGAAACTGCCCGCGAAGACGCCGGTCTTCCCGGTATCCGCCAAGGTCGCGAATACGGGCGCCATATCGGCCGGCGCCGTATGCGGCGTCCGTCCTTTCAGGACGGGAAGCCCCGCGAGGGATTTATCGATACTGACGGCCTTCGGCATGACACCCGCCTTCCCCGCTTGGATCGTCCGTTACATGATCATCTTGATACCGGTGATCGCCAGAAACAATGCGAAGCAGCGCCGCAGGGTCAGTTTCGGCATGGCATGCGCGAATTTGGCCCCCAAGGGCGCGGCGAAAACGGTGACGACGGCGATGAGCAAGCCGGCGGGCAGGTTGACGTAGCCAATCGACCCGTCCGGCAAACCCTCGAGGTTCCAGCCCGCCCAGATATAGAATCCAACCGCGGAAGCCGCGATCGCCACACCGAAGGACGATGCGGTTCCGACCGCATTGTGGATGGGGTAGCCGAACATCGAGAGGACGGGCACGGACAAGGTCCCGCCGCCGATCCCCATCAAAGCCGAGAATCCGCCGACCACGTAGGAGATGACGCCATTCGTGGCGCGGCCTTTCGGAAGGGATTCCGAGATCACCCACATCTGCTTGCGCACCATGGAGACCGAGACGATGAGTGCGATGACGCCGAAGATCAGCCGCAGGGACTCACCGTCCAAGTACTTGGCGGCGAGACCGCCGCTGGCCGCGCCGAGCGTAATGCCGGGCAGCCATAGGCGCAGCAGGGGAAGATCGACGACCCCCTTGCGGTAATGCGCCCTGGCCGAGGAAATGGAGGTCGGGACGATCGTCGCCAGCGACGTCGCCACCGCAATATGCATCGAGAGCGCCGGGTCGATCTTGAATATCGGCGCCAGCCAGAACAGCACGGGCACGATGACAATACCGCCGCCAACGCCAAGCAGGCCTGCAAGGATGCCGGCGGAGGCGCCGGTGAAAAGCAGCAATACAGCCGTTAGAACAAGTGTTTGAGTGTCCATTTCCACTTGCGGGATTCCCTTCGCTTTTTCTTGGCTTACCGTGAACCGCCGGATTAGTCGACTGACGCCCGGATGGAAAGCCGTTCGTATGCGTCGGCGGCGGCAACAACGGCCCCGTCCAGATATCCGCCGTTCCGGCCGGCAAACTCGGTAGAGGCCGTCATCAATCGGCCCTGCCACATTTTCTCCGTATAGGCGGTCCAGGCGGCGGAGGGTCCATATTCCGGATGGTTCAGGGGGGCGACGAAATCGGCTTCCACGGCGGTATCGCGCTCGCTCGCCCAATCCATGTATAGAATATCGCTGGGGCTGCCCGCGGCGTCGCCGAAGAGGCGCACCAATTGGGCGACCGCCTGATTCCGGACGGTATCAGGATTCTCGATCCGCGCCGGAGCGATCCAGCCGACGAAACCGAACAGGGCGAACGGCCCGTCATCGGACGCGGAGGCGTCATGCACCTCCGCCATCGGGCCCCTGCGGCTGAAGGCCTGCCCCGACAGGCCGGCTTCGCGCCAGAAGGGCCGATCGTAGACCGCGACCAGCTTGGCATGCCCGGCCATCCAGGTCGGCACCGCGGCAAGCGACCGCAGGAGTGCCGGCTCCGGCGGCGGATCGATGTCGAGCGACCCGGCAAAAAGGCGCGGCGGCAGCGTGGAAACGACGCATGCCGCCCGGTCGGTTCTGTCCCTGCCTTCGGATTCCGACGCGACTTCCACAAAACCGTCCTTCAATACCAGGCCGCGGACCCGTGTGTTCAGGCGCAGGCTCTGCTCGGGAAGCCGGCGGAGCAATGCGTCGGTGATCGACTGCATGCCGCCCCGAACCCGGAAGGACGCGGGTTCTTGCCGAAACCCTTGGATGCGCATCGGCGGCTGGACGCCATCCTCGTAGATGGCCTCCCCCTCGCCGTACTGCTCGAACCTCTCCAGCCCCAGTTCCGAGATCAATTGCGCAATCGCCGGCTGAAAGTCCGGCCAGAACCAGGTCGGGCCCAGATCGAACCGGCCAGCCTCATCACGCGCGTTTCCGGCGGGCAGCGACAAGACGCGGCCGCCGGCTCGGGGCCTGGATTCCAGAATCCGGAACGCCCGTCTCGTGTCATGGAGCATTCGGGCGAGAGCCAGGCCGGACAGGCCGGCCCCGAGGATGATGATCGGATCGGACATTCTGTTGCTTGGGATTCTGATGCTGCGAAATAAGAAGCTTGAACGATATACCGGCATGCCGGCCGGTTCGATAGGAACCATGCGATCTAGGGCCCGATCCGCGCCCGGCAAGGCGCTCGCCGCCCGAACCGGATTGCCTTACCGTGGCGGTCAGTCCGTCGGCTCGACCAGAAGCTGGATGCGGTCCCCGGCGAATTGGCTGAGGTTCAGGGAGATCGGATTGCCCTTGGCGTCGACATCCACGCCTTCGGTTTGGAGTATGGGCCGCCCGTGGGGGATTTGCAGGTGCCGGCTGAGCTCCGCCGTCGGCGCGATGGCGGAAATCCGCGTGAAGGCCCGCGTATAGTCCATCACCCCCAGGCGCGCCAATGCCGCCGTGATCGATTTCGTCTCATGTATATGGGGGATCAGTCTGGCGAAACGGTCCGCCGGAAATTGACTGATCGCATAGCTCAGCGGTTTGCCGTCAACCACGCCGAGGGATTGGATGACGACAACCTTGCTGCCGGGGGCGATCTTCAGGGCTTCTGCCGTTTCATGGTCGCATCGGACGATTTCCGCCCGCAGGATTTCCCTGTTGGGCATGCGGTGCGCCGCGGCAACGCTTTGCGTGAACCGGACCCGTCGACCGACGGGATATTCCACTGCTTGCTCGCGCACGAAGGTTCCACGGCCCTGGTCGACCCGAAGGCGCCCCTGATCGACGAGCGAGGAGATGGCGCGCCGCACCGTATGGCGGTTGACGCCGAACCGTGTCGCCAATTGGTGTTCGGTCGGCAACTGATCGCCGGGCTCGTAGGTTCCCGCGATCATATCCTTCAGCAACGATTCCTCGATCTGTTTCCAGATCGCTATTCCTTTAACCATATCAATGACCTGCCCTGCCCTTGCCCGGTGCGGAACCAATCCGGCGCGCCACCGTCATGAAAGTTTAATCGGGTTCCGCTTTCCTTCTTTCCCGTTCCGCACTAGGTTAAGCACATCATAGATATAGACGTCTATACAATTTTTGAACTTGTTTAGGTCTTCCGGAAGGACATGAGAAAATGTCGGTTGAGGCCCAGCCATCCCAGCAAGAATCCAAGGCGGGTGCGCGCAAGGACGGCGATGCCGTCGGCGGCGCCCTGCAGGAACGGCAGAAATGGATGTCGGTCCTGGCAAAGGCCAATTCGAAAATGCTCGCAAACAAGGTCGCCGGCCTGAAGGGCCTGCCGAACTACGCGGTGATCCGTCCCGCGGAATCCGGATCGGTGATGGTGCGGGGACGCGCCGGGGGCACGGGATCGCCGTTCAACCTGGGTGAAATGTCGGTCACCCGATGCGTTGTCCAACTGAACGGCAGCGACAAGGGCGCGGTCATCGGGCACGCCTATGTCACGGGCCGGGACAAGCACCATGCGGAAAGCGCGGCCTTGCTGGACGCCCTGCTCCAGACCGCGCATTGGCGGCCCATCATTCAGGAAGCGATCATCGCGCCGCTGGCTCAAGCAGCGGAGAGCGAGCGCCGGACACGCCGCGAAAAAGTCGCCGCGACGAAGGTCAACTTCTTCACCATGGTTCGCGGGGAGGATTAGGATATGGAAAGTGCACTTCGATCCGGCGCGCTGCAGGATGCGAACGCCCTGTGCCGGCCCTTCGTGGACCCGATCGGGGATTCGTCCCGCATGTTCCGGGCCTTTCTGACGGCCATGTCCCAACCCGGCCGTGTCGTCGCCGCCTTCGGGCCGGGCGAGTTCCCGGAAACCCTGGGCACGACCGGCTTCGGCGCCGCGCTCACGCTTCTCGACACGGATACGCCCGTCTATCTTTCGAAAAAGGTGGGGGATGCCGGAACGCGCGCCAACCTTCGCTTTCATTGCGGTTGCCCGATCGTTGACGATCCGGCGGAAGCCGCCTTCGCGCTCCTCACACTCGCAGAAGCCGAAACCGTCTTGCCGAAACTGCCGGTCGGAACGCCGGACTATCCCGATAAATCCGCTACCGCGCTGATCCTGGTCGACGGCTTCACGAGTGACGACACCGTCCGCCTGACCGGTCCCGGCATCTACAAATACAAGACGCTGGGTCTGGATGCGCCGCGCGGCTTGTGGAAGTTGCTGCGGGAAAACAGCGACCGTTATCCGCTTGGCTTCGATACGGTCTTTGTCGGCGATGGCGACATCGTCGGACTGCCGCGAAGCACCAGAATAGACCCCGTCAACATCGTGGAAGAGATCTAGGCCATGTATGTCGCTGTAAAAGGGGGAGAGAAAGCCATCGACAATGCCCACCGCCTGTTGGCGGAGGACAGGCGCGGCGACCCCGAGGTTCCGGAACTGAGCATCGATCAGATCCGGGAACAGTTGAAACTCTCCATCGACCGCGTGATGACGGAAGGGTCGCTCTATGACCGCGACCTCGCCGCCCTGGCCATCAAACAGGCCCGCGGCGATTTGATCGAAGCGATCTTCCTGATCCGGGCTTATCGAACGACCTTGCCGCGGTTCGGGTATTCGCAACCGCTGGAAACATCCGAGATGGTCCTGGACAGGCGCATCTCCGCGACGTTCAAGGACCTGCCCGGCGGCCAGGTCCTGGGGCCGACATTCGACTACACCCACCGCCTGCTGGATTTCATGCTGGCCGCGGAAGGCAAGATAGTGGATATGCCGGAACGCGCAGAGGTCGATGCCGGCGAAACGCCGCGCGTTCTGGACATCCTTGCCCGCAACGGGCTGATGGAGCCGCCCAGCGGAATCGGATCCGACACGGAGGCCGCTGCCGACACCGAAGAGGTCGGCGATCTGACGCGCGACCCGCTGGCCTTTCCGGCCGACCGGGATCTGCGCCTGCAAAACCTGGCGCGGGGCGACGAAGGCTTCCTGCTGGCCATGGGGTATTCGACCCAACGCGGTTACGGCCGCAACCATCCCTTTGCCGGCGAAATACGCTTGGGCAAGGTCAGCGTCGAATTCGTGCCGGAAGAACTGGGGTTCCCGATAGAAATCGGCGAGGTCGAACTGACCGAATGCGACATGGTGAACGCCTTCAAGGGATCGGCGGAAGCGGCCCCGCAATTCACGCGCGGCTATGGCCTCGCCTTCGGCCATTGCGAACGCAAGGCCATGTCCATGGCGCTGGTCGACAGGGCGCTGCGGTCGCGGGAACTGGGTGAACCGGCGGACGCGCCGGCGCAGGATGAGGAATTCGTCCTCTCCCATAGCGACAACATCCAGGCGACCGGCTTCGTCGAGCATCTGAAACTGCCGCATTACGTCGACTTCCAGTCCGAACTGGCGATGATCCGCCGCATGCAGGCGGAATTCTTCGGCGAGGATGACGAACCCGAAGCGGAGGCCGCGGAATGAAGGAAGACATGACAGGCGCCGAACCCGCCGAGGAAACAGGCAGCGGCTACAACTTCGCCTATCTGGACGAAGGGGCGAAGCGGATGATCCGCCGCGCCATCCTGAAGGCGGTGGCTGTTCCGGGATATCAGGTTCCCTTCGCCAGCCGGGAAATGCCCATGCCCTATGGCTGGGGCACGGGCGGCATTCAGGTGACCGCATCGATCCTGAAACCGGAAGACACGCTGAAGGTCATCGATCAGGGGTCGGACGATACGACGAACGCCGTATCCATACGCCGCTTCTTCGCCAAGACGGCCGGCGTGGCGACGACGGAACGGACGGAGGACGCCGACATCATCCAGACCCGGCACCGGATACCGGAGAAGCCGTTGGCCGAAGACCAGATCATCGTCTACCAGGTTCCGATACCCGAGCCGCTGCGGTGGCTGGAGCCGCGGGAAGTCGAGACCCGCCGCATGCACGCGCTCTCGGACTACGGCGTGATGCATGTGAAGCTCTACGAGGACATTTCCCGGCATGGACGGATCACGACGAATTACGACTATCCGGTCATGGTGAATGGAAGACACATCATGGCCCCGTCGCCGACGCCGAAATTCGACAATCCGAAAATGGGCCACATGCCGGCCCTGCAGCTGTTCGGCGCCGGACGGGAGAAGCGCATCTACGCCATTCCGCCCCATACGGAAGTGAAGAGCCTGGACTTCGAGGACCATCCCTTCTCGATCCAGACATGGGACGAGCCCTGCGCCCTGTGCGGGGCGGAGGACGTGTTCATGGACGAGGTCATCCTGGATGACAAAGGCGGCAATATGTTCGTCTGTTCGGACAGCGATTTCTGCCAACGCCGCCGGGACGCAGGCCATACCGGCCCCGCCGCAAACGAGACCGCGAAGACAGGGGAGATCGAGGAATGACTGCGCTGCTTCGGGTCGAAAACCTGACCAAGAGTTACGGCCGCCAGCGGGGATGCACCGATGTGTCCTTCGAATTATGGCCGGGCGAGGTGCTCGCCATCGTCGGAGAAAGCGGTTCCGGCAAAACGACATTGCTGAACTGCTGCGCGGGAAGGCTGGAACCGACCAGCGGCGTGGTCCTTTACGAAACGCGGCATAACGGCACCGCCGATATCCACAGGATGAACGAGCCGGAGCGGCGCCTTCTGATGCGCACCGACTGGGCATTCGTCCATCAAAACCCGCGCGACGGATTGCGCATGAACGTCTCGGCCGGCGCCAATGTGGGCGAACGGCTGATGGCGGTCGGCGCCCGGAACTATGGAAACATCCGGAACGCCGCCCTCGACTGGCTGACGCGGACGGAAGTCGATCCGGATCGGATCGACGATCTTCCGACCACTTTTTCCGGCGGCATGCAGCAGCGCCTGCAGATCGCGCGGAACCTGGTGAGCAGCCCGAGGCTGGTCTTCATGGATGAACCCACGGGGGGATTGGACGTGTCGGTCCAGGCGCGGCTTCTCGACATGCTGCGCGATCTGGTGGACAGGCTGGGTCTGTCGGCCATCGTCGTCACCCATGATCTGGCGGTCGCCCGGATGCTCTCCACTCGGTTGATGGTCATGCAGCAAGGTTATGTCGTGGAAACGGGCCT
>Ga0209692_10003313_pt1 | contig 15817 bp, 13 predicted proteins | sample tdDd472_FD_187129 | JGI IMG/M metagenome (GOLD analysis project Ga0209692, IMG submission 187129) | Marine sediment microbial communities from the Atlantic coast under amendment with organic carbon and nitrate - tdDd47.2 (SPAdes)... | ecosystem: Environmental > Aquatic > Marine > Coastal >...
TCTCAGGACTTCCTGGTCCTAAGCCTGCAACCGTAATCTTTCCTAATATATTTGGCATGATATTTTATTTATTTCCGTAAAAAATGATAATGGCGAAGTATGGAATTCTTCTCTCCCGTAAACTTTCGATATCCTTACAAGTAAACTGTTTTTCTGTTCCCAGATATTCCCCGTAAAAGAAGTTCAATTTGCTCACTTCAATAAACTCTTTAATCCAATCTCTAACCTTAGAGATTTTCATTAAAACCACCGTCTGGTTCTGCTCCAACAATGCTTTTAATTCCTCCTTATTTTCCAAATCAGGAGCAACCAAAAGCTTGTCTTTCTGAGTAACCAGTGGCAATTGACCAGCCGATCCTCCAAGGATAAATGCAGGTACGCCCGGAATCATCTCAAAATCAATTTCATTCTTCTGAAAATCTTCCAGTAAATACGAAAAGGTGCTAAAAAATGAGATATCGCCCTCGCTTACAACTGCAACCTGTTTTCCCTCAGCCACATCTTTCTCTACTTGCAAATAAAGCCCAGCATAAACCTTTTCAGCATGAGATCTGTCCTTACTCATTGGAACATTTACAGGAACAAATTTGGCTTCATCCAATTCCAATTGTTTCAAAATCACCAGAGAAAAACTATCCTGATTTCCTTTAGGTGTTTGCGTTGCTGGAAAATAAATTTTCTCCATATTTTGCAAACATTTCAGTGCCTTAATGGTAATCAATTCCGGATCTCCAGGACCAAGAGCTACTCCATATACTTTTCCGCTCATATTCTTCTCTATATCTTAATGATGGTGATGATGTCCGTGATTATGACTGTGCCCATGGCAATGACCATGATCGTGACCATGATGGTGATGATGTGGTTCTACGCCAGTTAAATCCGTTGATTCAATTAAATCAACCTTACCATCTAACACTTCCTGTAATCTTGTTTTTAAAACATCAAATAAGCCATCTGTATCACCTAAAAGTGGTGCGATAGCGATATTCTTATCTGGATTTTCTTTTGCAAAAACTTCCATTGTTTCATAAGCTCTGTCCATGTAGACACCAGGAAAAAATACAAATGGAAGCATCACAATATTCTTAAATGGCAATACTTTCAACCAATCTAAAACTGGTGGCAATGCCGGATAGGTCATACTGCTAGTGTAAGCATTTACAGCAAAAGGATAATTTTGCTTCTCCTGAATCAAACGAGTCATTTTAGCTAAATCACCATTCGCCTCAGGCTTCGAAGCTCCAATTCCTAAAGCTAGGAATGCAGTATCTTCAGCCCTCCACTCTTTATCTTTCAAGGTGTTGTTGATCAACTCAGCTCCATATTCAACCATTTCATTACAGGTTCCTATGTAGTTCGCCAATTGAATCTTTACATTGTATTTTTCCTGAAAGCTATTCAATGCATAAGGAATGTCTCGTTGAATATGAACTCCGGTAAATAGAAAAACAGGAACAGCTACAATCTCTGTAACTCCTTTTTCAACCAAACGTTTCACTCCAGTTTCAAAATCCGGCTCTGATAATTCCAAAAAGCCATATTCCACTTCGTAATCCGAAGTTGTTGCAGCGAATTTCTCCGCAAATTCCTGAAAAGCCTTGGCTCCTCTTTCCTTGCGGGTTCCATGACCGCAAATTAAAATCCCTTTTTTGCTCATAGCTATACCGTTTGAGTTTCATTCATTTGATTGATCAATGGAGATAATTGCTCAGAATAGGCAACAACTTCGCCTACTATGAAAATTGCTGGTGGCTTAAACCCACGCTCTTCCATTTTTTCAACTATATCTGATAAAGTTCCTTTTAATATTTCCTGCTGAGGAAGTGTTCCCCAACGAATCATAGCAACAGGAGTATTGGCATCTTTGCCATTTGCAATCAACTGCTTAATAATTTTAGGAGCCTGAGTAACACCCATATAAAAAACCAAAGTGTCGATTCCTGTAGCAATCTTATCCCACTGAATTTCTGTTTTGTGATTGGCGCATTGGTGACCAGTAAAGAAAGCAACTGATGAAGCAACATTTCGTAAAGTAACAGGAATTCCTGCTGCTCCTGGAACCGCCACTCCTGAAGTAATCCCAGGAATCACCTCAAATTCAATATCGTGTTCTTTTAATCCTAAGATCTCTTCAGCTCCACGACCGAAAACAAAAGGATCACCACCTTTTAAGCGTACGATTTTCTTGCCGATCAATGCATAATCAATCAACATTTTATTGATCTCTTCCTGTGGAAATGTGTGCTGCCTGTTCTTTTTACCAACATATATGATCTCACAATCATTCTGACAATAATCTAACAACTCTTTGCTGACCAAATAATCATACAAAACAACTTCTGCTTTCTTAATAGCTTTAATTGCTTTGATGGTTATCAATTCCGGATCGCCCGGACCAGCACCTACAATGCTTACTTTTCCTCTAACACCTATCATGATTTCTGAATTTTCTGGATTCAAACGATTGTTTGATATTTCAATTCTTCTTATTAGCGAATACGACAATTAAGCCAATAGATTTTTATCTATTGAACCTTTTGTGAAATACCACAACAGGAATCATTTTCTCCTCATGAAGAGATTCCTCAGCATTCTCAATAATTTGAATTGGGGATATTCGACTTAGCATCGACTTTAACCAGGTGAAAAGGTTTTCACCGGTTCTTTTTTTAACATGAATAAAGTTCTGCTTTAGCGAACTCAAATCAACACGCCCCGCAGGCATGGAAGTCATAATTTTTCTCATAATCTCACCTTTATTCCCGAAAGTATCGATTAAACATATTCGTTATCAGGCAGGTCTTCTGACTTTCTCCCTCTGGCTGCGCCTTCCCATATTTCCCATGAAATACAGTGGCATAATGCAGTAGAGTTTGGTATGGAGATTACAGCTGCGGGTACAGTTCCGGACTTAAACCGGATTCCCTCTTTAATATCAGATCAAACGAACTGATATTGCCAAATCACAGAACAAATGTAGGATTTTTAATTAGAGATTTGCAAGTCTGAATTAATGGGAATCCTAATTTAAAATTAGACCAGACAGTCAAAGCCTGAATATCTGAAACTTAAAAGACAATTGACTTTTCAATTCTGCCTAAAAACATAAATTTCCTACAATAATAAAGGGAAACAAGCATAAGCTGTCTCCCTTTATATAACTTAAGTTCTATATCCAATTTAATGGTACAAAAACCTTTTTATTTTATGCGTAGCCGTTTTCTGAAATGGATCAACATGGGCAACTACCATTTGTACTTGAGAAAATTTGTTTACTCTTGAGTTAACGTATACTTGAAGTTCCTCCATTAATTCGTCAACCGTTTGATCCACATAATTTTCAACTTCCTTTTTCATATGTTTGTATTGCAACTCTAATTCTTCGTAATTGAAATGAACCATGGCAACCAATTTACCTTTCTTTTCAATAACCACGGACTCCACAACATGTTTAAAGTTGTTTATTACTGATTCAATCTCTTCTGGATAAATATTTTCACCACTAGCACCAACAATCATGTTTTTTAACCTGCCTTCAATATAAAGGAAGTTGTCCTTATCCATTTTTGCCAAATCACCTGTCTTGAACCAACCATCTTCAGTCAGAACTTCCTTGGTTTTTTCCGGCTCCTTGTAATAACCCATCATTACATTATCACCTTTAGCCCAAACTTCACCAATTTGTGTTTTAGGATCAGGATCGTTAATTTTCACCTTCACACCATCCAGTGCAGGACCTGTAGATTGATATTTAGTTTTTGATGGTCCTATTCCTGCTAATAAAGGAGCTGTTTCTGTTAATCCATATCCAATTGCATAAGGAAATTTAGCCTCTCGAAGAAACAATTCTACCTTCGAACTTAATTTCGCTCCACCAATTCCAAAAAAGGTCAACTCTCCTCCAAATGTTTGCATCAATTTTTTACCCGCAACCAAATTTAATTTCTTGCGAAAGAAAGGAATCTTATACAAAAACTTAGTGATCGCCTTAGAATTGATGGATGGCAATACCTTCCCCTGATATATTTTCTCGATGATTAACGGAACCGAGAACATTATGGTTGGTTTAACTTCCTTAAATGCTGAGATTAACAAAGATGGAACCGGAGTTTTTCCCAAATAGTAAATACAAGATCCTGCAATCATTGGAATCACATATCCTAAAGTATTTTCATAGGTATGAGACAATGGTAAAATGGAAAGAAATCGATCTGTTTCATCAATTGGATGAATATTTTTAGCTCTTGTTGCGTTGAAACAAATGTTTTTGTGCGATAACATTACACCTTTTGAACTACCTGTAGTTCCTGATGTATAAATAATCGCAGCCATATCATCTTCATCGACCTCATACGTGTCAGATGGTGTTTCTCCCAATTGAAATGCATGAACCGTGTCATTTGAATCAATCAAATTAAAATTCTCAACTGCAATCTTATACTGAAGACTATCGGATTTAATTTCCTTAAGTTTAGGTAGCAAGCCTTTCGATACAAATATCGCCTTGGCTTCAGAATGTTTTAGTATATTTTCAATTTCAGCAGTACTAAAATCAGGCAACATAGGAACAACAACTGCTCCCATAAAAGTAGTTGCATAATACGCCATACCCCAATTCGGCATGTTGGTGCTTAATAAGGCAACTTTATCGCCAGGTTTTATTCCAAGCTTCTCGTAAAATGCAATTATTGCCTGTATACTAGAATTGACTTCATTATAGCTCAATGGTTCCTGACCTACTAAAGCCATCGCATTGCAATTTCCATATTTTTTTACGGTTTCCGAAAAAAGTGCTGGAAATGTTAGTTTCTTATATTTTGTCATCATGGTTCAGTTGTGTTGTGGTAACAATCATATAGCATGAGATGATAGAATCCACGCTTGCAAGATAAAAAAAATTAAAATCAGAGCATGCCTTTTCTCCAAATAGCTTAACAGCTAGCTCAAACATCAATTCCCTGACCTCCAAGGCTAAGGATCGCAAGTCCAATACAGACAGTAAGTTCACAGGTATTTATCAGTAGCAAATCCCTCACTCTCTTTTTGACTGACAAATCCTGAAATAATTCTTTTTTTCCTACATTTAAGGAAAATCACTACATACAAACCTATAATTCTATACACCATGAAGAGACGTCAATTCATTTCTCTTTCCGCAATTAGTGCTGCTTTTGTTTCTGGCTTAGGCTTACAAGCTTGTCAAAGTTCCAGTAATCCGGAAGAAAAAATTCCAAATCAGGAAGATTTTAATAATTTCCCTTACAATGAAAAAAGTATAACTGAATTGTTAGATTTGATGAATTCAGGGCAGCTAAGTTCGGAAGAATTGGTAATTGCCTATTTGGATAGAATTGAAAACATCGATAAAAATGGACCAAAAATAAATGCTGTAATAGATATCAATACGGATGCTTTACCGCTTGCCCGACAACTTGATGAAGAACGAAAAGCTGGCATGATCAGAGGACCATTACATGGTATTCCTATTATGCTTAAAGACAATATTAATACCGGCGATAAAATGATGACTACGGCAGGATCCTATGCATTGGAAGGAAATTTTGCTGAATTTGATGCTTTTGTAGTGAAACAGTTACGCGAGGCTGGTGCTCTCATTTTAGCCAAAACCAATTTAAGTGAATGGGCAAACTTTAGAAGTACGCGCTCATCGAGTGGATGGAGCGGAAGAGGTGGTCAAACCCACAACCCTTATGTGATTGACAGATCTCCTTGTGGATCAAGTTCAGGATCAGGAGTTGCCGTAGCAGCCAATCTTTGTGTGGCAGCTTTAGGAACCGAAACAGACGGATCAGTTGTTTGCCCTTCGGGACACAACGGCATTGTAGGAATAAAGCCAACTCTCGGATTGGTTAGCAGATCTGGAATTGTTCCAATTGCTCACTCACAGGATACAGCCGGTCCAATGGCAAAATCGGTTGAAGATGCTGCAATATTACTAAGTGTAATGACAGCTAAGGATAACAGTGATAAAATCACCCTTAACAACAACAATTCAGCAATTAATTATGCCAAAAATCTAAATTCCAAAGCTTTGCATGGAGCCAGAATTGGCATTGTACGTCAACTGTTCGGATTCCATACCGAAGTGGATAAAATCATGGAAAAAGCAATCGAAGATTTGAAATCTGCGGGAGCCGAACTCATTGATGTAGAACTTGAAAACCTACATCAATACAGCAGTGAAGAATTTGAAGTGCTATTGTATGAGTTTAAAAACGATTTGAACAAATATTTAGCTTCTTGTAAATACCCAATTGTTAAAACCTTAGAAGATGTGATTGCCTTTAACAAACAATATGCTGATCTTGAAATGCCATGGTTTGGACAAGAGATTATGGAAATGGCAAACAAAAAGGGAGATTTGAATGAACCTGAATATCTTGATGCATTAAAAAAGTGTAAAGAATTGGCTGGTAAAAAAGGAATTGATGCTACACTCCAAAAACACAAACTAGATGCGTTAATCGCACCTACAAATGGTCCTGCCTGGAGTATCGATTTAATCAATGGAGATCATTATGGTGGAGGAAGTAGCGAGGCTGCTGCTGTATCTGGTTATCCAAACATTACGGTTCCTGCAGGTTTTGTTCACAGTTTACCGGTTGGCATTTCATTCTTTGCAGAAGCTTTCTCAGAGCAAAAATTAATTCAATTTGCCTACGCATACGAACAAGCAACAAAACACAGAAAATCACCCGAATTTTATTCAACAATTATGCAATAACAATTACATATTGGAAAGATTCAAAGGGAACTCCAACTCAAAAGTGGTTCCCTTTCCTTCCTCACTTTTCACTTTAATTTCACCCTTATGAATTTGTACCAATTCGTCAACAATATTTAAGCCCAAACCTGTACCGTGTTCATCTCGCAATCCCTTTTTACTTTCTACAAAAGTACCCTTATCGAATATACTATTCAATCGCTCTTTCGACATTCCAATCCCCGTATCTCTTACTTTTATTTTTACCTTATTATCATTACTCGAGGCTGTTACAAGAATAACACCTCCCTCCATAGTATATTTCAATGCATTAGAAACCAGGTTAATTATTATAATCCTAAGAATATTAAAATCCACACTAACCTTATCTTGCAATAGGTTTTCGAAACTTAAATTCACATTATAATCCTTAGATTCTAATTCGTAAAACTCTTTTAACTCAGTAAATAAATCATTAAAATTAACCAATTCAGGATTGTATTGAATTCGCCCGGTTTGCGATAAAGACCAATGCAATAGATTGGTAAGTAATTTTAACCCTTCAACAGAAGCCTGATTCAAGTAGGTTGCAAATCGCTTACTTTTCTCATAGTTTCTATTCTCAATTTCAGAAAGCAATAGCTCACTAAAACCTATTAATGAATTGAATGGATTCTTAAGGTCATGCGAAATCACCGAAAAAAGTTTATCCTTCGATTGATTGATTTCCGATAATTTTCGATTCAAATTTCGATGAGAAATAAACCTCCCATAAATAACGCCTGCAATAATCAGCACCAATAAAATAATGACCAACAGGTAAATTTCCTGTGTCTTTTGCGAATCCAATTCCTCCTCGGTATCCAATAAGGATTTTTGCACAGAAAAACCGTTTTGCATTTCCGTAATGATCTCAAACTGCTGAATTGAAAAGATAGAATCGTACTGATGTAAAAACCGATTATAACACTCTGTTGACTTCTTAAAATCATTCAGAATTTGATAAAAATTCGCAAATGATTTGTTTACTTTCAATATTTTTGAATTCAAACCCAAAGTCCTTGAAATATCCATAGCTTTCTCAAGATACATTTCCCCCTCTTCTCGCCTGTTTTGTTTGGCGTAAACAAAAGCCAATCCAATATAATCATCAATCAATCCAAATTCATGATTTCGCTCCAGGTTTCTCTGTATTCCTTTTTGATAATATTCATGAGCTTTTTTCAGATTGTTTCTCTTGTAATATATGTTTGCCATTCCATGCAAACAAAAAGCTGCATATCGCACTAAATGCTCACCACTTGTACGTTGTAACGATTTTTGATAATAAAGCATCGCTATATCCAGATCTTCCATGTCTTCATAGGTTTTCGCCATCTCCAAATAAACAGCGCCAATACCTATCTCTTCACCCATTTCCTCCCAAATAACAATAGCCTCATTAAAATAATCCAATGCCAGATTATAATTCTTTTTCTCTCTATGAACCAATCCCATATTCACATTCGAATAGGACTTCCCAACAGAGTAGTTTATTTCGGTAAAAAGTTCCAGGGATTGCTCCGAGAATTTTAATGATAATGGAATATTTCCCGTAAACAGATACAGATCACCCAGGTTGTTGTAAGCAAATGCCAACTGAATGCTATCCTTTTGCTTAACACTTTGTTCTAATGAAGAATGAAGATAATGCAAGGATTCTTTCGGGCGATACATGTAATGCAATTGAATTACACCCATAAAACCATAAAGACGCGGGAATTCCTTTTGAAGATCATGCTTTATTGCCAAGTTCAATGCCTCTTCGCCAAGAACTAATGCAGAATCAGAATCGAGTTCTCTTAATTTCCAGCATTCGTCTCCTAAAAATTTAACTTTTTTAGAAATCTCTACATCGGAAAATAACTCATTTACGGTTTTCCCTCCCGACTGACTAAATGCATCTGGAGCGAAACCCAATAGAATGAAAAGAAATAAAAGTGGTTGGAATTTAATCATTCAAAACTACGCTTTAAAGCTATATTTGTACCTCAAAGCTAAATATAGGATTATTTTTAGAGTTGAGATTCCCATCCACTCATTTTTATATGATTTGTTAAGATTATAAATTAAAAAACCTGAATTAAACTCATTACAAGTTCAACTCAGGCTTTCTATATCGATTTAGTCTATACTACCACGATTTTAGCTTTACCCCAACATAAAATGTTCTTGGCGCTCCAGGTCCATAAACGTAATTAGAATCTCTATTTTTTCCACTATCAAAATCATTTTGATATTCATTGGTCATATTCTTAATTCCTCCAAACAGTTCCAATCCGGAATCTACCGCTTTCAATTTAAAAGTATACCCCACTTTCATATTCAATTCGGTAAACGATTTCGATGTAACGTATTCATCAATAGATTGCTCAGGAGCCCCTGCATAATGAACCAAGGTCATTGGACCTGTATACACACTACTTAGGCTTGCACTAAACTTAGGCGATGGAGTATAACTTAAACTTGCATATCCATACTCTTTAGGTGTTCTTAAAAATTCACGTTTTGCTGGCAATCCTTCAATATTTTCAACCGCTTCATCAAACTTACTTGTCTGCAAGGTAAAACCAGCTTCGAATTGCGCCTTACGATTGTAATTCGCTCTCAATTCCAGTGTCATTCCCTGTACTTTAGCACCTGAACCATTTCGTTTCTCAAATCGCTCACCAAATTCATCTTCTCCAATTGGCTGCAGATAAAAAGCATCATCTAACTTGGTATAAAAACTTTCAACTGTAAAACCAGCGATCCATTTCTCAGTTGCCTTATCGAAGTTCACCGATCCACTCAACGAATTCGAACGTTCCTCTTTCAAATTATCAGACAGAATAACTCTTGAAATTCCACCACCCGCAAAAGCAATGTGTAAATCAGAATCAAAAGCTTGAGGAGCTCTAAAACCTGTTCCCCAGGTCAAACGAAACTGAGTCGATTTTTTATATTTGTATAGTAATGATACACGAGGACTTACAATAGCATTATCAACCAGATTGTGTTTATCCACACGAACTCCGGCTAGCAAATTTAAGTTCTTTCTTACTTCCCAATCCGATTGTAAAAAACCTCCAAAATTCTTTGTGGTCTGATCTGTCTCATAGTTGTATGCCGGAATCGAATCGAATACATCATCGTAAACATACTCTGTTCCAATAGTCAGGATATTCTTTCCTCCAAAGAAATTATTCAACCTATGATTAATCTGTGTCCCAAATTGTAAGGTAGTGTTTTCTGTATCTCCATATGGTGGATTCTCCAGATGATCCTGAATATCTTCAGCTGAATCAGGATAAATCCCTGTATAATGCGCTCGTTCTGTATATTGTCCTGCAACATAAGCAATAAAGGATGAATTGTCCTCATTAAAATTAATCTGATAATCCAGTCCACCCATTAACACATCGTGAGTTCTTTCCTCGGATTGCTTCGCCAAATGAGCAGCTTTATCAACCATTTCACCACCATATCGGTACTCATGCAAACTGGTAAAGCTCAATTCTATTTTCTGGTTTTCTGTTGGTTTAAAAAACAAATTTGCACCAAACGAGTTGTTCTTCAGTTCAGGTAATTCAGAGTAATTATCTCCATTCGCATCATAAGCACTGCGTGTTCTTCGATTCACATAGATTGATGCACCCGCATTGCGCTTCTGATTCAACATGCTAATGTTTCCATTCATGATCACATCCGATTCTTTACCATCGATAAACTGTGTGGTTACTCCAAAATCGTAAGTTGGCTTCGATGGAATCTTGGTAATTACATTCACCGTCCCTCCAATTGCACTCGATCCGTACAATGCAGATCCTCCACCACGTACAACCTCAATTCGCTCTACCATATTACTAGGAATTTGCTCCATCCCATACAATCCGGTTAAGGGACTAAATATTGGACGACCATTGATCAGGATTTGTGAATATCCACCACCTAAACCATTCATACGCAACTGAGTGTAATTACAAGTCTGACAATCAGTTTCAACTCGCAATCCTGGCTGAAAACGCAAACCTTCTGAAATATTACAAGCCTGAACCTGCTCCAAAGCCTTGCTTTCCAAAACATTTACAATAACAGCCGATTCTGTTTTTCTTTTAAAGGTTTTGGTTCCGGTAACCACCACATCATCAAGCGACATTACCTGCTCCTTCAAGACAAAATTCACCTCTATGGTTTTTCCACTCACGACTTTTATATTCTTTTTAGCCGTCTCATACCCCATCGATTTAGCTACCAATACATGATCACCTTCCGGTAGATTCACCAATAAATAGTGTCCCGTATGATCAGTTGTAATTCCTGTGGTAGTTCCTTCCAAATAGATATTTACAAATGGAATGTGCTCACCACTCTCTTGAGATTTCACATCTCCAAAAACATTGGCATCTGTCCCCTGAGCCAACAGAGTTTCATTAATCCCAATGAAACAAAGGATTAAAAAAAAGTATCTTATCATAGTCATTATATTATGGTTTTATTATTCTTTATTAATTGTTTACTGTTCACTAATCTGTCTCACATATACAAGACCTGAAAACTCCTGAGGAATCAAGATTTTCTGTTCCCGGATCAGTATTTCCGTTAATTTATTTTTAGAATATTGCTTAACAACCTGAAGCTTTGTCCCTATCTCAATTCCATTTCCCTTACAAAATTGAAAGAACTCCTCATCTCTGTTAATCAATCTTTTTATTTCAAACAACACATTTACATCTGCCTTGTATAGAACCTGGTTGTCCTTGTGCAAATGAACCTTTCCTTCTACATCCGGAATCGGATCTCCGTGTGGATCACAATCAGGTTTACCTAAATACTCCCACAGTTTATCCGCCATAAAATCCGATGTTTGGTGCTCCAACAATTCAGCTTCACGATGAATTTCCAATAAAGACATGCCGAAGGTTTTGTGCAGAAAAGTTTCCCACAACCTGTGTTTTCTAAGAATTTGCAAGGCGATCTTCTCTCCCTCATTAGTCAAATTCAAGGGTTGATACTTCTCATACAAAACCAACTTACGAACAGATAATTTTTTTGCCATATCAGTAGCTGCCGCATTGCTAATGCCCAAAGCCTTGGCAATAGAACCCGGTTTGGTATCTCTTGCTTCTAACTTTTGAAAACAATAAATGGTTTTTAAAAAATTCTCTGTTGATGCTGACATAAAAATAAAAGATTTAAGCATACTTAAATATTAATTCAAATATACTAAATCCATTTTATTTAGACTAAATCTACTTTAGCTTTTTATAAAAAAAATAATCCGCCTTGTACTACAGCTTTATAGATTAATTATTTGGAATATCATAAGGAGAAAAAAATCAATACATCGTATTCATAACTATTAAATGCATACTTTTGCGGCTGTTTTAAAAAAGTCATGGGTGTGCCATTAAAAACACCTAAGAATATACCGAGAGGAAATTTACAAAGGAAGCATCTATGAAGCGTATTAATGAATACAAGAAATTGTTCAATGTTGATAATGACACTACACTTAGAAGTCTTAAATCAACTTACCGAAATTTAGTAAAAGAGTGGCATACCGATAAATTTCCTGAAGGACATGAAATGTATGAAGAGGCTGAATTAAAAAGCCGTCAGATTATCGATGCGTATCATTTCTTAGTGAGTATTGCTCCGGAAACTAAAGCTGCAAACCTTGAAGACTATGAGCATACAACAACCAAAGTTGGTATTGAGGACTTTAAGCACAAGGGGTTATTGCTTGAGATTACCTTTTTAGATGGATCGGCTTACGAATACTTTGGTGTGAAAAGAAGCGTTTTTGAAAAACTGATTAATTCTGATAAGCAAATGCGTTTTGCTAAAAGAAATATCTATAACTCATATCTGTACAGACGATCGAAGAAGGCTACCCTCGTTGAGGAAGTTGAAGTCGCTTAATTGAATTACAATATATTAGCATAGCATCACTTTTTAGGAGTGATGCTTTTTTTATGGAAAATATACCATCTGCATTGTAGATTCTTTTGATCGTTTGCTGTGATGGAAAAACTGAAAAGGGTTGACTTTATCGAACCTCGTTTCGTGCAGCGGAGTAATAAAACTCAATCACTAACAAGCTACCTTTATTCCGTTCGTTAAACACTAGCTAATTTTCCTAACTCCAAAGATTTATAAACCTGAATAAAAATTCGAGGTTCAATATTACCATAAAACCTAACTCACACTTCCTTATCAATCCCCTAACTAATGCGAAAAGAAAAAGTACTAATGGAATAATCATACTTAATCCGATTTCGTATGCGTATGGATAATGCATCAATTCAAAAAGATTAGCTATAACTGCAAACAATCCCGTCAATGAGATGATTAACTTCTCATATGTTAGCAACTCTTTCTTTTTTAATCCATAAAGCATTATCCACAAAGCAGAAATCAGATAAGTCAACATTCCCACTCGTATTAGCATTAGATTTCCAAACCAAATTATTAATATTCCCAAGGTCAACCCACTGGTCAATACAATTGATAATCTTTCCTTCCTCTGAATTGTCAGAATCAGCATTACTATTGCCACTATCGATAATATTATTCTTTCAATCATTTAATGCGGGTTATGTACTACAAAGGGCTTACTAATGTACTTTTGTGAATCAAGCTTATGGTCTCATCAACACAACAAGTAAGCAAGCCGATTAAATTTACATATAATAAAGTCAATCGCAATTTTATTTGAGTTAACCATTAAGGGTGAGAACAGAAAGTTCGAACAACTTCAATTCATTTCAGTAATGTTTTTTCCAATACTCTTATAAAAAAGCAGATAAGGTAAAAATATCAGAAATAGCAACAGAATCACATTTATTGACACATTAGCATCCTGACTATAAGCAACCAAGGCTCCAATCAAAACGCCATTAAGAAAAAGACAAAAGGCAATTAAAAATATAGCCTTTCTATTGAAAATTAATTTTCCCAACTTTATTGATTTCATAAGTATTGTATTATTAGTTTTTCTTCCTTTTTTAACTTCGAGCAATGTACAATTACCACCTTACCAAAGTCACTTGTGTATATTGTATTTGATTTTTATCCAATTAAACATCACCACCCATAGCTCTTGTCTTTTGTTACCCACTGTTGGATCTATATTCATATTTTCTTAAAATCTCTTTGTAGGATTTATCATGATCGTACTTATTGGTTACATAACGAGCTCCAATAAAAACACTTACTACAAAACCATTCGAAAAACAAGAGCTAATAGCCAAACAATAATTACAATGAATACCCGACACTTTCCTAATTATAAATATTTATTCACTACTCTTATCTTCCTTAGCATATTACTGCACACCCAACTTAATGAAAGGGCAAGTGTAAAAGTTATTAAAAACTTAACAAGAGCAGGAATATTAAACTTCATAAGTAAAAATTGACACCAGATCACGAAAATATAATGGATTAAATAAATCAAGTAAGCATTTTCGGACAATGAACTCCACCAAAGTTTTTCTGCAATAATAAGCTTTCTAAAACCTGTGATAAATGCGATGCAACTTATTGTACATGACAATACATAGATTGTATAATAAATCATCCAGGCATTAAACTCTCTTATCTTATTATCTTTTACAAATTGAGTTAATTGATCACTCATTATTGTCAGCATAAAATAAATCACCAAAGAAAGCAATAACCAAAACCACCACATTTTTACAATTCGCGATTCTGTTGAAAACATATTTTTATTAAAATCGGTTTTCCCAATAAAAATACCAAGTACAAAATATCCGAAGTACAGAAGTATTCGGCTTAACTGAAAATCAAATGGACCAACTCCCACCCATGCACCTGCCCCAAAATTATACGCCATTGGAACATAAAGCAGAAAAGAGACCGAAAACAAAATAATGAAAAAAGTAAAAGGTTTATTTCCTGCAATGGAAAATGATATTCCTATTTTCTCACCTATTTTATAAAACAATGCAAACAAGAGATTAAAAAGAAACAATACCCATATAAACCAAGGTGGACCAACAGGCCATTTTTCTACCCAAAAGAAATCATTCACATAAGCAATAATGTCAACATTATTATGAGCTACATAGTAAGAAGGGAAATAAGCAATTAGCATAAAGAATGTTCCCAGCACAAGAAATGGAATAAACAATCGATAGAATCTATCTTTTATAAAATTTGTTTCTCCTTTTTTGTTGATGCTCCTAATTAGGAATAATCCCCCTATCAAAAACATAAGAGACATAAAAAAAATATCATTAAAATTCTGAAACAAATCCATACCAATCCATCTTTTTATATCAACAATAGCGTGAGTTGAATTGATATAAGCTTTCTTGTCAAAAGTTGCAAAGGTTGTGTATGCATGAGATGAGTGATGCGCAACTACCAAAACAGTAATTGCTGATCGTAAATAATCTATCCAAAGATTTCGGTTTGCTTGATTCCCCATTAATTATTTTTTTCTTTATCGGGATACGACGCTTCTACCAATTGAAAAGTTACAAGTAAATACTATTAACAAAATACAATTGAGTCCAACCATAAATTGTATAAGCAGTAACAGACTGTATGACACTTTCCTATCATAGTTCGATCGGGATACAAACTTTAATATTTACCCCATTTTCTGCCATTACTTATTCAAAATATTGGGTGTTTGTTTTTTAATTAATTCCATTAGTTCAGTATGTACTTTAAATGTCTTTTTAAAATCATCTAAATTAGTGGCAGTGTTTTGCAAAACAGATACATTCAGTTTTGATTGAGGATAATAATAGCAAGCAGAAACAAAGCCCGGAGCATAACCCAATGCTCCAATTTGTATGTTTTCTTCTCCATCTTTAAAAAGCAAACCATAACCATATTCAACGGTTCCAAAAATCGGGTGAATTCTTGTTGCGAATTTTGTCTTCATTAATTCTAAGCTTTCTTTTTTGACAAGTTTACCAGAATGCAAATATTGATTCCACCTGTTTAAATCCTCAACGCTTGATATAAATGAACCTGCAGGCACGTAATTAAATAAACTATTTGAACAATATTTTAACTTCCCATTTTTAGTTT
>Ga0209692_10003317_pt1 | contig 15804 bp, 13 predicted proteins | sample tdDd472_FD_187129 | JGI IMG/M metagenome (GOLD analysis project Ga0209692, IMG submission 187129) | Marine sediment microbial communities from the Atlantic coast under amendment with organic carbon and nitrate - tdDd47.2 (SPAdes)... | ecosystem: Environmental > Aquatic > Marine > Coastal >...
AAATTCCTGACGCACCTTCTCATCAGGAAAACTGAGCCAACGCGCAGTGAAGATATCGGCCGGTTCGTACTTGGCCTCAACCCCGTACTCGGCTTTCAGCCGATGCGAAACAATTTCAAACTGCAGCCGTCCGACAGCACCCAGCAACATTCGCCCCAGGTCATTGGTAAAGACCTGCACCGCACCTTCTTCACCCAACTCCTTCAGACCCTTCGCCAATTGCTTAGCTTTAAATGGGTCATCGGGGCGAGCCGATACAAACAGCTCAGGAGCAAAATACGGAATACCTGTATAAGAAAGGTCTTCGCCTTCTGACAAGGTATCGCCGATCTGCAACTGACCGTGATTATGAATGCCGAGGATATCGCCAGCTACTGCCTCTTCACTGGCCTTACGGGAGTCAGCAAGGAACGTTAGCGCATTACCTATGCGCATCTCGCGCCCCAGACGCAGATGCTGCGCTCGAATACCCGGTTTATATTTACCCGAGCAAACACGCAAAAAGGCAATACGGTCGCGGTGTTTAGGATCCATATTGGCCTGTATTTTGAAAACAAAGCCGGAGAACTTACCTTCGGCCGGCTGCACGCTCCGTGACTCTGCCTCACGTGGCTGCGGCGGTGGCGCCCAGGCTACCAGCGCATTGAGCACTTCCTGAACACCAAAGTTATTAATACCCGAGCCGAAAAAGACCGGCGTCTGCATTCCTGCGAGAAACAACTCTTCATCAAAAGGCGCGCTGGCCTCACGAATCAGCTCAACCTCTTCGCGAAAATCATCTATCTCATTCGGGTACAGCTCATCAAGACGGGTATTAGCGATACCCTGGATTAGCTCTTCGTCGTCGGCCTGTTTCTCTTTACCTGAGGTAAATTTAAGCAGGCAATCACGCTGCAAATCGAAGACCCCGCGAAACTGCTTGCCCATGCCAACCGGCCAGGTCACGGGTGCGCACTCGATCTTGAGCGTGTTTTCGACTTCCTCAAGAATATCCAGAGGACCGCGAACCTCGCGATCAAACTTGTTTACGAAAGTAATAATGGGCGTATTACGCAAACGACACACTTCCAGCAGCTTGATCGTTTGAGCTTCAACACCTTTAGCCGCATCAATAACCATCACCGCAGCATCCACTGCGGTTAGCACACGGTAGGTGTCTTCAGAGAAGTCTTCGTGTCCGGGCGTATCCAGAAGGTTTATCGTGGTATCACCATAAACAAACTGCATCACCGAACTGCTGACAGAAATACCGCGCTGCTTCTCAATATCGAGCCAATCAGAGGTGGCGTGGCGCGATGCCCGCCGGGCTTTAACCGCACCCGCTTCCTGAATCGCACCCCCGTACAACAGGAGCTTCTCGGTCAACGTCGTCTTACCCGCATCCGGATGCGAAATGATCGCAAAAGTCCTGCGACTGGTAACTTCGTTGTCCAGTTCAGGGCTAAGAGCGGGCGTTGTTGAGTCTGCTGACATCGGAATAACAATAAAATAGGTAAGCGGCAATTATGCCGGAGCGCGCATGATACATGGCTAAGCGGCGTTAGCCTATCCTGAGCGGCGAATAGGCAGAGGTTGATTTAAGGGGTTGCGGCCAACCGCTCGAAGTCTGTCGCGAACTTACCCAGACGCTGCTGAGCACGCTTTCGCTGCTTATCACTCAAACTGTTTAACAAATCAGCCGTCAGATTCAGGCTTCGCCCGAGGTTTCGGTCGATGACCGCCTGAAACTCCGGCTCATCATACTGCCTGGGGTAAACGAACAAATGGGTCAGTCGCTCGGTGTATTCCTGCTCCGGGGGGCGCTCCCGCACCAGACTAATAAACTCGGCCTGCCAAAGCCGACGATTGTCGACCCAGTCCTCGGTAGCGTCTTCCATGTCTGCCAGCGAGGATGCAATCATCATCTTCTGCTCTTCGTTCAGTTTTCCGAGCACCCGCTCTGCCGCTTTGATCGTATTCTTATTGCGCCTTGCCTCACGCTGCTCGGGCGTCACTCCGGAGTATTTGTCATACATTTCCTGATTGTTCTCTTCCATGCGAACAATCATCTGCTCAATTTGCTCATCACTGAGATTACTAAGAAAAGCCTGCGTATCAGGAACAATCTGCAACATCATGGAATCCCAGAAATCGAGCATACGGGTATAAGCCTCACCCGCCTCTTCCGGAGTAACCGGCTTATTCAGCGAATCAGAAAGCTCGCCCAGGAATTCGGAATAGAGTGGCAACTGGGTCTCACGATGCCACGACAGATTGCGGTCGACCATGACCCGCAAGTCCTTTTTTTGTTCGCTATCAAGCTCGAAATGCTTAGCCAGATAATAAGTCACAACCCAGTTCAGGTTGTTGTAAGCAGTGCGGACAACGCTGCAGCCACCGACAAACAGCAGTACAGAAAGAAGCAGAATCAGTGGCAGGCGCAGCAACGCAGGACGAATGCTTACAAAGGTTTTTGTACCGTTGTAAGTATTCATCCGTTGCATATCAGACCTTAATCAAATGGGTGACGCAGAATAATGGTCTCGTCACGCTCGGGGCCGGTAGAAATAATATCAACCGGTACTTTCAGCAGCTCTTCAAGGCGCTTCAAATAGTTTTGCGCAGCTGCAGGAATATCATCGTAGTTGGTAACACCTGCCGTGTTCCCGCTCCAACCGGGCATTTCTTCGTATACCGGTTCGCAATCAGCATATTGTTCAACACGCATAGGTGGCGCTTCAAAGAGCTCATCACCACGCTTGTAACCAACGCAAATTTTAACTGTCTCCAGGCCGTCCAAAACGTCCAGCTTGGTAATACAAATAGCAGTCACACCATTGTTAATCATGGCGCGACGGCCGGCTACCGCATCAAACCAACCGCAACGTCGGGGGCGTCCTGTAGTCGCACCGAACTCTTTGCCGATCTTAGCTAGTCGTTCACCAACCTCATCAAACAGTTCGGTTGGGAACGGACCACCACCAACACGTGTGGTGTACGCCTTCAAAATACCGACCACGCCATCAAATTTGTTAGGACCAAGGCCGGCACCGGTTGCTGCGTAACCTGATGTGGTATTAGAGGATGTCACAAACGGATAAGTTCCGTGATCGACATCCAACAATGTTCCCTGAGCACCTTCAAAGAGCAGATTATCGCCCTGCTCCAACAGATCATCCAATAGCCCTGCGGTATCAGCGATCATCGGGGTTATGCGCTTGCCCATTTCCATCCATTCACTTAAAACATCATCAAGTTCTACAACGTCCTGTTTGTAGAACTCTTTCAGCATGAAGTTATGAAGCTCCATAGTGGTTTTAAGGCGTTCGGCAAAATGTTCCGGATCGAGTAAATCAGAAACGCGCAGCGCACGACGCGCCACTTTGTCTTCATACGCGGGGCCGATACCACGCCCGGTGGTACCAATAGCTTTCTTACCACTGGCCACTTCGCGCGCCTGATCAAGTGCTATATGTGTGGGTAGAATCAGCGGACAGGCACCGCTCAACTTGAGACGACTGACAACATCGACACCCTTCGATTCCAGGCCATCAATTTCTTTCAGTAGCGAAGGCAGATGAACCACAACGCCGTTGCCAATCACGCAATGCACGTCATCACGCAAAATACCCGAAGGGATCAAATGAAGTACCGTTTTTTCTTCGCCGACTATCAGCGTATGGCCGGCATTGTGGCCACCCTGAAAGCGAACTACCGCACCGACATTCTCGGTCAGCAAATCAACAACTTTACCCTTGCCTTCATCACCCCATTGGGCGCCGACAATAACTACATTCTTTCCCATGATTCTACGGGCTCATCCAAATACGTTGTTCAGCCGCGAACTGCCGCCAACAACAAAAGTCCCAGCGCAATAATTACGCCACCAAATATTCTCAACTGTCTGTCTGACAGTTGACCAATAACAAACAAACTACGACGCCAGCCATTCGGGTTTGCAAACGGCAACAGGCCTTCTATCACCAGATACAATGCAAACGCAGCCAGCAAATCACTCCAAATCATTCCGGTTGATCCCTAAAACCTAAGGACTCACTGCTTGGAGCGATTGAGATAACGCAAGAATTCACTGTCAGGGCCAATTACCAGCAGATCACCATCATTGCCGAGCGAGCGGCGATAGGCTTCGATGCTGCGATAGAAGGAATAGAACTCGGGATCAGCGCTGTATGCTTTGGCATAAATATCCGCAGCCTTAGCATCACCTTCACCACGCATTATCTCTGAATCACGATAAGCCTCAGCAAGAAGCACAGTACGCTGACGTTCCGCATCTGCACGAATCTTGTCAGCAGTCTCAGAACCTTCTGCGCGCAATTCTGAAGCTACACGAGCGCGTTCCTGACGCATCCGGCGGAACACAGACTCACTAACATCATCCGAAAATTCAATGCGTTTAACCCGCACATCAACTACGTCTATACCCAGTGTCTTCGCATTCTCACGAACACCACTAAACACATCCGCCATCAAATCACGACGCTCCGCATTGACTACTTCCGGCACGGTGCGTTTCGCAAACTCGTTACGAATGCCGTCTTTTACCTGTTCCAGCAAACGCTGAGCAGCAACCAACTCATCACCACGGGTCGCATTGTAGTAATCCGTAATATTGGTGATGCGCCATTTAACAAAGAAGTCGACGTAGAGATTTTTCTTTTCTTTAGTAAGAAAAAGTTCCTGAGGGTTATTCAACGTGAGAATACGGCTCGGATACTTTTCTACATTGTTATAAACCGGCACTTTGAAATGCAGACCAGGTGAAAACTCTGACTCAACGATTTCACCAAACCTGAATTTAATAGCCAATTCACGTTCATCAACGGTAAATACGCTGGCGCTAACAGCTAAAAAGATGAGTACCAAAGGCAATACAACTGAGGGCTTAAGAATATTCATTTAACGACTCCCTCTATTGCGCGAACCAGGTCTGTTAGATATGGGCACCTGAGAGTCCACAGGTGTGGAGCCAGCTCCACCGCGGTTACCGGAATCACCAGTAGAAGATGCGCCCTGCTGACGCATCAATTGATCAACAGGCAGATACAACAAATTGCCACTGCCTTCAGCGTCAAGCAATACCTTATTGGCATTACCGTAGACCGCCTCAATAGCCTCGATATACAAGCGATCGCGAGTTACGCGAGGCGCCTTTTTATATTCTTTAAGTAGCTGCGTGAAGCGTGATGCCTCACCATCGGCATCTGCAGTTACGCGCGCTTTATAACCTTCAGCATCAAGCAAACGACGAGCTGCCTCGCCTCGGGCTTTTGGCACAATATCATTCGCGTAAGACTGTGCCTCGAATGCCAAGCGCTCTTTGTCTTCCCGTGCCTTAATCGCATCCTGAACCGCAGCTTCGACCTGCGCCGGGAAGTTAACATCCTGCAGATTCACAGTAGTTACAACGATACCCGCGCCGTACTCATCGAGAGCACTCTGAATCACGTTTTTAGTTTCTTCAGCGATCTGTGCACGCCCTTCAAGCAACACGAAGTCCATTTCGTACTTACCGATAACTTCACGAATGGCGCTTTCACTGACATCATTCAGTGTTGATTCAGAGTCACGCACATTAAACAAATAGGCCGCGGGGTCGGTTTTGCGATACTGCACAACCATGTCAACTTCGACAATATTCTCATCGGCCGTAAGCATGCGGGTTTGCTGGTTGAACTTATTCACACCTGCAACATTGACTTGAATTACCTGCTCTACCGGCCATGGAATATGCCAGCGCAGACCAGGCTGGGTTGTACCGGCGTATGCGCCGAAGCGTAAGACCACGCCACGCTCAGCACTATCAACGGTATAGAAACCGGTAAGTGCCCAACCACCAAACAACAAAATCAGAATAAACGAGACTAACGGACCGCCCGCGGAACCCTTTGAGTCGCCAGTGCCGCCCGAACCGGACTTACCGCCGAACATAGCGTTAAAACGCTTTTGCCAGTCACGAACAATTTTATCGAGATCCGGCGGGCCATCATTGCCGCGATCATCCCAGGGGTTTTTACCGTTTCCGGATTCATTCCAAGACATATTTTTTTAGGTCCGCTTTTATTTATTCTTTATAAATTCGTTTATACGAAAAAGTACTAAAGCCATCGTTACGCAATAAGGAGACTTTCCTGCTGTCGCAGACGGTCATACCGATGACGGTCCATTTCAAGATCCAATTCCCAGCCACCGTCATCCTGCATGCGCTCAGCATAAACACGCGCCTGATCATAAAGCAGTGCTCTTAGACGAGCCTGCGTTACATCCAGTTGCACAGTTCCTTTGACACGATCCTTATGCAGAAATTCCGCAATAGCTTCAAGCAACAAGTCGGTACCATCACCGGTTTGTGCTGAAAGCCAAATTCGCCAGACTTCACCTGTTTCGGATCTGTCCACGCGCGGCGGGACTCCAAGTATATCAGCCTTATTGTATACCTGAATGACCGGAAGCTGATTGGCTCCGATACGCTCAAGCACATCATCTACCTGCTTAATGCGCTCAATATGTTCAGGGTCCGCACAATCAATGACATGTAATAACAAATTGGCGTCTTTGGTCTCTTCCAAAGTCGATTGAAATGCCGCGATCAGCTCATGCGGCAGATCACGCACAAAACCAACGGTATCAATCAATACAGCCTCATCACCGCCCGGCAGCTCCAGCTTGCGCAAGGTCGGGTCCAGCGTCGCAAACAACTGATCTCTGGCAACCACGCCGGCATCGGACAGGTAATTAAACAAGGTAGATTTACCGGCGTTGGTATAACCAACCAGTGAAACGGTAGGAATATCCTGCTTACGGCGGTTGGCCCGGCCCTGTTGACGCCGGCTATCGACGCGCTCCAACCGGCGCTGCAGCCTTTTAATACTGTGCCCGACTAAACGACGGTCAGTTTCCAACTGGGTTTCACCAGGACCACGTAAGCCGATACCACCCTTCTGGCGTTCAAGGTGAGTCCAGCCACGCACCAGACGGGTAGACAGGTGCCGCAACTGCGCTAATTCCACCTGCAACTTACCTTCGAAGGTACGGGCGCGCTGCGCAAATATATCCAGAATCAGACCGGTGCGGTCGATAACACGGATACACAGTTCTTTCTCGAGATTAATTTCCTGACGCGGCGTAAGTTCATGATCAATCAGCACCACGTCAGCCTTTACAGAAGCTACCAACAGCTTGAGTTCTTCAAGCTTACCGGTACCGATCAGGAAACGGGGTGTAGCTGCTGTCCGGTGCGCATATAACTCACCGACAAGCTCAACACCTGCTGACAAAGCCAGCGATGTGAATTCCTCAACATCGTCTTTACTGCGGGGCTGACCGAGACTGAAATGCAGGAGAACTGCACGTTCTCCGTACTGAGGTCTTTCAAACAAGCAACGACTCCAACCTCATCATAAAGAGAGGGCTACTGCCGGGGACGGCAGCGATTCGCATGAGACTATTCGTCTTCGTCGTCACCGTAAGGCACTTTAACAGCCCGGGAGGGCACTACTGTCGAGATGGCATGCTTGTAGACCATCTGACTTACGCTGTTATTCAGCAACACAACGAACTGATCAAAAGAATCAACCGTTCCCTGAAGCTTAATTCCGTTCACAAGAAAAATTGAAACCGGGATCTTCTCTTTACGTAGAACGTTCAGAAACGGATCCTGCAATGAATGCCCTTTTGACATCATGTACTCCTAAGCTGTCCGGCCAAATCTAAATCAGGCTCAAAACTTGTTTATTGTTGTTATTGATATACAAGCCCAACACAGCGCATATCGCCCATTCGCTGTCTTGCAACTATCCATAACCCGCGTGCGGTACATTTTAGCCATAGTTTGGGCAATGCACTAGTCCGTTTTGTTAACTACCCGGTCCGCAATGCGTCTTTAATAATACTTTGGCTCATTTCAAGCCTGCCGGATGCCTCCGCCTGCAGCGTATGCAGCCCGTTCATACTGCGTAACCAGGTCATCTGGCGCTTCGCCAGACGGCGAGTAGCTACAATACCCTTCTCCCGCATGGCGTCCCTGCTCCAGGCTCCTTCAAGATACTGAATCATCTGCCGATAGCCCACAGCCCGCATTGATACTGCCCCGGGTGACATCTCCGGCAACGCCAGCAATCCCTCCACCTCGGCTTGAAAACCGTTAGCCAGCATCGAATCAAACCGCTGTTCAATACGGCGATGCAGTGCCGCCCTATCCTCTGGAATCAGTCCAATATTTACAAAGTTGGCATCGACGGGCGGGCGGGTCTCTTTCTGTAATTCGGAAATCGGTTCACCGGTGAGCCGGTAAACTTCCAACGCGCGCTGAATCCGCTGCGCATCTGTCGGCTGAATCCGCGCGGCCGAGACCGGATCACACGACTGCAATTGTCCATGCATCGCGGACCACCCCGATTTTTCTGCCTCCGCATCGATGCTTGCGCGGACTGTCGCATCGGCCTCGGGCAGGACGGCCAATCCGGTTTGTAGCGCATGGAAATACATCATCGTGCCACCCGCCAACAACGGCGTAACACCAGCAGCATTCATTGCTTGAATATCGTTCACGACATCGGTGCAGAAATCCCCTGCCGAGTAGGTCTCCCAAGGATCACGGATATCGATGAGTTTATGTGGCACGCGGGCGAGTGTTGCCGGATCCGGTTTGGCGGTACCGATATCCATACCGCGATACACCAGCGCCGAGTCAACACTGATCACACCCAACTTGATCTCACCGGCTAAGGACTCAACCAATTGCACAGCAAGGTCGGTCTTACCCACAGCAGTGGGCCCCGCGATACAAATGACTGTTGGTTTATCGCTGCCCGGACTGTCGGCTTGAGCACTCACAAATGACTTACCGTCCGCGCTGAAACAAGCGGTCGAGGTCTTTCATAGACAGTGCGCTCCAGGTGGGTCGCCCGTGATTGCATTGATCACTGCGTTCGGTGGCTTCCATCTCCCTCAGCAGCGCATTCATCTCGGCCAGTGTCAGTTGCCGGTTCGCGCGAACCGAGCCATGACAGGCCATGGTTGAGAGAATCTCATCATGCTCTGCCTGCAACCGGTCGCTCTGCCCCGTTTCTGAAATATCACTGAGCATATCCCGCAGCAAAGCTTCGGCATTTTTATCTCCGAGCAACACGGGCACCTGTCGCAATGTCAGCACCGACGGCCCGCTGCGATCGACTTCCAGACCAAGTTGAGTAAATGCCTGACGGTGCTGTTCAGCCAGATCAGCTTCGGCTTCGGCCACATTAATTTGCAACGGAATCAGCAAAGGCTGGCTCTGCACACCGCCTTCGGCAAACGCTTCTTTAAGTTTCTCGTAGGTCACTCTTTCGTGTGCAGCGTGGGCATCAACAATCACCAGGCCATCCTGGTTTTCAGCCAGAATATAAACGCCGTGCAACTGAGCAACCGCATAACCTAACGGTGGAACTTCGGTCTCATGACCCTCTTCAGCAACACCGGGAGCACCGGCAGCGGCCTGCATAAAATCAGTATAAGCAGCGCCCCGGTCGCTGCTGCTTCGCCCACCGGCAAAACCCATCGGGTTTTGCTGGCGATACTCCGGCAACAAACCTGCGGCACTGGCCGGCGTGCTCACAGACTCACCCGCCGCGGCCTCAGCAGGCCGGGTGTCGGCAAGGACCGACTCAATCGTGCGCCGGACAAAATCATGCACCGGTCTGCTGTCGCGGAAACGCACTTCATGCTTTGCAGGATGAGCATTGACATCAACGCTGCGCGGATCAATTTCCAAAAACAAAACACAGGCCGGGTGCCGACCGTGAAACAGCACATCACGGTATGCATGCTTCACCGCATGAGTGATCACTTTGTCGCGGACAATCCGGCCATTGAGGTAAACGTGCTGCATATCCGGCTGACTGCGGGAAAACGTCGGCCGGGCAATCCAACCCCACAAGCGCTTGCCGTCTTGCTCCTGCTCAAGATACATAGCACTTTCAATAAATTTGTCACCGCAAATGCGGGCCATCCGCTTTTCCATAGAAGGCAAATCGTCGGCCGCCGGTAAATCGAAAATAACCTTGCCGTTATGCGTAAACCGGAAAGCGACACTGAACCGGCTCAGTACGATTCGTTGCACTAGTTTGTCGATATGACTGTATTCGGTTCGTTCCGTGCGCAAGAAGCGTCGCCGTGCAGGCGTGTTGTAAAACAAATCGCGGACTTCGAGTGTTGTGCCCGTCGGGTGAGCCGCAGGGCCCTGCTCCGAAAACTCGTTGTTGGTTACGCTCACGGAAAAACCGCTGTCACTTTCCAGCGCACAGCTGGTCAGTTTTAAGCGCGAAACAGAAGCGATACTGGGCAGCGCTTCGCCGCGGAACCCGAGCGATGCAACCTGCTCAAGGTCGTCAAGTGATGCAATCTTGCTGGTAGCATGCCGCGACAGTGCCAACTGCAACTCTTCGGGAGGAATGCCGCAACCGTTATCCCGAATGCGGATCAATTTAATACCGCCCTGCTCTATATCAATCTCGATACGCGTGGCTCCGGAGTCGAGACTGTTCTCGAGCAACTCTTTGACCACAGAAGCAGGACGTTCAACCACTTCACCGGCGGCGATTTGATTGATCAGATGGGAGGGCAGTTGGCGGATAGACATTCCGCCATTTTTTCAGAACCGGAGAGGATTGTCAGGTTCTCTTGAAAATAAACCTGAAAACGGAGCCGAAAAATAATTCAGGTGCGGGTACTGGATGGAATCCGCAGTGTCTGTCCGACACGGATTTTATCGCCCCGGATCTTATTCACATCACGGATATTACGCACCGTCACATTGTAGCGGTCAGCAATCTCGCTCAGCGTATCGCCACGCTGAATGGTGTACTGGCGCTCGCTTGCCGCCTCGCGTGCCAAACGGGCTACCTTGGTGCCCACCGGCGGATTGCTGTAGAAATAATCCTGAATGCCGTCAAAGATCGCAGCGGCCATCTTTTGCTGATGGCGCCGGCTGGCGAGATTCTTCTCATCCGTGGGATTAGAGATATAAGCGGTTTCAATCAGAATCGACGGGATATCCGGTGACTTCAGCACTAAAAAAGGTGCCTGCTGAACTGTGGTCTTGCGCACCCGCCCGACCCGGTGCATTTCGTTGACGATCTCCTGCCCCGCATCGAAGCTGGAGCCGATAGCGGCATTCTGTGACAAATCCAGCAATACAGACGCCAGAGTCTCATCCTTATCCTTCAGGCTCACATCACCCAATAGATCAGCATCGTTCTCACGCTTCGCAAGGCGACGCGCGTGCTCATCCGAAGCCCCTTTCTGGGAAAGAACATAAACCGTGGAACCGCGCACACGACGATCTTTAAATGCATCAGCATGAATCGAAACGAACAGATCAGCTTCGTATTTGTGAGCCTTCTGAATACGACCGCGCAAACTAATGAAACGATCATCCTTGCGAATCAGTACGGCCTTCATGCCCGGTTCGGCATCAATCTCTTTCGCAAGTTTTTTGGCTATCGCGAGTACGACATCTTTCTCACGCGTACCTTTTCGGCCGCGGGCACCGGGGTCCTTACCGCCGTGCCCTGCATCTACAGCGATAACAATATCGCGCTCCTGCTTGGCAATTGGCTCGACGCTCTTAATCACCCGGACGCTTTTCATGACCTGCTCGGGGGTTCCCGAAGCCATATCAATCACCAGGCGATGACCACGGCCGGCACCCGGCTCCAACAGAAAGCTGGTGGTCGCCACGGTAGTAGTCATATCAAAGACCAGACGTGCGCTACCATCATCACGATTGGAGCCACGCACGCCGGCGATAGCACCTTTACCTGACGGCAGGGTTCGCAGTGATTTCAGATGTGCACCGGGCAGGTCGACAACCACCCGCTGAGGGTTGGATAGACCGAAAACTTTGTGCTGTCCGGGCTGGCTCAGATCCAGCACCACACGCGTACGCCCTTCAGATTCAGCGATTCGCACAGCATCGACCTGCACTTCAGCGCGGGCAATACCCAGCACCGAGAGTCCGGTAACTATCGCTATGAAACGCATTGTTTGAACAGCTGACAACATCGAATCCCAATCCCTGGAAAATCGCTCTACTCTTTGAGTATACGACTTTTGACAAAATATCAAAGCATTTTTAGCAGCAACATTAGTGGCTTACGCTATTTACCTACATAAACGCATAACACAGCCCGGGGATGACACGATGCAAAATTATCAATGCAGTGCGGCGCCGGCCGACGCTAACACCTAGGCAAGCAGCGGAATTACGGCCTCGCCGGCTGCCGATTGCGACTTAATCAGCAGCGCCCGACCCTCGCCGGACAATGACAATTCCAGCACCAGATCCGGTGCAGGCAGATGCGCCAAAGCGCGTTGCGGCCACTCTATCAGCAGCACAGCGTTACCGGGCAGATCCTGAAGCCCCAGAAATTCGAGTTCCGCGCCGTCCTGCAAGCGGTACAGGTCCAGATGAAATACGGGTCGTGGAAGGGACTCGTAGGGCTCAACCAAAGTATAGGTGGGACTCGGCACTCTGCCATCGTGCCCCCAGCCACGGAGAAACCCGCGGCTTAGTGTTGTTTTACCGGCGCCCAGATCACCAAGCAGGTGCACATGAAACTGTGCTGGCGGCAATTCGGCAGCAGCAATTGCGGTCGCAAGCTTAGCCCCCGCTAGTTCGGTGGCATCGCTATCGGCGAGCGCTAACAGAGGTGCATCGGTCATATAACTAAGAACAACAATTAAGGGTTAACCAGAAAACGAATCTGTTCGAGCACATCGGATGCAATCAGACCCCGCTCACTGATATGCGCGCCCTGTTCAACTGCAAGATCACCGGCTGAACCGTGTATGTATACCGCTGCCGCTGCCGGCAGCTGCAAGCCTTTGGTTTGTGCCAACAACCCGGCAGTCAATCCTGTGAGAACATCACCCATTCCGGCCGAGGCCATCCCCGGGTTACCTTGTCTGACGAGCAAACTCAGCGCCTGCTCACCGGCAATCAATGAACAATGCCCTTTAAGCACTACCGAACCGCCGTAGCGTGACTGCAATTCGCGCACCGCACCCAAACGATCACGCTGCACACTGATGGTATCGGTACCCAGCAAACGCGCCGCTTCACCCGGATGCGGCGTCAACACCCAGTCATTGCGACGCAGCCGCGCATCGACCAACAGATTCAGTGCATCGGCATCAATCACCTTGGGCTTATCGATTTCAATAACACGCTCAAAACACTGCTTCGCCCAGTCGTCTTGTCCCAAACCAGGCCCTATAGCAATGACGTCTGCCCGCTCTGTCAGACCTGACAACGCATCAGCATATTCAACACCCGTCACCATCAGTTCCGGACGCCCGGACACAATGGCAGCAACATTCTCGTCACGCGTTGCTACCGACACCAAACCCGCACCGGAACGTAAAGCAGCCTCACCCGCCAAACGGGCGGCACCGGCCATGCCTTTGTTGCCGCCTATCACTAGCACGTGACCGAACATACCCTTATGACCCTGCCTGGGTCTGACGGGCAACAGCTTAGACAAATCGGCTTGATTAAATATACGGAACGACGGCTGGAAATCTGCGGCCAGAGATTCCGGCACACCGATGTCATCAAACAATACCTCTCCGGAATATTCAGGACCGTCAGCAAGATACAAACCCTGTTTCTGTCCCACAAAACTCACGGTCATCTGCGCACAAATCGCATCGCCCATGAGTTCGCCGCTCAGACTATTTATCCCGGTCGGCACATCGATCGCCAGAATCGGTTTACCCGACTGATTGGCGCCAATAACCGCCTCAAGATACTTGCCTTCGAGATCGCGCTCCAACCCGGTACCGAGCATGGCATCAACAACAAGATCCCCGGCCGGACAAGTGACGGGGTCGTAAGGCTGCGTAGTGCCGCCCTCAGCACGAAAGTCTTCAAACGCTTTCCGGGCATCCCCTTTTAGCCGAAGCGGATCGGTAACAGCAACCACCGTCACCTCACAACCAGCAGCACGAGCGAGGCGGGCAATGACGTAACCGTCCCCCGCATTGTTCCCGGCACCGCACATAACCAACCAGTGTCGCGCCTGGGTAAACCGCGCCAACCCGGCATCAAAAGCAGCCTTGCCTGCACGGCACATTAACCCGTAACCCGGAATGCCATGGTCCTGAATAGCACGACGGTCAAGTTCACGAACCTGATCTGGCGTAAAGGCGATATACGGGAGTTTAGACATGAGCCTGATTATACTGTGCTTAACCGCTGTCGCAGCAGACTTGGCAAAATTACCCGCCGAACTACAACACTTAAGCAATTGCTATCGTGACTACAGACCCCGACAACTCAGCAGATATGACCGAACTATCCGGTCTTATACGCCAATGGGCACTGGAGCTGGGCTTCAGCGACACAGGCATTACTGCTGCAGAACTTCCCGATGATGAACCGCGCCTCATCGAATGGCTGGAGAAAAAACGACATGGCGATATGGACTACATGGAACGGCATGGCACGATGCGCTCCCGTCCTGCTGAACTGGTGCCGGGCACACTGCGGGTTATTTCAGTCCGGATGGACTACCTCCCCGAAGAGACGAAAGCCCCCGAAGCGTTGCTGGAAATGAGCGAGCAAGCCTATATATCGCGATACGCACTGGGCCGTGACTACCACAAACTCATGCGTAACCGGCTGCAAAAACTGGCAAACAGAATTGAAGAACACATCGGAGAATTTGGTTACCGGGGATTTGTCGACAGTGCTCCGGTGCTGGAGAAGGCCTTAGCGAGAAACGCCGGGCTTGGCTGGATAGGCAAACACAGCAACCTGATTAACAAGTCCAAAGGATCATGGTTTTTCCTCGGCGAGTTACTGACCGACCTGCCACTGCCGGTCGACACCCCCGCCGGCAATCATTGCGGCACGTGCACAGCCTGCATTGATGTCTGCCCGACCAACGCGATAGTGGCACCGTACGAAGTCGATGCCCGTCGTTGTATTTCATACCTCACTATAGAAATGCGCGACAGCATTCCCGAAGAGTTTCGAAGAGCAATGGGCAACCGCATCTACGGTTGCGATGACTGCCAGTTGTTTTGTCCGTGGAATAAGTTTGCACAACCGACCCAAGAAGCAGACTTCATGCCTCGTCACGGGCTCGATGACATCAGTCTTGCGGAACTGTTTTTATGGCCGGAAAGTGTTTGGCTGGAACGCATGTCCGGCAGCGCAATACGACGCATCGGCTACGCAGCCTGGTCGAGAAACATCGCCGTTGCACTGGGCAATGCAGACAGCAGTGAAACGGTGCTTTCGGCACTCAGGCAGAGGATGAATGACCCTTCGGAGCTAGTCAGAGAACATGTGGCATGGGCGCTGGCAGAACACGAAAGCCGCGCCGGATAATCAGCAATCGACGCGCAGGTTATCAATTAAGCGGGCTTTGCCCAGTTGCGCTGCCGCCAGAATCACCAGCTTGCCGGATGCGCCTGTGGCAGGCGTCAGGTCGGATGTTCTGCACACAGTAAAATAATCCGGTACAAAACCGGCTGCCTGCAATGCTGCCTTGGCAGACGTCTCAACAGCGGCAATATCGTTCTGTCCCGCAAGCAACTGATCACGCGCTTCACAAAGCGCCGCATACAGTGCCGGAGCCGCTTCCAGCTCTTCGTCGGTCAGGTACTGGTTGCGGGAACTCAAAGCCAGACCGGACTCATTACGAAAGGTTTCACCTGCCAGTAATTTGACCGGCAGATGCAAGTCTTCGACCATTCGCTGTAATACCGCCAACTGCTGAAAATCTTTCTGGCCAAAAACAGCAATATTGGGACAAA
>Ga0209692_10003319_pt1 | contig 15804 bp, 16 predicted proteins | sample tdDd472_FD_187129 | JGI IMG/M metagenome (GOLD analysis project Ga0209692, IMG submission 187129) | Marine sediment microbial communities from the Atlantic coast under amendment with organic carbon and nitrate - tdDd47.2 (SPAdes)... | ecosystem: Environmental > Aquatic > Marine > Coastal >...
TTAAAAATACTGCAGATCAAATGGTATATACTACAGAAAAAGCTATTGAAGATTTAGGCGATAAAGTATCTGATTCTGATAAAGACAGATTGAAAGCAGAAATTGATGCAGTTAATGCAGTTAAAGATGGCGAAGATATAGAAGCTATTAAAGGAGCAACTGAAAGCCTATCAAAGGTAAGTCAAGAGATATTCGGTGCTATATATCAACAAGCAGGTGGAGCTCAAGGTGCAGGTCCAGAAGGGTTTGATGGCGGAAGCAATCCTAACGACGATGGCACTGTAGATGCAGATTACGAAGTTGTTGACGACGAGTAATTATTATAAAATCAGATTGCTTAAATGAGCAAATCTGTTAATATATATATAGGAAAAGGGTAGATTTACCCTTTTCCAAATTTTAGTTTTAAGGAGTTGTAAATGGCAACTAAGAGAGATTATTATGAGGTTCTTGGGGTAGATAAAGGTGCAGATGAATCTCAGATAAAAAGTGCATATAGAAAATTAGCTATGAAATACCATCCGGATAGAAACCCTGATGATAAAGTTGCTGAAGATAAATTTAAAGAAGCTAGTGAAGCATACGAAGTGCTTTCAGATAGCCAAAAACGCTCCCAGTACGACCAATTTGGACACGCAGGTGCACAAGGTGGTTTTGGTGGCGGCGGATTTTCAGGAGACTTCAGTGGGTTTGGCGGATTTGAAGATATATTTGAAAACTTTTTTGGGGGTGGATTTGGATCATCATCCAGAAGCAGGAATGCACCACGACCAGGAAATAACCTACGTTACAATATGAAAATTTCTTTTAAAGAAGCATTTTTTGGTATAGAAAAGAAAATCAATTATAATAGAGTTGAAAGTTGCTCTGCCTGTAAAGGAACAGGTGCAAAAGATGGCAAAGAACTTTCAACCTGTGGCAATTGTAACGGTACTGGGCAAGTTCACACTGTACGCAATACTATGCTAGGAAGACAGACCGTAGTGCAAGCATGCCCTAAATGCCATGGTAATGGCAAAATAATAAAAGTCAGATGCGGGGACTGCGGTGGCTCTGGAAGATTACAAAAGAAAAAAGCAGTAAACGTAAAGATTCCTGCAGGTATAGACACTGGACAATCAATTAAAATGCGTGGGTTAGGAGAAGCTGGACACAATGGAGGGCCTATGGGTGATTTACTAGTTGCAATCACCGTAACTCCTCACAAGCTTTACAAAAGGCAACATGCCGATTTACACATAGAGGTACCTATCTCAATGGTAGATGCAACAATAGGCACTGAACTAGATGTTCCTCATTTTGATGGTAGTTTTAAATACACCATACCAGAAGGAACACAAAACGGAACAGTTTTTAAAGTAAAAGGTAAAGGCATTGCAAGGTTGAACACCAGCAAGCACGGAGACTTATATCTACACATAAAAGTCGTTGTTCCAAAAAAACTGTCCAGAAGTCAAAAGGAAAAATTAAAAGAAATAAGCAGCCAGCTGTCTGATAAACATTATGCAGAAATCAAAAGCTATAAAGATAACTCAAAGGCTATGTAACATAATCAAGCAGGAGCATTTAGCTCCTGCTTTTGTTTTGCTGGTTTATTTTTAGAATAGGCTATAATATATTAAAACCATATAAGGAAAAGAATTAGTGAATAATATAAAAATCAAAAGACTAAAGCAAGATGATATCATTTCAGTTAATGAGTTTTTGAGGTATGTAATTAGTGATACGTTTGAAAAAGATGGTATTGGTTACTTAAAAGACGAAATTGCAGATGAAGTTGAGGAAAAGAAAAGATATCTTGTTAGCGATATTGAAAGCATGGGAAAAGATCATTTCTTCTTGATAGCTAAAGATGCAAGTAAAGTTATTGGAACAATTGAATATAGCCCTAATGATAAATTCATCTCTTCATGTACTAATGGTAAATTAAATGGAATAGCAAAAGTAGGTACCATTTATATTCATCCAGACTATCAAAGGATGGGCCTAGGGAGTAGATTGATAAAGCTGATATTATTAGAACTTGATAAAAAAAACATAAATGAATTTTGCCTTGATAGCGGTTTCAAAAGTGCACAGAAAATATGGTTTAAGATGTTTGGTAAACCAGAATACCACTTAAAAGATTTTTGGAATGAAGGTGGTGACCATATGATTTGGAGGAATAAAACAAAAGAAGTACTAACTGAATTATAATAATATTGTTAAAAAATATATTGTTCTGTATAATAATCATATGAACAAATTAAACAAAACAGAGCTTCTCTCACCTGCGGGCTCTTTTGATGCATTAAAGCAGGCAATTCACAATGGTACAGATGCCATTTACCTTGGAGGAACACAATTTGGGGCAAGAGCGTTTGCAAGCAATTTTAACAACGATGAGCTTAAAGAGGCTGTTGAATACGCACACCTCTACAGCGTAAAGATATATGTAACTGTTAATACTTTAATCTATGAAAACGAAATAAAACCTTTTCAAAACTATATAAAGTTTCTCGTCTCATTAGGTGTGGATGCTTTAATTATGCAAGATATAGGCATGGCTTATTGGGTTATAAATACATTCGATATACCTGTTCACTCATCAACACAAATGCATAACTACTCTGAAAGTAATGTAGAGTATTTAAAGGCTAATGGTTATAATAGAGCGGTTTTAGCACGAGAATCGAATCTGGGGAACATTCATACAATGTCGCAAATTATGGATACAGAGGTTTTTGCTCATGGTGCATTATGTATTTGCTATTCAGGTCAATGTCTTTTTAGCGCTATAGAACACAATAGAAGTGGTAATAGAGGCAAGTGCGCACAGGCATGTCGCATGAAATATTCACTGTACTCTAATGATAATTTATTATTAGAAGATAAGTATTTACTAAGCCCAAAAGATTTAGGACTGTTAAACGATGTTGATGCACTTATAAAAGCCAATGTTAGTTCTATAAAATTAGAAGGAAGAATGAAATCTCCTCAATATGTAGGCTTCGTTACAAAGACTTATAGGAATATTATTAATAATTACTATTCAGGTAATCCAAGTAAAATAAATTCTAAGGACAACGACACATTAGAGCGACTTTTTAATAGAGGATTTACTAAAGGTTACATATTTGGTCTAAACAACACAACTTTAATGACATTAGACCGCCCAAATCACGCAGGTGTTCATGTTGGCGAAGTTGTATCCACATCAAGAGATTATATAACAATACTGTTAAATGATACCCTACACCAGGGCGATGGTATAAAGTTTGATAAAATAGATAAGGGATTTGTCTGCAATAAAATATACTATAAAGGCAAACTAGTTTCAAAAGGTGAAGCTGGTCAAACCATACAGCTAGATAACAAACTGAATTTAAATAGTACAGATAGAATACTACTTACTAAAGATGTAAAATTATTAAAATCCCTTGAAAGATACAAAGAAAAGAAAATACCTGTATCTATCACAGGTGAATTTTATATAGATCAACCATGCAAAATAACACTTAATGATAATTTAGGCATTAAATCATTCCACAAAGGGGTTGTTGTAGAAGAAAGCAAAAACGCTCCTACAAGTAAAAACGACTTAATCAAGAGCCTTTCAAAGCTTGGAGATACACCATACATAACAACTAATGTAACTATCGATAAAGATGACAATATATTTATTAGCAAAAGCAACATCAACAAACTACGACGTGATGCTGTTGAATGCTTAAATATCAGAAGATTAAATATAAACAAGTATAATGAAAAAGACTACAAGATAGACTATAATGCTCCCCTACCCCATCCTGTTAGTATTAATTGTACAGTTTCAAACGAATTGCAATTGAAAAAGGTATTAGAGTATAACATGGGCAAAATATATGCGCGAGATTATAATCTTTATAATAAATATAAAGAAAAATCTATTAATGTATATTATTTTATGAATGCAATTAGTGAAAATAGATTTGACTTTAAAGATGAACGATTGGTTATACGCGATACAGGTGGTATTAAATACGCTAAAAATAACACTGTAGTAAGTGATTATATGCTAAATGTTACAAATAGTTATAGCCTTGCACATCTACATTTAAATAACTTAGAAGCTGCATGTTTATCCGTTGAACTAGACAAGAATAACATTAATAATCTTATTAACAACTATAATCAATCTTTTGGCAATCTACCTAATGTTGAACTACTTGTTTATGGACGAATTCAGTTAATGGTAATGAAGCATTGTATATTAGATGGACATATAGCATGCAAGGAATGTAAGTCAAAAAAAATATGTATAAAAGATATAAAAGGTAATGACTTCCCTGTGTTAACAGATGATAAATGCAATAATTATATCTACTCAAAAGATAATATAAATAGGATAAATAAGATACCTTACCTTAAATCAATTGGTGTGAATGGCTTTAGAGTAGATTTTATAAATGAAACAGCAAATGAAGTTGTTAGTATATTGAATAATCTATCAAAAATTAACTTATAAATAATTTTGCATATATTGTAATCTTATAGTATACTAGGTATCGCAAAAAAATACGGAAAGCGACATTATATGAACTATAAATATATACTATTTGATTTAGATGGAACTATAATAGACTCAAAAGCAGGCGTAAAATCAGCAGCAAGATTTGCATTAGATAAAATGGGAGTCCCTGAGACTCAAATTACTAACCTCGAAAGGATGATAGGTCCTCCCCTAAAATATTCATTTAAGGAGTTCTTTTCATTGAGTGAAGAATTTGCAGACAAAGCTGTAGAATATTTTAGAGAGTATTATAGAGATAAAAGCTTATTTGATAATGATCTATACGATGGAATAGTGCCATTACTAGAGATGTTAAAGAATGATGGATATACGCTAGCAATAGCAACATCTAAGCCCACTGTTTTCGCAAAGAGAATAATAGAAAAACATGGTTTAATAAGATATTTTGACATTGTAGCAGGGGCTAATTTAGATGACTCTCATTCTGGTAAATCTGAAATTATATCTCATGTTTGTGAGCAGTTAAACATATACAATGTTAATCAAGCAATTATGATTGGCGATAGATTGTATGATATAAAAGGTGCAAATGCTGTCGGCATGGAATCAATAGGTGTACTTTACGGTTATGGTTCGTTAGAGGAGTTCCAAGATGCTGGGGCATCTTATGTTGTTAATACAGTTAAAGAATTAGGTCAGTTATTGTATAGTATAAAAAGTGATGAAGAATAAAAAAGCAACAATATCATACAAAAACAATCTAGAAGGTATTACTCCAAAAATGCTTTCAGGATTCTGTGTTGGATGGTCCAAACCTTTAAGTACAGAGCAATTATATAAAATACTTGAAAACAGCTACCAAATTGTACTAGCCTTAGAATACAACAAAGTTATAGGATTTGTTAATGCGATCTCTGATAAGGTTAAGTTTGCATTTATACCAATGCTTGAAGTTCTGCCAGAATGTAAGAATAATGGTATTGGTACAGAATTAATGAAAAGGTTATTTGAACAACTTGAGGATATTGATAATATTGATTTAATCTGTGATGAAGAATTACAGCCCTATTATGAAAAGTTTGGTATGATTAAGTATACTGGAATGGTTGTTAGAAAATAAAAAGCTGTATATTATCAAAGCGATGCAAAATGCATCGCTTTGTCATTCTTACTATATAATTTCATATATAAACTTTAAACCTGTTTTAAAGCAGCAACTGCTATCCTTTACTCTATAGAGCTTGTATCACTTGGTCAGTTAGCTCAAATATCAAACATACCCCCTCAATACTTATGCAATATTTTTAACAAAACATTAAAAATTGGCTTTGCCTAGTATCTTGCTAAAACAAGGTTACAAGAAGCTAAAAAGCAATTGATACAAACCAAAAAAACCGTGAAAGAAATCGCTAATGCTGTTGGATATAATGATAGTAGCTATTTTGGGTTGATTTTTAAAAGCATAAAAAAATTACATTTTGAGTTTAGGGGTAAGTAATTATATTAACAAAACTAGTACAGCAATTGGAAGTCCCAAATACCTATTATTGATATTTACTACTACTAGATTGAAGTAGAATTTTTGACATAGTAAAAGAAGCATCCTTTCAGATACTTCTCTGGTGGAGGGAGGTGGATTCGAACCACCGAAGTCGTCGACAACAGATTTACAGTCTGCCCCCTTTGGCCACTCGGGAACCCCTCCATGTTTGGAGCTGATGATGGGACTTGAACCCGCAACCTGCTGATTACAAATCAGCTGCTCTGCCAATTGAGCTACATCAGCGTATTTTGTTTTGTGGTGCCTCAGGACAGAATCGAACTGTCGACACAGGGATTTTCAGTCCCTTGCTCTACCAACTGAGCTACCGAGGCAAAATGGCGACCCGGAAGGGGCTCGAACCCTCGACCTCCAGCGTGACAGGCTGGCATTCTAACCATCTGAACTACCGGGCCAAAATATGTTATTCATGGTGGGCCTTCAGGGACTCGAACCCCGGACCAACCGGTTATGAGCCGGTTGCTCTAACCAGCTGAGCTAAAGGCCCTCAATTCTAGTGAACAACAAAATTTATTATAATGGTGACCCCAGGGGGAATCGAACCCCCGTTACCGCCGTGAAAGGGCGGTGTCTTAACCGCTTGACCATGGGGCCACATTTAGAGTTTGTTTGGTCGGGGTGAGAGGATTCGAACCTCCGGCCCCATGGTCCCAAACCATGTGCGCTACCAAACTGCGCCACACCCCGTCTCTCAACAGTGACCGAAATATAATATACTACAACATTAAGATATTGTCAACAAAAAAATTCAAAAAATTCAAACTTTTATTTTACTATTTTTTAATGACTATAACGAGCTGTAATTTAACTGTAAATGCCAGTTATTTTTCAACTCACTTGAATAAATTGCAGTCTTAAAACTATACAATAAAATCTTAATAATGTCAACCATTTTTACATTACCATTTGACAGGAATTATATTATTTTTTAGAAGAAATTTGTTTGCATTTGAAAATGGTTTGCTTCCAAAGAAACCTCTACTTGCAGATAAAGGACTTGGATGAGCTGATTCAATAATATAATGCTGGCTATTAGTAATAAGTTCTGCCTTTTTTCTAGCAAAATTTCCCCACAATATAAATACAACAGGCTTTTCTCTATCATTTAAATATTTAATTGCATTATCAGTAAACTGCTCCCAGCCTAATTTTCTATGTGATGCAGCTTGATGTGCACGTACTGTAAGCACTGCATTCAATAATAAGACACCTTGTTTTGCCCAATCATCTAAACATCCACATGTCTTTATAGGGACACCAATATCATCATTAAGTTCCTTGTAAATGTTTAGTAAAGAAGGTGGAATCTTTACTCCTTCTTTTACAGAAAAAGCTAATCCATGAGCTTGATTTACATCATGATATGGATCTTGTCCAATGATGCATACCTTTGTGCTTTCATAAGAACAGTATTTAAATGCGTTAAAAATGTCTTCTTTATTTGGGAAAATTGTTGTAGTTAAATACTCTTTAACTAACTTTTCTCTTAATTTAATGTAGTATTCTTTTTTTTCTTCAATATCAAAAATAGATTGCCAGTCGTTGCCTACATTTATCGCCATAACATGCTCCAAAAATATTTTTCATCATTATAACATATTAAAATAGATAAATGTAGCTAACTTAACCGGCATTATCGTGGTGATGATATTACTATAAGTATTTGATGCATAAAATAAAATTGATTATGCTGATCTATCAATCATTAATTTATCAGCTATTAATGCTATAAACTCTCCATTTGTTGGTTTATCATTTTTTGTGTAAATATTATACCCAAATATCTCATTAATATTTTCTATTTTTCCTCTGTTCCATGCTACTTCTATAGCGTGCCTAATAGCCCTCTCAACTTTTGAAGCAGTTGTTTCAAAGTCTTTTGCAACACATGGATACAACTCTTTTGTTATAGCATTAATTAAATTAGGTGTTTCCATAACTTTCTTAACTGCTACTCGTAAAAACTGATAACCTTTTATATGCGCAGGAATACCAATCGATAAGAAAATTGATGTAATTTGTTCGTCAATATTACGCTTCCTACCTCCATGTGTGTTTATAAGAGGTACTTTGTTTACTTCTTCTGTTCCAGATAAGCTCAAAGATTTAATTCTTTTGATTACTAAATCCATATCAAATGGTTTAATCATATAATAGTGAACATTTAAAGACATTACTCTTTGAACGATATCTTCATGGCCTATTGCTGATAGAACCATAATTTCAGGAATATTAATATCTTCTTTATTAATTGTTTCTAGCACTCCTATACCATCTATTATTGGCATTATTAAATCCAATATTAATACATCAGTAGGAGTCTTCCTCAGTGCTTCTACCGCTTCCTTGCCGTTATTTGCTACCGCAATAACCTGTGCAAAATCGCTGTCGTTAATTGTCTTACAAATTTGCTTTGATAAAACTTTGTTGTCTTCTGCTACAATAACTCTAATCTTGTCTTTCATGAAATACTCCTCTTCATATTTTTTTACACAATGTGCACTTTTTAAAGAAATACTTCCCTCATAACACTTCATATGCCAAATGTCGAAATATGTCGATGTGTGTAGTTATATACCATAATTGGTATTATTTAACTGTTACTCTACGAATTATACCATATTATTAAAAAAAAATAAAGTGATTATATAAAATAAATCCCAAAAATGTGATGTTTTTTTTTGGGATTTAATACATTAATAAGTCGAAATATGTAATGCACACAGTTAATTGTATATTAATTGCATAATATGCATTATATTGATATAAACTACATCATCTTATATCCAGCCTAACGCTATAAACAGTATCATCAGCACTAAATCCAACCCAAACAAAGAACCGATAAAAATTCTTCTGGTCTTCGGTTTTGCATCATGGCATAAAAATGCAGCTAAGAAAAATGGTATGTATACTAATACCCAAACAGTTAACATTCCCCACCAAGGATATACCCATTGAAAGATTGGTGAAGCAGCCAAAGGTATTTCAATCAAAGCAATAAGAAGAGCATTGATAATTGCGAATAGTATTCTATTGTTTATACCCAATATTTTCAGTTTCTTGTCCTTAGGAAGCAACTTTGAAAGTATTAGACCTGCAACAGAAAACATAAAGCTTATTTCAATACCTACTCCTACTAAAATTACAAATGCTGTCCCTCCGCTTGCTGTCCATAGCGCATGTCCCCATAAATGCTGAATTAGCGCATTAATAATTTCTACAAACCAATGAACAGCATATAAAGCAAGTCCAGCAGCAATTTGGTCATATTTTTTTTGCTCATATGTAGTAAAGTACACATACATTACAAATGCTAGCACTACCACTAGGTTCCAATGTAAATTATCCAAACTTCGAAGCACTGACAAAGTTTGCTGAGTAACTTCAGGTTGATTTAGCATAATCCATCCTCCTTCATTATATACATTAATAATTACATATTAAATGTAAAAAATCAAGATTATAGTATTATTGATTAATTATAAGAATCTTTGCTATATTTTACTCATCATCTCTTTTATATGCATTATTTACAATGATATTTTGCTTCTTTACAACTGATTTAATATAGTTGTATTCTTTAGGCTTTTTATAAACTTTCTCTTTTGCTTGATTTTCCTCTGCTTTTTTAGTTTCAGTTAGCTGTTGTTGAGGTTTTTCTTCTTTTTTTTCTTCAATTTCTTCATTATTACATACAACGTTATATTTTATTCTACCACAAGTCTTACATTTTACTGGAACTTTAGTAAGCCTGGACATAGGTCCTCTATTCATTTCAATTCTCCTTTCTTATTCATTCATAAATAGCATATGCTAAAATATCTTTTATGTGATAAAAGTGAAAGTTGTAAATCAAATATATATTATAGAAATTTATGTAAAACTTATACAAAACTATTTGCTAATATTAATTGTAAATGATAAAATAAATTATATGACAAATATAAAGAGGAAATCAATTAGATCAGGTATAAAATCTAGACTTAATGTTAGAAAAGCTGCCTATTCTGTTACCATAGCAAGTTGGCTACAAATAATTGCTTCACTTTTGCTTGCAATTTTATATTTTTTAGGAAACTCAGTATCTACCTCTGTTATGGTATTGGTCTTAATACCTGTTATTGTTGTTGGAAATAGTTTACTTATGCGCAACTCCTGGAGTGTATTGACAAGCCGTACCGATGAATTAGAAATGATACAAACAATTAATGGTATAGATGAGTTAAATAGAAAATTACGTGCACAACGTCATGATTTTATCAATCATTTACAAGTAGTACATTCATTAGTTCAACTAGAAGAATATAACGAAGCCGCTAAATATATTTCTAACACCTATGAAGATATACGACAAGTTGGAGAACTTTTAAAAACTGCAAATCCTGCAATCAATGGTTTATTGGCAGCAAAAAAACAAAAAGCTACTGAAAGTAATATAAATTTAGAATTTCATATAACTGCAAGAATAGAAAACTCTCCAATTCCTGATTGGGAATTGTGCCGCATATTATCCAATCTTTTAGACAATGCAATTTATGCTGCTGCTGAAGCTGGCGGCTCTGTTCATGTCACATTAAGAGAAGATATACATAGTATGTATTTCTCCATTGAAAATTCAGGCAATATAAGTGAAGATGCACTTGAAAAGATATTTGAACCTGGCTTTACAACAAAAGGTGATAAAGGTACAGGTATGGGCTTATATATCGTTAATGAAACAATGGAAAAGTATAATGGAAAGATTAATATTGATACTGGCGACGGAGCAACTAGATTCTACGGCTACATCCCAGCATCTCATAAAACCATAACAAGTGACATTTGAGTATTGTTTTTGTATAATGCGTTCCATAGTTATAAAAAAATTTTATATTATATAGTATTATGTTTATATTAAATAATTACTGGAGGTAATTAATATGGAAGTTATACATGATATTGGTCAATATATACAATCAATTGATCCTGTAGCAGCGGTATGCATTTTGATAGGTACTATCCTGATAATAATAGAGATGTTTACACCTGGATTTGCAGTGCCTGGTATTAGTGGTATAATATTACTAGTATTAGGTATCGTTATGACAGCGGGAAGCTTTTTTGAAGGATTAGTCATTTTCTTAGTTATAATGGCAATACTAACAATAGTTTTGATAATTGTATTAAGGTCAGCTGCAAAAGGTGCATTATTCAAATCACCTTTAATCCATAAACATAACGAAACCTCCAAAGAAGGTTATATTAGTACTACTGATATGCAGATATTTGTAGGTAAAGTAGGTAAAGCAATATCTCCTCTTCGTCCAGCAGGTACAGGTGACTTTGATGGTGTTCGATTGGATGTTGTAACAGAAGGCGACTTTATAGACAAAGGCATGGATGTAATTATAATAAAAGTTGAAGGTCGTCGTATAGTGGTTGTTAAAAAATAAATTAATATAATGATTAATTAAGAAAGTAGGTAAATTTTATGGACGGAGTTGCATTCGTAATTTTGATTATTGTCGTAGTTTTCGTATTCTTAGCTATACTTTTATCTTTTATTCCAATTGGACTATGGATATCAGCAGCAGCTTCTGGAGTAAAAGTTAGTCTTATACAGCTAATCGGTATGAGATTGCGTAAAGTTTCTCCAGCAAGAATAATCAGACCTCAAATTATGGCGACAAAAGCAGGGCTTGATTTATCAATTGATAAACTTGAAGGTCATTTTATGGCTGGTGGTAAAATTGATAGAGTTGTACACGCTCTTATCGCATCACAGAGAGCAGGTATTGAATTAGGTTTTGAAAGAGCTTGTGCTATTGACTTAGCAGGACGCGACGTATTAACAGCTGTAAAGATGAGCGTTCAACCTAAAATCATTGAAACACCAATAGTTGCAGCTATCGCAAAAAATGGTATCGAATTACGTGCGAAAGCAAGAGTTACTGTACGCGCTAATATTGACAGATTGGTCGGTGGTGCAGGTGAAGAAACAATTATTGCTCGTGTAGGTGAAGGTATCGTTACAACAGTTGGCTCAGCATCTTCTCACAATGAAGTTCTAGAAAACCCTGATCTAATATCACAAACTGTATTAGGTAAAGGCTTAGATGCTGGTACAGCATTTGAAATTCTATCTATTGATATAGCAGATGTTGATGTAGGACGTAACATAGGTGCTCAATTGCAAATGGATCAAGCTGAAGCTGATCTAAAGATTGCTAGAGCAAAGGCTGAAGAGCGTCGTGCAATGGCTGTTGCTCAGGAACAAGAAATGTTAGCCTTAGAGCAAGAAATGAGAGCTAAAGTTGTTGAAGCTGAAGCTGAAGTGCCAAAAGCTATGGCTGATGCATTCAGAGAAGGTAATTTAGGAGTAATGGACTATTACAACATGCAAAATGTTAAAGCCGATACTCAAATGAGATCTTCAATATCTGATATGGGTACATCTCCTACTAAGAATAAGAACGAATAATAATTAACTGTTCAAATAAGTATACAGACCGCAATATTAATTGTGGTCTGCATATATATGAAAAGAGGTGAGTTTTATGGAAGACTTTAGTGGATTAATTTGGATTATTGGTATAGTTATCTTCATTGTTGGAAGGATCAATAAGGCTGCTAAACAACAACAGCAAAAAACAACTGGCAAACCTAATACTCCTCATAAGAGTACAATACAGTCTCAGTTAGATCGTGCTATGAAGCAAATAAATGACATTAAAGGTATGGCTTCTGAGCAGTTTGAACAACACTCTAATCCTCAAAATGGTAATAAGCCAGTCCACACACAAAGCCAAAAAACTTCCGCTCCTACTTATAGAAGTTCTTTAGAAGGTCATATAGTAGAGGGACATAAGGTTGAAGGCTATAAGATGGAAGGTACTCAAGTTGAGGGACATAAGGTTGAAGGACACCAGGTTGAAGGCCTCAAACGAAGACACAATACTTCAAAGTTTAACAAGAATAAAATAGAATATACTGAAAGCTCAATGAAAAGGGGCTATGCAGGTGAAGGCTGTGATGAACATTACGATATGGAAATTGCCTATACAAAATCTACTGGCAAAAAATCTAAGAAGCAATCTTTACATTTTTCTGATAATCCTATTGTACAAGGTATTGTTATGTCACAGATAATAGAAAGACCAAGAAGGTAATTAATCAAGATGATTAAAGTTTTAATAGCAGACGACGAACAAGGTATGCGACTTATAATTCGTAAGTTTTTAGAGAAATCAGGTGGTTTTACTATAGTAGACGAAGCTACAAATGGCAAAGAGGCTTTGGATATGCATAATAAATATAAACCTGATGTAATCTTTATGGACGTAGAAATGGATGTTATGAACGGATTAACCGCTGCTAAAGAGATTACAGATATTGATCCAAGATGCAGAATAGTTTTTGCAACTGCTCATGACAAATATGCTCTTGATGCCTTTAAAATATATGCATTTGACTATCTAGTAAAGCCATTTGATATGGATAGAGTACTAAGTTCTCTAGAAAGAATAAAAGATAGTGTAAATCAAGTTATCAATAAAAGTAATGAAGAAGTAAATCCAAGTGGTATGTTTTGTAAAGAACTCAATAAGATAATGATTAAAGATAAAGAGTGTATGGTATTTGTTGATATGGCTGACATTCATTTAGTACAGCGTGAAGAAAGAAATACTGTAATATACACTGCAAATCAACGGCTTGTAACAAATGAGCCATTAGGTGAATTACAAAAACGACTTGATCAAGAACTTTTCTATAGGTGTCATAAGTCTTATATAATTAACTTAGCAATGATTTCAGAGGCATACCCATATGGTAGATGGACATATGTAATCAAGCTAAAAAACATTAAAGAAGATGCATTGATGACATATGAGAAATTCAATCAATTATCTGAAAGATTTGCATAATTTATATTAAATTTTCAAAAGCGAAGAAATGTCTTCGCTTTTTTTGTATTTATGCAGATTTATGCATTTTCATATACTTTTCTTTTAACATATTATATGCTATAATCTTACATTATAACGTCGGTATCAATACTTATTGAGCCGAACAAAATAAAAACATAATCAAATATTTTTAAGTCAAGTATCCTTATTTGGAGCTTGAACGGAGGTTAAAATGACAAACACATCAGAAAGAACTAGGAAATTAGTCACACTTTCACTACTCACTGCAATCACTTTCTTTTTAGGATTGACACCGCTAGGATTTATTCGCATTGGTCCGCTTTCAATAACTATTTTATGTATACCTGTTATAATTGGCGTTATAATGGAAGGATTAGGAGCGGGACTATTTTTGGGGGCTATTTTTGGGATAACTAGCTTACTTCAGGTTTTTATGGGTGATCCATTAGGACTATACTTATTTAATATTAGCCCTATTAGAACAATTATTATGATTTTTATACCAAGATTGCTTGTACCCTTGACCGCTTATTATACTCATTATATTTTACAGAAATCTAGTAAAAACGTAGTAAAGAAATCTACTTATGCAATTACCTCACTAGTTGGTTCATTGACTAATACATTCTTTTTCTTGGGATTTCTGTACCTATTATTTATTCCTGAAATAGCAGATGTAGCCGGAGCTTTCAGTACTACATCAGATAAGTTATTAATGGTATTAGGTGGAATTGTCATTTCAAATGGTATACCAGAAGCTATTGCAGCAGCAATTATAGTATCTTTAGTAGCAATGGCTTTGTATTTTGCATTTGGTTATAGAGGGAAACAGAATGATAGCAACATTTGATATTGGAAACTCAAACATAAAGATCGGCATATTTGATGGTGATGAGCTAATTCAATATGCTAGATTTAAAACAGATACTAAGAAAACATCTGATGAGTATGGTTTGATGTTAATGAATGTGTTTAACTACACAAACATTGATAAAACTAAAATTACTGGAGCGATTATGTCTTCTGTAGTTCCATCTATTAATTACACAATAGAGCATATGCTAAGAATATTTCTAGATGTCAAAACTATAGTTATAGGCCCTGGTACAAAAACTGGTATGAATATAGTATATGAAAATTCATGGCAGGTTGGTGCTGATAGAATTGTTACATCAGTTGCAGCAAAGGAAATATACGGCAGTCCTGTAGTAATAATTGATTTTGGGACTGCTACCACATTTAATGCTGTGGACGATAAAGGAAACTTTATAGGTGGTGCAATTATGCCAGGTATAAAACCTTCTACTGATGCATTGGTAGCAAAGGCTGCTAGACTACCAAAGATTGAATTTGTTGATCCAGGAGTTGTAATTGGTAAATCTACAGTTGAAAATATGCAATCAGGCATTATAAATGGATTTAGTGGAGCCGTAGACAATATAGTAACCAATATGAAAAAGGAATTAAACGGTGAAGTTACTGTAGTAGCTACAGGTGGAATGTCTACATTGATAGCTCCTGTAAGCAAAACAATAGATAATGTAGATGGCAGATTAGCTTTAAAAGGGTTAAAGATGCTATATCATAAAAACACAAAATAGTCTTGTAAGGGGAATGTAATGAAAGTTAATGTCGCCATGCTTGGCATGGGTAATGTAGCAACTGGTGTTTACAAAACAATTTTAAAGAATAAAGAAATTATTAAACATAGAGATGATGTAGAGTTTAATATTACAAAAATTCTTGTTAGATCATTAGACAAAGAAAGAGATACACTCATACCACAAGAAATATTAATAACTGACATTAATGATATCCTAAATGATGATAGCATAGATTTA
>Ga0209692_10003320_pt1 | contig 15801 bp, 19 predicted proteins | sample tdDd472_FD_187129 | JGI IMG/M metagenome (GOLD analysis project Ga0209692, IMG submission 187129) | Marine sediment microbial communities from the Atlantic coast under amendment with organic carbon and nitrate - tdDd47.2 (SPAdes)... | ecosystem: Environmental > Aquatic > Marine > Coastal >...
ATCACTTCGCCGTTATCATCACATGCAATAGCTGCTAGTGCTTATGAAAGCGGGTACAGAGCTAAATAATGATAATTATAGTTGAAATATTTGTTTTAGTCATGTTGATAGCATTAGCGATCGTAACGGTAAGTGCTATGAAACTTAGAAGAGCTATAATATATATGGGAGCTTTTTCATTGTTGTCGTCATTTGTATATCTTTTGAGCAACGCACCAGATGTTGCAATTGCAGAAGCTGTTATTGGCTGTACTATTTCTGTAATATTGCTTTTAACAGCACTACAAAAGTATAGAATAATGACTATATATTATGTGGAAGATAAAGAATGTGAAGATTCGAAAGTTCTTTGCCAAAACTTTATAAATGAATTAGAAAGATTTTTAATTGCCCATGAATTTGAACCACAACTTGTAAGAACAGCGTTAGATGATGAAACGCTACACGAGCAAGATAAGTTTGATTTATTGGTTGTAGGTGTTTCAAACAATATAAATGTGTATTCAGCTAAAGACAACTTTAATACAGACTTAATTGAAAAGTTTATTAAAGAAAATGAGGAGTATAAGGACATATTATTTATACCATTAGTAGAGGAAGTAGACTATGACGGCTAAGAAAAGAAGAATTGTTATAATGCTAATATGTATAATAATGGGCTCTGTTTCATTAGTTGGTTATTTTTTAGGTAGCTATGAAGGTAGTGTAGGAAAATACTATGCAAAAGATTATATATTGGCAAATCACACAGCGGAAACAGGCGCTATAAATGCTGTTACCTCAATTTATTTAAACTATAGACTGTGGGATACATTATTTGAGGCTATGGTACTAATGCTATCTGCACTTGCTGTAATAACTTTTTCATGGAGAGAAAAAGATGAATAGTAACTCAATTATAATTTCATATGTTTCCAAATTGTTAATACCATTTGCTCTGGTATTTGGTATTTATGTTGTCGTAAACGGTGCAGACAGTGTAGGAGGTGGCTTTCAGGGTGGTGCAGTTTTATCATCTGTTTTTATTCTACGCTATCTAAGCGAACCTAGTAAGCAACTTAGGCTTATAATATTGAAATTGGTTGAAAAAGTATTAATGCTTGGACTTTTGTTATTGGCCTTATTTGTTATAGGAAGAAGTATGAATATGGGTGAACAGCTTGGTTGGTTATGGATGGTTCTATTGAATGTAATAATTGCAATAAAAGTTAGTTGTGGTTTAAGTATTGTGTTTTTTAGATACGCTTTTTATGAGGGTAGGTAGATGGAATTCATTAAAAACTATTCATTAGGCGAAATAGCTGCAATCATAATATTTTTTATTGGTATCTATGGTGTTATTGCTCGTCGTAATATTGTAAAGACTGTTATATCTATTGGAATAATTGAATCTGCTATAATACTGTTTTTTGTTGCTTCAAATGAAGGATATACAAAAGCACCTATTGTAAAAGATACTTTGGAAAGTGGAAATATTGCAGATCCTATACCTCAAGCATTAATGATAACTGCTATTGTAATAGGAGTAGGTATTACTGCAGTTGCATTAACAATGTTCATTAACTTGTATCATAAATATGGTACAACTAACTGGGAAAAAGCTAAAAATCTGAGGGATAAAGTGCAATGAGTTATTTGTTAAGTGTTTTAATATTATTGCCTATAATTGCAGGTATATTTATATATTTAGTACCAAAAAAGTTTAGTCTTTACTTATGCATTTTTGCACAGATTTTTGAAGTAGCAATAAGTGTATTCTGTTTAACAAAAGTACAGCAAGCCGGCATGGTATTTAATATAGGTGGCTGGCAACCTCCTGTAGGCATATCATTGTATGCAGATTCGTTTTCAATGTCTTTTGTAATGCTTGCCTCTTTTTTATTTTTTATGTTTGTTATCTATAACTCATCTAGGCATTATGTTGACAGAATGTTTTACATGCTTTATTTAACCTTGCAGGGTTTGATTGCTGGTATATTTTTGCTTGACGATTTGTTTTCAATATTCGTGTTGGTGGAAGTATCCACCATAATTGTTTCACTATTAATAATGTATAAAAGAGACTCTAGGTCAATGTATGATGGACTTATTTATCTTCTTATAAATGTGTTCTCTATGACTTTCTTTTTGCTAGGAATAGTAGTTCTTTATAAAATCGTCGGAACATTTAGTATTAGACTAATTACAGAGATTACACCTCAATTAACAGATAAAAGCACATTATACTTTCCTTATGCACTTATCATAACATCGGTATCTTTAAAGGCTGCATTAATGCCGCTGTTTTCATGGTTACCTAAAGCACATGGAACACCTAGTGCACCATCTGTAGTGTCTGCTGTTTTATCAGGATTGTATGTAAAGGGAGGCGTTTATCTTTTTTTTCGCATTACAAGTGCTCTTAGCGTTATAGACACATCAACATTTTTCTTAGCATGTGGAATTATTACTGCTGTTGTAGGATTTATGTTGGCTATATCTCAGACCGATATTAAATTGATTTTGTCATACAGCACTGTTTCACAGCTTGGAATAGTAATGCTTGCACTGAATTTAGGAGATGAAGGTGCAGTATATGGTGGGATTTACCATATGCTTAGCCATGCACTATTTAAGTCCGCACTATTTTTATGTGCTGGTATAATAATAGAAAAATATGAAACTAGAAATGTAAATAAAATTAGAGGAGTTTTTAAAACTATGCCTGTAGTATCTATTGCATGCATTTGTGCTATTTTAGCTGTAACAGGAGCTCCTTTGTTTAACGGTGCAATTTCAAAATATTTAATATCCCATAGTGCCAATTCAACATTAACGGAAGGCGTCCTAATACTAATAAACTTTGGCACACAAATATATTTTGTGAAATTTGCATCTATTTTTTGGGGAACTAAAAAGGATAATATAAAAAGAACTTCTATAAATAGACAAATAGTGTTGTTAGTTTTAGGAGTACTATGTTTAATAGGCGGCTTATTTGGGACTCAAATAATAGAAATGCTATACAGTGTTGATGTTTATGTTGAGCTAAAAGAATATTTAGAAAAATCACTTATATATCTAGTAACATTATCAATTTCTATAGCTCTGTTTAGATTAGGAGTTACAGACAATAAATTCTTTGATAAGATTCGTACATTTGATGCAAGTTTTAACACTATAGCATTAAGTTTACCGTTGTTTTTTACTGTACTGCTTTCTTATCTTATGTTTTTTTAAGTAATAACAATGCTGTTAAGTGAATAGTTATTATCAAACTCTTTTATGAGTAGACCTCTTATATATCCTTTATCATTGGTTATAGAATGGATATAGAAGCCTTGCTTATAATAATAGCAAACTTGCTTAGATAGCTTTGTAGCAGTATGCAATACCATAGCAGATAAATTACTAGAATTGCAGTATTTTTCTGCTTGTTTTAGTAATAGACCACCAGTTCCAGATGATTGCCATTTTGGCAACACACCAAATCGAGATACATAGCATATGTTATCTATTTTATGAAATCTTATTGTTCCAACTAACATAATCATATTTACAGTTGCTACATAAACTTGCTTGTTTTCTATATCATTTTTTATCTCATCATGACTCTCGTTTGTAGTCTTGATTTTAACACCTAGGACATTATAATAGTCAGCAAAAGCTACTTGCAATAAATTTGATATCGCAGGTATGTCAGAAAATTTTGCAGGGCGAACATTGATATTTATATTGTCATTTGTGTAACTGTATGAACTCACTTTTACTCCTATATTTCACTTAAGACCTCATTAAGTGCATCTAGCATTTTGTTTAGATTAACTTTATCCATTATTAATGGAGGAACCATTCTTAAAGTGTTACCACCACTTGGGCAAAGCAAAAATCCTTTATCCATCATTTTGTTTATAATAGTAGCTAAGATTACTTTATCATCAAACTTTAATCCTCTTAATAAGCCCATTCCTTGTGATTTGCATACAAAATTATATTTGACTTCAAGATCCTTTAACTTATCTCCTAAGTATTTACCTAAAGTTTCGACATGTACTAAAAGATTATCCTTTATTATAGTATTCAAGACGGCTTGAGCACATGCACATGCCATTGGATTGCCACCAAACGTTGTACCATGGTCACCAGGTTCAAAAGATGCATATGTATCACTAGCGATTATTGCACCTATAGGAAAGCCTCCTCCTAAACCTTTTGCTAAAGTCATAATATCTGGTGTAACACCAAAGTGTTCATATGCAAACATCTTTCCAGTTCTGCCAATACCAGTTTGTACTTCATCAAAGATTAGCAATATTCCTTTATCTGAACAAAGTTTACGAACTGCTTGCACATATTCTTTACCCATTAAAAGGACTCCACCTTCTCCTTGAATAAGTTCCATCATAACAGCACATGTCTCATCATCAATAGCGTTCTCTAAAGCTGCAACATTACCTTTTTCAACATTAACGATGCCATTAACCAAAGGCATATATGGCTTTTGATATTTTTCCTGACCAGTAGCTGCAACCATTGCAAGGGTTCTACCATGGAAAGAATTTTTCAATGTTATAATTTTATGCTTTTTTATCCCTTGTTTGCTAAAGTATCTCTTTGCCATTTTTATTGCACCTTCATTGGCTTCAGTACCAGAATTTGTAAAGAATACTTTGTTACCAAAACTTATATTGCAAAGCTTTTCAGCAAGAATTGCTTGTTCTTTTATAAAGTAAAAGTTAGAACAATGCATAACGCTTTTAGCTTTCTCGTATATTGCATTGACTAGAGTAGGGTGATTGTATCCCAAGGTGTTTACTGCTATACCAGCAACAAAATCAACATATTTCTTGCCAGAAATATCAGTTAATATGACACCATCGCCATTAATAAAACATAAAGGATAACGACCGTTATAGATATTCACAAAGTATTTGTCATTTAAGTTTTTTATATTTTCTAAAGTCATGCTGTCACCATAGTACCAATACCTTTATCTGTAAAAATCTCGAGTATGATTGAGTGGGGTAGAGTACCATTGACTATATGGGTCTTTTTTACGCCTTGTTCTATACCTTTTATGCATCCCATTACTTTTGGTATCATTCCGCCTTTAATTATCTTTTGCTCAATTAAACGATATATATGTTCAACTTCAATAATGGATATTAAAGTTTCTTCATCATTCGGATCCATTCGTACTCCATCAACGTCTGTTAGGAACATTAATTTTTCTGCTTTTACTGCTGCAGCAATTTCTCCTGCAACTATATCAGCGTTAATATTGTACGTGTTTCCATCTTCACCAAATCCTATTGGTGCGATAACAGGAATGTATTCATTCTCTGTAAGCTCTAATAATAATTTTGTATTAACTTGAATTACATCTCCAACAAAACCTAAATCAACACCATCGGGAGAAATTTTCTTTTTTGCTTTAATTAACCCTGCATCTTTACCACACAAGCCTATAGCTTTTGCACCCATTGAGTTAATCATAGATACCACCTGTTTGTTTACTTTGCCTGCAAGCACCATCTCTACAATTTCCATAGTTTCAGCAGAGGTAATACGGACACCATTGTGGAATTTTGATTCAATGGATAGTTTATTAAGCATATTGGTAATATCAGGACCACCTCCATGAACAACTATCGGATTAACGCCAACATATTTTAATAGGGTAACATCTTGCATAATTGTATGAATTATATTTTTATCCTTCATAGCGTTTCCACCATATTTAATAACTACATGTTTTCCAGATAGTCGCTGTATATATGGAAGTGCCTCCATTAGTATACTTCCTTTTTCATATAAGTCTTTCATAATAGCCCTTTCTTTTTATCTATAGATACCAACCGTCAGTATTTAATCCAGTAGTTTCATCTAAATCAAACATAATATTCATATTTTGAACAGCTTGACCAGCTGCCCCTTTTAATAAATTGTCAATTACAGACACAATGATTAATCTATTTAGTCGTTTATCTACTACAAAACCGGTAATAAGCGAATTAGAACCAACAACGTGTTTTAGTTCTGGAGTTTTATTTTCTCCTAATAATTTAATAAATGGTTGATTATTGTACTTTTCTACAAATGCTTTTTGAATGTCTTCTGCTGTAACTCCATCCTTTAAGTTTGCATAGATCGTACCTAGGATACCACGCTTAGTAGGGAGTAAGTGTGGAGTAAAACTAATATAAACTGATTCATTAGCTGCAATAGAAATTTTCTCCTCAATCTCAGAGGTATGTCGATGGTTAGCAATTTTATAAGCTTTAAAATTGCTTTCTACCTCACAGAAATGTAACGCATTTGAAAGTCCCCGTCCTGCTCCTGTTACACCTGATTTTGCATCATATACAATTGTTTCGTGGTCAATTAAGTCATTTTCGATAAGAGGGTATAATGTTATGATCCCGCATGTAGTAAAACAACCTGGATTGCCAACAATTTTTGAAGTTTTTATATTTTCTTTGTATAGTTCACTTAACCCGTATACTGCTGACTTCATTAGGCTTGGCGATGGATGCTTAACTTTATACCATTTCTCATATAACACTTCATCGTTATATCTAAAGTCTCCAGATAGATCTACTATTTTTATGTCATATTCATTCAATTGAATGACAGTTTCGCTGCTAATTCCATGAGGTAGGGCAGTGAAAACTATATCTGAAGCTTTACATATCTTTTCTATTTCTATATTACTTAATACAAAATCTTCACAAGAGTGATTGGGATATAATTCCCCAAATTCTTTACCAGCATATGATTTTGATGCTAAATATTTTATTTCTACACCTGGATGATGTTTCAGTAAGCGTGCAAGTTCTGTTCCTGCATATCCCGTTGCTCCTATTATTGAAGCCTTAATCATTTTTAACTCCTTAATAATGTATATAATACATTAGTATAAATAATATACAATAATTCGTATAATTATGCAAGTGTTTTGTGTGAATACTGCATTTTCTCTATATAATAATTAGAACTATCATAGCTATATATAGTGGTATTGATTGGTTAATCTATAGTTTGAGAAGCATAAGCAAGATTATTCAAAAATACTATATATCTATTATAAAATCAGGTTGACACAAAAGGTAAAATTGTGTATTATATTTTTAATTGAATAGTACGTTGACTGAGATTAAAGTTATTATTATTTTCTAGCGAATTGCTGGTGGTGAGAGAGCAATAAATTAATATAACTGTGGCACTCATAAGTACATGGTTTTGTAAGTGGCAGTGAAAGCTGCAAGAAGGGTGGAACCGCGAGAGTGAAAGCTATCGTCCCTTTATAGGGATTGAGGCTTTTTTTATATTCATTTAATTTATGGAGGAAAATTAATGGCAGTTAAAAGTATGGACAAAATAGTAGCATTATGTAAAAACAGAGGATATATATTTCCAGGCTCTGAAATATACGGTGGATTAGCAAACACTTGGGATTATGGTCCTTTAGGAGTAGAGTTTAAGAATAATGTTAAAAATGCATGGAGAAAGAAATTTATTCAAGAGTGTCAATATAATGTTGGACTAGATTCAGCAATATTGATGAACCCAGAAACATGGGTAGCGTCAGGACATGTAGGAAATTTTGATGACCCATTAATGGATTGTAAAAGCTGTAAATCTCGTTTTAGAGCAGACAAGATAATAGAAGATTTTTGCCATGCAAAGGGTGAAGATGTAACTGCTGATGGCTGGAGCAATGATCAAATGGAAAAATATATTTCTGATAATAATATTGTTTGCCCAGAATGTGGTGAACATGATTATACATCAATTAGACAGTTTAATATGATGTTCAAGACATTTCAAGGTGTAACGGAAGATAGTGCTAATGAGATATTTTTACGCCCTGAAACAGCACAAGGAATATTTGTTAACTTTAAGCATACACAAAGAACTACAAGAAAAAGAGTTCCATTTGGTATAGCACAAATAGGTAAATCATTTCGTAACGAAATTACACCTGGTAACTTTACTTTCAGAACACGTGAATTTGAGCAAATGGAGCTAGAATTCTTCTGTAAACCAGGAACTGACTTAGAGTGGTTCAATTACTGGAAAGAATTTTGCATGAACTGGTTATTTAATTTAGGATTGAATAAAGATTCTCTTCGTTTCCGTGATCATTCACCTGAAGAATTAAGTCACTATTCCAATGCAACATGTGATATTGAGTTCTTATTCCCATTTGGATGGGGAGAATTATGGGGCATAGCAGATAGAACAGACTTCGACTTGAAGGCACATGCATCACATTCAGGAGCAAAAATGGAATATCTAGATCCAGTTACAAATGAAAAGTATATACCATATTGTATAGAGCCTTCATTGGGTGCAGATCGAGTTGCATTAGCATTTCTTGCTGATGCATATGAAGAGGAAACAACAGATAAGGGCGATGTTCGTGTTGTATTAAAACTACATCATGCATTAGCCCCATATAAAGTGGCAGTATTACCTCAACAAAAGAAACTAGCAGAACCTGCAATGGAGATATACCATTCGTTGGCACATCATTACATGGTTGACTATGATGTAACTGGATCATTAGGTAAGCGTTATAGACGTCAAGATGAAATTGGCACGCCTTATTGCATAACATACGACTTTGATTCAGTTGATGATAACTGTGTAACAGTACGTGATAGAGATACTATGCAACAAGAACGTGTTGCAATTGCTGATTTAAAAGCATACTTGGATGAAAAGTTAGATTACTAGGAGGAATTTATGCAATTAGGAATTGTAGGATTGCCTAATGTAGGAAAGAGTACATTATTTAATGCCATAACAAAAGCTGGTGCACAGGCAGCAAACTATCCATTCTGTACTATTGAGCCTAATGTAGGTATTGTTCCTGTACCCGATGAAAGAATAGAAAAATTAACAGAGTTATATAATCCAAAAAAAACTACTCCTGCTGTTGTTGAGTTTGTCGATATTGCTGGGTTAGTACGCGGTGCATCAGAGGGGGAAGGACTAGGGAATCAGTTTTTATCCCATATTAGAAATGTTGATGCAATAGTACAAGTAGTTAGATGCTTTGAAAATGAAAATATAACACATGTTGATGGAAGTATAGATCCTGTAAGAGATATGGAAACAATTATGCTTGAACTGATTCTTGCTGATATGCAGACAGTTGAAAAGCGTATTGAAAAAACTAAAAAACAAGCAAAATCTGGTGAATCTAAGTTGAAAACTGAACTTAATGATTTAGAAGATATATTATCTGGACTTTCAAAGGAAAAACCTGCCAGAGCACTAGATTTAACAGATGAGCAAAAAGAGCTATGCAAGGATATGTTTTTGCTTACAATAAAACCTACAATCTATGCTGCTAATGTTTCTGAGGATGACTTGTCAGCTGGTAATACAATGGTAGATGCTGTTGCAAAGAAGGCATCAGATGAGGGTGCACAGACTGTAATAGTTTCAGCTGAGATCGAGTTTGAGATATCTACTATGGATAAAGAAGATGCAGAAATGTTCCTATCTGATTTAGGTGTTGAAGCTTCAGGACTTGATAGATTAATACAAAAATCATATGCGTTACTTGGACTAATATCTTATTTAACTGCAGGTGAAAAAGAAGTGCGTGCATGGACAATAGAAAAGGGTACTTTAGCACCACAAGCAGCAGGTAAAATCCATACTGATTTTGAAAAAGGATTTATAAGAGCTGAAGTAGTTCCTTATGATGTGCTATTAGACCTAGGTTCAGTTACTTTAGCAAAGGAAAAAGGACTAATGCGTTCAGAAGGCAGAGACTACGAAGTAAAAGATGGAGATGTTGTCTTATTTAGATTTAATGTTTAAGTAAATCAATTTTTGATAAGGAGATGCTATGGATTATATTGATTTTAATATTAACTATACAGATGATGAACTTTATGAATACGAAAAAACATATTTATTAAGAAAGCACCTAAGTATCTATAAGGGAATACCTGGTATAATCATACTTGTAGTTTTTGCTTACTTTGCAATTTTAGCTTATCAAAATGGATTACAGAGTGTGAATAAAATAGCAGTAATAGTTTTTGGAGTGTTAGTGTTAGCTTTTCTAATTGTCATATTAAGAATAATAACACTCCGATTGACCTATAAAAAAAGATATGTAGGGTCAGAAATACTAGAAAAAAGTGTTCGTATTGTATTAAGTATAAATGGTGTATATCCTGATAACCTAGAAGAAACACCAGTATATGAAAAAGCATTAGACTTTTTTGAAAGCAAACAACTTTTTGTAGTAGAAGTTGGTGATGAAAAGGGAAGGCGAGCATTAATTGTTCCAAAACGGTATTGCAGCAATGAAAAAACAAGAGAATTTGTAAGAGATAGTGCAGCTAGAATGATTGAAAATGCTAAACCAAAAAAAACACGCAAAAAATAATTAAACATCAGTTACGATATATTATCGCAACTGATGTTTTACTATATTGCTTTAATCATTAAGAAAATTAGATTTATTTTTATTTGAATGCCTTGAATGTCTTATTCCACTGTCAATTAACATAATCACTACTGCAATTAAGAATTTTACCCAAAAACCACTTTCAAGCGTTCCTCCAATAATTCCATTTGTTATTACTATCGTGAGTATATTCACAAATACACTAGCTATACCAAAAGTGATAATTGTAAATGGAAGTGCCAGCAGACTTAATATTGGTCTTATTATTGTATTTACTAATGCTAGTACTGCTGCAGCAACTAGTAAAGAATTTATCGTTGCTTCAGGAAGCAGTTTGATATACATAAATACGAATAAGGCACATAAATATAGTGCAAATTTAATAACATATCTCATTACTCACCTCGTACAGATTTTTATTTTAACTTTGTCGTTATTGTGCTTCGATTCAACGTCTATGTCAACAAAATCATATTTCTTAAACTCACATAGTGAGTGAATAGTAGTTTCTGCTAAGTTGACATATGATGTTACCCTTTTGCTAAAGAAAGTAAAGAAATTTACTAAGTCGCCAATTTCGGTTATTAATGAGTTAATAATATAAGCGGGAAGAGCAATAGGTAAGAAGAATCTATTTATTCTAAAGTATACAACTATAAAATGTGCTCTATTAGTCCACATATACTCTCACCTTAGCTTTGCCCTCTTCACCATCGGCATCGATGTTTACTAAATCTTCAGTTATCTCACCATTTTCAAACATCTCAATCAGTTCTTTTAAGTCAATTGAGTTCAGATCAATTCCTTGCTCATTTAGCTCTTCTTTAGCACTTTTTGGCACAAGATTCATTAGTCCAGTAATCTTTTTAGCTAGAATTAATGGAAAGTTCACATTAACTGTAGCTTTATCTTTTCCGTCTTCATTGCTAGTTATTCTTACACGTAGTGTAGAGTTTTTCTTTACTACTTTTGTTTCATTGTCCTTTTCATATAAAGCATCAATCAGTTTTTCTCCTTCTTCTTGAGTAATTGTACCATTACTTATCATTTCTAATATCTTTTTTGTGTCTTCACTCATAATTTTTAACCTTTCTTATTTACAATTTCTTAGTTCTTATTCACCAAAATAGACATATTTACAATCTCCTAAATTAAAATGTGTAATTCTAATTTTCTTCTTATTGGCTTTAATTTGCGTTTTTGATGATTACTACATTTCTCGTTATCACAAAAATGTCTGTTTGGCTTTTCATATTCTGTTACTCTGTCGCTAAATGTTTCAGATGTTTTCTTATCTTCATCATTCATAATATTAGTCATCCTTATTTATAGATTTTTAATTAATTCAGCAGCTTCAGAAGCAGATATTTCCCCATTTTCAAGTTTCTCGAATATCTTTTTGCGTTCTTGCTTTATTTCATCTTTAGACATACTGGAAGATAGACCAAGATTAGCAATTATCTTATCCAATCGGCTTCTTACTGTAGGGTATGAGATACCAAGTTCCTTTTCTACATCTTTTATACTTCCTCTACATTTAATAAAGGTAAGTACAAAGTAAGCATCTTCTTGACTAAGGTTGCAAAAGTCACAACCGTGAAAGTGTCCATTTAGTTGAGAACTACATTTCTTGCAAGTAAGTGTAGTTATTTCGTATTCGCCCTTACAAACAGGACATGCTGTTGGTGCGGTTCTTATCATGATATGTACTCCTAATGTTAACTTATACTATATTTATATCACTAAACATTAATTTTGTCAATTAAAAAATTAATAATATTAACACTAATATTGAATAACTTAATATAGAGCTTGATATAATTAATATTTACATTAAATTAATTGACATCTTCCCTAGAGGGTTCAACATTGGATATTAGTTTTATGATAACTTTATACGAACTTTTGCTCGTATTTCAATTGACATGATATGGCAGGTAATCTATAATTAATATAAGTTTATTAGCGAATATATTAAGCTTAATAATATGTGGAGTGTCTAATGCTAGCAAAGATAAATAGCTTAGGGTTTGAAGGAATTGAAGGCTACCATGTAGTAGTTGAAGTGAATATAGCCAATGGAATACCAGCTTTTGATGTTGTTGGACTTCCAGGTGCGACAGTTAGAGAATCTAGAGAAAGAGTTAAGGCGGCTATTACAAATTCTAATCAGATCTTTCCTATTAAAAGAATCACTGCAAATTTAGCACCTGCAGATAAGAAAAAGGAAGGTGCAATATATGATTTACCAATTGCTCTTGGTGTTTTATGTGCAAACGGTGCTATAAATGCAGATATATCAAAATCATGTTTTATAGGCGAATTATCCCTAGATGGAAGCGTAAGGGGTATTCGTGGTGTTATTGCAATGTTGGTTGAAGCTATCAATCAAGGTTTTGATAAGATATATATACCTAGTTCAAATAAAAATGAAGTTGCATGTATTAATGGCATTGAAATAATACCCATTGATAATCTTGTTCAGTTAATAAAAATACTAAATGCAAAAGAAAAAACAGTGACGTTAAAGGTAGTTGATTATAGAACTTTAGTAGAAAATAGCAAATCACATATTGACTTTTCTCACATTAAAGGGCAGTTTATGGCAAAGAGAGCATTGGAGATTGCTGCTGCAGGCGGGCATAATTTATTAATGATAGGACCACCAGGGTCTGGAAAAACTATGCTTGCTACTGCTTTATCTGGCATAATGCCTCCACTGTCTTTTGATGAAGCACTTGAAGTGACTAAAATACATAGCATTGCAGGTATTTTGGATAGTGAAGAAGGAATAGTTCTAAAACGACCATTTCGGTCACCACACCATACATCCTCATCAATAGCATTAACCGGCGGTGGATCTAAGGTGCGTCCTGGTGAGATTAGCCTTGCACACAACGGAGTATTGTTTTTAGATGAGTTTCCTGAATTTCAGCGTCAGGTACTTGAAGCATTACGTCAACCACTTGAAGATGGGGTAATTACTGTATCGCGTGCATCTGGTACTGCTGTATTTCCTTCAAACATTATGCTAGTTGCATCAATGAATCCATGTCCATGTGGACATTATGGGTCATCAACTGGGCAATGCACATGTAATCGTAGCCAAATCTCTAGATACCTACATAAAATCAGTGGTCCTCTTTTGGACAGACTAGACATCCATGTAGAAGTTGATTCAGTACCATTTTCTCAGTTAAGCAGAATGGATGGTGGAGAAAAAAGTGAAGATATTGCAAAACGTGTAGCAAAAGCTAGAGCAGTACAACAAGGACGATATAAAGATGAAGGAATATATAGAAACTCCCAATTACAGCCTGTGCATAAAAACAAATATTGCAAATTGGATGATGAAGGACTTAACATTTTAAAACAGTATTTTAGTAGATTATCATTATCTGCTAGAGCATATGATAGGGTGATAAAAATAGCAAGAACTATTGCAGATCTAGATGATAGCACAAATATAGAGGAAAAGCACCTTTTGGAAGCCCTTCAATATAGAACATTAGACAGGAAGTATTGGGTAAATGGTTAACTATACTACTAAAGAGTTAGAGTGGATTTGGCTTGACAGCATTCAAGGCATGAATCCAACTACTTTTAATAAGCTGGTCAATTATTATCAGGATGTTGGTGTTGCATTATCTAGTATTGGAAATGATATAAGTAAGTTAACATTCTTGACAGCACATCAAAAGAACTGTATTTCTAAGTGCTTACATAACGATTATTTAAATAGGATACTAAATCTTTTAGAAAAATACAATGTCATTGCCGTAACTATGGTCAGTATAAACTATCCAGACAGCTTAAAGCATATCTATGATCCACCTCCAGTACTTTATTGTATAGGTAATACAAAGTTATTGAATCATGATAGAATGCTCGGAGTAATTGGATCAAGAACACCTACAAATTATGGTATGGAGGCAGGACGCAAAATATCAGAAGATTTAGCCAACAATGGTGTATGTATAGTATCAGGTATGGCAATGGGGATAGATGGCAGTGCCCATGAAGGAGCGTTGAATGCTAATGGGCATACAATTGCCGTATTAGGATCAGGCCCAGAACATTGTTATCCCGAATGTAATAGATTTTTGTATAATAAAATACAAGAAGTAGGACTGATTATTTCAGAGCACATACCTACGGTGAAAGCACTACCATATCATTTCCCTGCAAGAAATAGAATAATAACAGGACTTTCAAAGGGAATATTAGTAGTGGAGGCTGCAAAAACTAGTGGTACCCTAAAAACCATTGATCATGCACAAGATCAAGGTAAAGAAGTGCTAGCGATACCTGGAAATATTACATCAGATAAAAGCTATACTCCAAACCATCTTATTCAAGAAGGTTGTTCTTTAGTTATGGATTATTCTGATATTATGCAATGGTTTGGTTGGCGAGAAACAAAAGGTGCAAAGGATAGGACAATACACATTGAAGGTATGGATATTCAAGAAAAGTCTGTATATAATGTGATAGATAATAATGGTAGTAGATTTGATGAAATCCAGTTTCACCTTGACTATAACCCGACTCAGTTAATAAGCTTGTTGTCAAGACTTGAACTTAAAGGATTAGTTATTAAGCTACCTGGTAACAGATATGAAAAAACATAAGAAAAGGAATTTAAATGGAAGAAGTTATAGTAGTAGGAGCAGGACTTGCAGGATGTGAAGCTGCTTGGTATTTAGCAAACAAGAATATAAAGGTAAAACTTTATGAAATGAAACCTAAACATAAGACCCCTGCTCATAGTTTAGATACTTTTGGAGAACTTGTTTGTTCAAATTCTTTGCGTTCAGATAGGATTGAAAACGCAGTAGGATTGTTAAAGGAAGAGTTACGTGAGTTAAGAAGCCTTATAATGGATGCTGCTGATAAAACGAAAGTGCCAGCAGGTGGTGCTTTAGCAGTTGATAGAGAGAGTTTTTCAAAATACATTGATGATAAAATACGAAGTCATAAAAATATTGAAGTAGTTGAAGAAGTAGTGACTGAAGTCCCAGAAGATAGATATGTAATCATTGCAACTGGACCATTAACTGGTGAGCAACTTGCAAGTGATATTATGAATAAATATTGTAATGATGATACAATGTATTTTTACGATGCAGTAGCACCAATAGTTAATAAAGAATCGATAAACATGGAAATAGCTTTTAAAGGTTCAAGATATGATAGGGGAGATGACTATATAAATTGTCCTATGTCAAAGGATGAGTACTATGCTTTTTATAATGCTTTAATAGAAGCTGATACTGTTGAAGTAAAAGGATTTGAAGAATCGAAAGTCTTTGAAGGTTGTATGCCAATTGAATCTATGGCAAAAAGAGGACCGATGACAATGGCTTTTGGGCCTCTAAAGCCTG
>Ga0209692_10003321_pt1 | contig 15801 bp, 6 predicted proteins | sample tdDd472_FD_187129 | JGI IMG/M metagenome (GOLD analysis project Ga0209692, IMG submission 187129) | Marine sediment microbial communities from the Atlantic coast under amendment with organic carbon and nitrate - tdDd47.2 (SPAdes)... | ecosystem: Environmental > Aquatic > Marine > Coastal >...
GGCGGAGGTCTGGAGAACAGCTGGCCCGTGACCATCACTGCGGGCTGTTATCCGGCCGCGGGGGCGGTGGTGCCGACCAGCGGCAACACGAACAACGCGATCCAGGTCACTGGCGGCGCCAGCGCCCGCAGCGGCGTGTGGCGCAAGTTCACCGATCTGGACTACGTCATCGCCGCCAGCCCGACGATCTCGGCGGGGGGCAGCCTGACCATCGAGGCGGGAGTCCACCTGTTGCACAACGCCAGCACGCGACTCAACATCTACGGTGCGTTGACCGCGATCGGTGCGCCGGGCAACGAGATCGTGTTCAGCCGTAGCGGCACGAGCAACGGGGCGGGATTGCGCTTCTTGACCGCCGGTGTCGGCACCCTGGACCACTGTCTGTTCGAGTACTCGACCTACGGTATCTATCACTCGTCCAGCGGGACGGTTTCGGTGGCCAACACCACCAGCAGCGACAATACCTACGGCGTGTACGCGACCGATGGAGCCATAGAGCTGACCAATGTCCTGGTCCAGAACAACGCGTCTTACGGCTTCTATGGAGCGGGCGTCCCGCCCACCTTCATGGACGGAAACTCCGTCTTCGACAACTGTGCGACTGGCATCGAGTTGCATAACATCGCCGGGCTTTCCCTGACCGACGAAGTGATGGTCCGCAACAATTCGAGCGCTGGCCTGAAGGTCATCGATTGCAGCGGAGTATTCGTGGACAACCTGACGTTGACGGGCAACACCGGATCCTACGGAGCCATCCAGATGAACAACGTGGGCGAATTCAATCTGGGTCCGGGCAATTCCATCGGCGGCATGGGGCTGGAGAACAGCTGGCCGGTGACCATCAACATCGGCTCGTATCCGGCGGCGGGCATCACGATCCCGACGACCGGCAACACCAACAACGACATTCAGGTCTACGGCGGCTCCAGCGCTGATACCGGAACGTGGCGGAAGTTCGCCGACCTGGACTACATCGTCGCTGCCAGCCCGACGATTTCCGCCGGCGGGTCCCTGACCATCGAGCCCGGCGTCAATGTGCTGCACAATGCCAGCACGCGCCTGAGTGTCTATGGACAGTTGACGGCCGTCGGCACAGCCGGCAACGAGATCGTGTTCACCCGCAGTGGAACGAGCAATGGATCAGGTCTGCGCTTCCTGACCAACGGCAGCGGCGTGCTGGAACACTGTTTGCTGAATTACGCTACCTACGGTCTCTACAACAGCTCGGCGGGGACCGTCGAGGTGACCGACACCATTCTAGAAAACAACACCTACGGGATCTACGCCACCGACGGTGTGGTGGAACTGACCCGGGTCACGATCCGAGACAACAGTTCCTACGGCTACTACGGCAGCGGAGTCGTGCCGACCTTCCAGGACGACCTCACGCTGATCGAAAACTGTGCGACGGGCATCGAGCTGCACAACATCGCCGGTCTGGTCCTGGATGACGTGGTCACGGTGATCAACAACGCGACGGTCGGCGTCCGTCTGATCGATTGTACCGGCGTGGCGGTGGACAATCTGGTCCTGACCGGCAACACCGGCACCCGCGGCGCCATCTCGGTGGAGGATGCGGGGGAATTCACTCTCGGTGCAGGCAACACCATCGGCGGATCGGGTCTGGAGAACAGCTGGCCCCTGACCATTACCATGGGCAGCTATCCCGCCGAGGGAATCGTGATTCCCACCACGGGCAACACGAACAACGATATCCAGGTCTACGGCGGTTCGAGCGACCGGACTGGTGTCTGGCGCAAATTCACCGACCTGGACTTCGCCATCATATCCAGCCCGACGGTCTCGGCGGGCGGCATGTTGACCATCGAACCGGGTGTCAACGTGCTGCACAACGCCAGCACGCGACTCAGCATATATGGTGAGCTGGCTGCGATTGGCGCGCCCGGCAACGAGATCATTTTCACCCGGCGAGGAGCCAGTAACGCCTCCGGTACACGCTTCTTGACCGCCGGCAGCGGCGTCTTTGAGCACTGTCTGCTGGAGTACGGTACCTACGGCTTGTACAACAGCTCCAGCGGAACCGTGTCGGTCATCAATTCGACGATCCAGAACGGCACCTACGGCGTGTACGCCTCGAACGGGGTGGTCGAGTTCACCAATACCCTGGTCCAGGACAACGCGTCCTACGGGTACTACGGCGCCGGAACGGTCCCCGTGTTCCTGGACAACCAGACGGTGATCGACAACTGCGCCACCGGTATCGAGATCCATGATGTGGACGGACTGGTGCTGAATGCACCGGCGACGGTCCGCAACAACGCCACCGCCGGGGTTCGAATCGTGGACTGCGAGGACGTGGCTGTCGACGAGCTGGTCCTGACCGGCAATACGGGACTGCGTGGTGCCATCGTCTTCGATGATGTCGGCGAGTTCGAGATCGGCGAAAACGTCGCCATTGGCGGCGACGGCCTGGAGAACAGCTGGCCGGTGACGATCATGGCCGGCAGCTATCCGGCCGCCGGGACGAACATCCCCTGGTTCGGCAACACCAATGATGATATCCAGGTGTATGGCGGTCAGAGCGCACGGTCCGGCACGTGGCGCCGCTTCGAGAAACTGGACTACATCGTCAACAGCAGTACTACGATTTCGGCCGGTGGATCGTTGGACATCGCCGGCGGCGTGGCCGTGCGCTTCGGCGTTTCGGCGACCATCAACATCTACGGATCCCTGGTGGCGGACGGGTCGACCACCAACAGGGTCCTGTTCACCCAGCACACGAGCAACAACGGCGGCGGTCTGTACTTTCACACCAGCGGAACCGGGCTGTTCAATCGCTGCATCATCCAGCACTTCAACTACGGTATCCGCACGACGTCCTCCGGAACCGTGGACATCACCGACTGCCTGATTCGCTACTGCAACTATGGGATCTATGCGTCAGCGGGTACGGTGACGCTGCTGAACAACCGGATCGTCGACAACGACAACTACGGAATCTACCTGCTGGGAGCGACCCCGGTCTTCGGCAGCAACGAGGACGAGTGGAATGACGTCCACGGCAACGGCACCGGACAGCCGGGCCGGGATCTCTACAACGGACCCACGGACATCGACGCCATCTACGTCTACTGGGGCACGGTGGATCCGGTGGAGATCGAGTACCGGATCTGGCATCAGGCCGATTCGGCGGCGCTGGGAGTGGTGAACTACTCGCCCTGGTCGACGCAGCACCACGACACAGTCTCCGGAACGCCGGACGACGGCGCCGACGAGGAGAATCTGCCCAAGATCTTCGAGTTGTCCCAGAACTACCCCAACCCATTCAACCCCATGACCACCATCGAGTTCGGGCTGCCGACGGCGGTGCCGGTACGCTTGACCATCTACGATGTGGCCGGTCGCCTGGTCTCCACCCTGGTCGACGGGCCCCTGGCCGCCGGCCACCACCGGCTGCAGTGGCGCGGGGTGGACGATCGCCAGCAGGCCCTGGCCTCGGGCGTCTACTTCTACCGCATCGACGCCGGCGACTTCAACCAGATCCGGCGCATGATGCTCGTCAGGTGAGCTGGCCGGGATATCACTCAACCGGGAGGGCCTCCGCTGGGGGCCCTCCTGCTTTCTGATCTCTGCAAACCATTGTCGCCGACCCCCAACGCAGGTATCATGGCTGGCGCAATACCCCGACCTCCAACACTCCAACCCGGGAGGGTCCCATGACCAGATCCCTGACTGTCGTCTGCGCGTTGTTGCTGGCGTTTACCGCACTGTTCGGCGCGACGCCCGCCGGCGCCGCCGACGCCCGCCTGCTGCGCAATCCCGCCGTCAGCAGCACCCAGGTCGCCTTCGTCTATGCCAACGACCTGTGGATCGTGGACCTGGCCGGGGGCCAGGCCCGCCGGCTGACCACGTCGCCCGGAGCGGAGACCGAACCCCATTTCTCCCCCGACGGATCACTGGTCGCCTTCTCGGGTCAGTACGACGGCAACACCGATGTCTATGTCGTGCCCGTCGGCGGCGGCGAGCCCGAGCGCCTGACCTGGCACCCGGGATTCGACGCGGTCCGCGGCTGGAGCAACGACGGCCAGAGCGTGATGTTCACCTCGGGCCGCCACAGTGCGCCGCGGTCCTCCTCGCCCAAGCTGTTCACCGTCTCGCTGACCGGCGGTCAGCCCCAGCCGCTGCCGCTGCCGCGAGTGGAGAACGGCAAGTTCTCGCCCGACGGCAAGTACCTGGCCTACCAGCTGGTCAGCCCCTGGGATGTCGAGTGGCGCAACTACCGCGGCGGTCAGGCCAATCCCATCCGCATCATCGACCTCGAGAGCCTCGCGGTGCAAAAGCTGCCCTGGGAGGATAGCAACGACCTCTCGCCGGTGTGGCTGGACGACAAGATCTTCTTCCTGAGCGACCGGGACTTCGCCATGAACGTCTGGTCGTACGACGTGCCCACCGGCACGCTGAATCAGGTCACGCGCTTCAAGGATTTCGACTGCAAGAACCTCGAGGGCGGCCACGGCAAGATGGTCTTCGAGAACGGCGGTTACGTGTACGTCCTGGGTACCGACGGCGCGGCCCCCCGCCAGCTGGAAGTCGACCTGGTGGGCGACTTCCCCTGGGCGCGGCCCCACTGGGTGGACGTGAACCAGCGGATCCGCACCGGCGCCCTGTCTCCCCAGGGCAAGCGGGCCGTGTTCGAGGCCCGCGGCGAGATCTTCACCGTGCCCGCGGAAAAGGGCGATATCCGCAATCTGACCCGCTCATCGGGGGCTGCGGACCGGACGCCGGCCTGGTCGCCGGACGGCGAGTTCATCGCCTGGTTCAGCGACGAGAGCGGCGAATACCAGCTGGTGGTCGCCGACCAGTACGGCCAGAACAAGCGCACCATCGAGCTGAAGGATCCGACCTTCTACTACACTCCGGTGTGGTCGCCCGATTCGAAGCATCTCGCCTTCGGGGACGCCGATCGCAACCTGTGGGTCGCCGAGATCAAGTCGGGGAAGGTCCGCCTCGTGGACAACGAGCGCTTCGCCCATCCCCAGCGGATGATCTATCCCGAGTGGTCCCCCGACTCCCGCTGGATCGCCTACAGCAAGCGCTTGGAGAACCAGTTCAACAGCGTGTTCGTGTACTCGCTGAAATCGGGCGAGAGCCAGGCGATCACCGACGGCATGTCCGAAAGCCACACTCCGGCCTGGGACCGCGGCGGCAAGTACCTCTACTTCCTGTCCAGCACCGACTACGGCCTGAACGTGGGCTGGCTGGACATGAGCTCCTACAACCAGCCCCTGAACCACGCCATCTACCTGGCGGTACTGGACAAGGACGAGCCCTCGCCGTTGGCCCCCGAGAGCGACGACGAGGAGACCGACGGCGAGGACGTCATAGACTTCGAGAACCTGGACCAGCGCATCGTGTCCCTGGACGTGCCCGCCCGGTCGTACCGGAACCTGGCCGCCGGCGAGGCGGGCGTGTTGTTCTATGCCGAGGCGATTCAGAACCAGCCCGGCCTGAACTTGCATCGGTACGAGTTGAGCGAGCGGGAAGCCAAGGCTGCGGCCAACGGGATCCGCGACTACCGGGTCTCGGCCGACGGCAAGAAACTGCTGCTGAACCGGCCCGGCGCCAAGTTCCAGATCGTCGACGCCACGGTCACCCCCGAGGGCGATCCCGGCGACGGCCTGCTGAAGCTGGAGACCATGCGCATGATGGTCGATCCGGCGGCCGAGTGGCGGCAGATCTTCAAGGAGGCCTGGCGTTATCAGCGGGACTACTTCTACGTCGAGAACGTCCACGGGCTGGATCTCGACTGGGCCTTCGCGACCTACGAACCCTGGCTGGAGCACGTGCGCCACCGGGCCGACCTGACCTACATCCTGGACATCCTGGGGGGCGAGACGGCCATCGGCCACTCGTTCACCGGCGGCGGCGACGAACCCGAGGTGGAAACGGTGCCGGTGGGTCTGCTGGGCGCCGACTTCAGCGTGGAGAACGGGCGCTACCGGCTGGCCCGGATCTACCGGGGCGAGAACTGGAACCCGGGCCTGCGGGCGCCCCTGAGCGGCCCCGGGCTGGACGTACAGGAAGGCGAGTACCTGCTGGCAGTCAACGGCGTCGAGCTGACCGCGGCCATGAATCCCTACAGCCTGTTCGATCGCACCGCCGACCAGCAGACGGTCTTGACGGTGGGTCCGGAGACCGACCTGAAGAAGGGCCGCGAGGTCACCGTGGTGCCGGTGGGCAACGAGAACCCGTTGCGCCAGCGGGCCTGGATCGACGACAACCGCCGCAAGGTCGACGAGCTGTCCGGCGGCAAGCTGGCCTACGTCTGGGTGCCCGATACGGGCCTGGGCGGCTACACCAACTTCACGCGCTACTACTTCGCCCAGCAGGATCGCCAGGGCGCGATCATCGACGAGCGCTACAACCACGGCGGGTCCATCGCCGACTACATGGTCGACCTCATGTCCCGCGACCTGCTCGGCTACTTCAACAATCCGGTGGCCGACAAGCAGCCGTTCACCGCGCCAAACGCCGCCATCTGGGGCCCGAAGGTCCTGATCATCAACGAGATGTCCGGCTCCGGGGGCGACATGCTGCCCTACATGTTCCGGCTCAAGGAGATCGGGCCCATGGTCGGCACCCGCACCTGGGGCGGCCTGGTGGGCATCTGGGACGTGCCGCCCCTGGTGGACGGCGGCTACATCACCGCGCCACGCGGGGGCTTCTTCGACCTGGCGGGCGAGTGGTCGGTGGAGAACGAAGGTGTGGCTCCGGATATCGAGGTGGAGCAGGACCCGGCCCTGGTGGCCCAGGGACACGATCCGCAGCTGGAGGAAGCGGTCCGGGTCGCCCTGGAATTGCTGGAACGAGATGGGGTCGAGCATATCTCCCAGCCGCCGGATCCGGTGCGGTCTATCCGCCCCGAATAGGCGTTGATATGGTATAATCATGGCTGATCGGAGTGCGCAAGCACCGGGAATTGGCAACCAGCTGATGGGGGATGGCCATGATTCGCTCGACGAGATACGGCGCCGCAGTGCGCCCGGGTAATGATTCCGGATGGAGGCAGGCCGTGCCGACGACCCTGGTCGCGGCAGCCTGCCTCTTGTTGTGGGTGCTGCCGGCGGCGGCGGTGACGTACACCGTCAACCCCGAAGGCACGGGAGATTTTCCGTCGATCTACCACGCCATCAACGGCGCCGAGAACGGGGACGTCATCGAGCTGGTGCCCGGCACCTACACCGGCGGCGGCAACCGTGACATCACGTTTCTGGGCAAGACGGTGACCGTTCGCTCGCAGACCGGCAACCCCGCCGACTGCATCATCGACTGCCAGGGCAGCTCGGGCGAACCCCACCGGGGATTCACCATCGAGAGTGGCCAGGGACCGAATGCGGTCATCGAGGGGTTGACGATCATCAATGGCTACGGGCCGGGCACGCCGTACTCGAAAGCGGGGGCCCTGTTCATCCAGAACAGCTCGTCGCCGACGATCCGCAACTGCGTCTTCGAGAACAACCACGTGACCATGGCCTGGAACCACATCGGCGGCGCCGTCTACGTGGATTCGTACTGCGACGGACTGTTCGAGAATTGCGTCTTTCGCGACAACAGCGGCTACTTCGGCGGCGCCGTGGCGGTGAACCACTCGTCCCGCTGCGAGTTCTACGACTGCTCCTTCTACGACAACACCGGCGGTCGGGGCGGCGGCGTCTGGGGCAACTGCACCGCCAAGATCCGCTGTGTGTTCGCCGGCAACACCGCCATCCAGGGCGGCGCCGTGTGGGGCAACGGCTACAACGTGGATCTGTCCGAAAACTGCACTTACTGGAACAACAGCGCGTCCGAGGCCGGCGGCGCCATCTACGCCCAGCCGGGGTACGGCGACCCCGTGCGTCTGATCGACACCATCGTCGCCGGCTGCACCGCCGGCGCCGGCCTGGCTGTGTTCGGCGAGGTCCCGGTGGAGATCTCCTGCAGCGATCTTTACGGCAACGAGGGCGGCGATTGGATCGCCCCCTACGCCGAGCAGGTCGATGTGGCGGGCAACTTCTCGGCCGACCCCTGCTTCTGCGACCCCGACGGCGAGGACTTTCATCTTTGCGCCGACTCGTGGTGCCTGCCGGGTCATCATCCGTGGGGATGCGACCAGTTGACCGGGACTTTCGGCCAGGGCTGCGGAGAGTGCAGCTGCGCAGGTGAGGTGGCGCTGGAAGCGACCTCCTGGGGTGGGTTGAAGAGTTTGTATCGGTGACGCGTCACCATGACGAACAGCCCGGGGGAGCGCAGCGCCTCTCCCGGGTTGGTCATTCCTGTCCACCGGAATCGGTTGCCACAACAGGCCGCAAGCGAGAGAATGGTTCGACCCTCGAACCACCAGCCTGCGGAGGACCGTCGTGCGACATCTGATCCTGACCTGCCTCGTCGTACTCATGACCGCTCATAGTGCCGTAGCTGCCGACAACACCGAACGCGAAGTCACCGCCGGTGACCTGGCCGCCATCGGTTGGCGCGCCGTCGGCCCGGCCAACATGGGCGGGCGCGCCACGGCCATCGCCCTGGTGCCCGGCAGCCGCTCCTCGTTCTACGTGGGCTTCGCCACCGGCGGCGTGTTCAAGACCGACAACCTGGGCACCACCTTCAGCGAGGTGTTCCGCGACCACGAGACCGCCAGCATCGGAGCCATCGCCGTGGTCAATGCCGGCACCGAATGGCCGGGCTGGGCGGCCGGGGAAGCGGACGGGGACACGGTCGCGGTCACCGACCGGACCGAGCAGGGCCGGGGCCGGGTCGTCTGGGTCGGCACCGGCGAGGGCAACGGGCGCAACAGCGTGTCCTGGGGCCACGGCGTGTACCGCAGCACCGACGGCGGCGGCAAGTTCGAGCACGTGGGTCTGACTGAGACCCACAACATCCCGGCCATGGCCGCCGATCCCATTGACCCCGATCGTCTGTTCGTAGCAGCCATGGGACATCTCTGGGGGCAGAATAAAGAGCGCGGTGTTTTCCGTACCACCGATGGCGGACAGAACTGGGATCACGTGTTGAAGGTGGACGACGAGGTCGGCGCCTGCGACGTGGTGCTGGCCCCCGACAGTTTGGGCACGGTGTACGCCGCCCTGTACAAGGCGTACCGCACGCCCTGGAGCTTCGAGGGCGTGACCGATCGCGGCGGTGTTTTCCGCTCCACCGACGGCGGCTCGAGCTGGACCCAGCTCACCAAGGGATTGCCCGAGCGCACCGGCCGCATCGGCCTGACCGTCTGCACCGGAAACCCGGACATCCTGTACGCAGTGATCGAGAGTGACCAGGGCGGCATCGGGCGCAGCGCCTGGGACGACCGCTCACCTGCCGGCGGGCTCTTTCGCAGCGACGACCGGGGCGATACCTGGCGTCGGGTCAACGACTTGAACTTCCGGCCTTTCTATTTCTCGCGAGTGGCCGTCGACCCCGGGAACCCCGAGCGGGTCTACATGCCGGGCTGGCACGTGGCCGTCAGCGACGACGGTGGCGTGACCTTCCGGCTCAGCTCCGCCGAGGTCCACGTCGACCACCACGCCTTCGTCATCGACCCGGCCGATCCCCTGCGCATCCTGCTGGGCAACGACGGGGGCCTGTACCTCAGCCACGACGGCGCGGCCACCTGGGACCTCCTGAATCACCTGGACGTGGGGCAGTTCTATCACGTGGACGTGGACCTGTCGGTGCCCTACCGGCTGGGCGGCGGATTGCAGGACAACGGGTCGTGGATCGGTCCCTCGGCCACCGGCTTCAAGGCCGGCAGCCAGGGCCAGTTCGGCATCCTGAACGAGGACTGGACCGCGGTCTACGGCGGCGACGGCTTCCGCGTGGCCTTCGACCCGGTGGATCTCAACATCATCTACGCCACCAGCCAGGGCGGGCATCTGGGCCGCGTGCATCTGGACACCCAGCTGGTCGCGCCCCTGCGGGCGGCCGCCGACGAGGGCCAGGAACAGATCCGCTGGAACTGGGACGCGCCCTTTTTCATCTCGCGCCACGACCCGACGGTGCTCTACCACGCGGGCAACAAGGTCTTCAAACTGACCGAGCGCGGCGAGTACTGGTACGCCATCAGCGGCGACCTGACCCGCCGCCAGGTGGACCGGATGATGAGCGAGGGCTCCCAGGCCGAGGCCTTCGGGACCCTGACCGCCCTGGCCGAGTCGCCGCTGACCGCGGGCATCCTGTGGACCGGCAGTGACGACGGGCTGGTGCATGTGACATTCGATGATGGCGACCAGTGGCAGGACGTCACGCCCAAGCAGGTCAAGGAACTGTACATCGCCCATCTAGAGGCCTCGTACCACGACCAGAAGGCGGCCTACTGCGCCGTCGACGGTCACCGCAGCGACGTGTTCACACCGCTGATCCTGATGACCGAGAACGGCGGCGGCAAGTGGCGGGACATCAGCGGCGACCTGCCAGCGGGCAGTCCCGTGCGGGTGGTGCGCGAGGACCCGGACAACAAGGCGGTCCTGTACTGCGGCACCGAGCACGCCGCCTACGTGACCCTCGACCGGGGCGAGCACTGGCTGAAGCTGGGAGGCAAGTCGCTGCCCACGGTGCCGGTCTACGACCTGGTGGTTCACCCGCGGGAGCACGACCTGGTGGCCGGTACCCACGGACGCAGCCTGTGGATCCTGGACGACGCAGCCTGCCTGGCCGGCTTGCCGGAGGCCAAGGACGAGCCGCTGCATGTATTCCGGGTCAAGGAGGCCAAGCCCCAGCAGTTCGGGTTCCGGGGATACGGCCAGGGAAACCGGGTGTTCGGGGGAGCCAATCCGCCCGCCGGCGCGGTGATCACCTACTGGCTGAAAGACCTGCCGGAAGGCAGCGTGAGCGTGTCTGTGGCCGATTCTAGCGGCACGGTGGTCCGCACACTGCAAGGACCTACCAGGCCCGGCCTGAACCGAGTGGTCTGGGACTTGCAGGCCGACGAGCACTTGCGCCTGGGCAACGAGCGCCGCAGCGGACCGGTCTTCGTCGAACCGATGACCTACTCCCTGACCGTGAGCGTGGACGACCACAGCACCTCGACCGAGGTCGTGGTGCACCCGTACCCGGGCTGGCAGCCGGTTTCCGAGCGGATGAAACTGCCCCCGGCGCGGCCGGCAGGCAAGGACGACTGAGCCGCGGCGCCTCCCCGGCGCCCATCAACGAGGTGAAAGATGTCGAGAACCGAGGACCTGCGGGTCAAGGGCATGCATCCGATCGTGGCGCCCGAGGACCTCAAGCGGGTCTTCCCCATGAGTGAGCGGGCGATGGACGTCGTGGCCGCCTCCCGGCACGCCTTCCGCGAGGTGATGTACGGCCGCAACCCGCGCCTCGTGGTGGTGGTGGGGCCGTGCTCGATCCACGACGCCGATGCGGCCCTGGATTACGCCCGCCGCCTGGCAGCCCTGTCGGTCGAGCTGGAGGATCAGCTGCTGGTGGTGATGCGGGCCTACTTCGAGAAGCCGCGCACCACCGTGGGCTGGAAGGGGCTGATCAACGACCCGGACCTGGACGGCTCCTACCGCGTGTCCAAGGGGCTGGGCATCGCGCGCCGGCTGCTGAGCGAGATCGCCGATCTGGGCCTGGCCGTGGCCACCGAGACCCTGGGCACCATCAACCCCCAGTACCTGGCCGACCTGATCAGCTGGGGATGCATCGGCGCCCGCACCAGCGAGTCCCAGATTCACCGTGAGCTGGTCAGCGGCCTGTCGTTCCCGGTGGGCATCAAGAACTCCACCGACGGCAACCTTCAGCACGCCATCGACGCGATCCAGGCCGCGGACCATTCCCACCGGTTCCTCGGCATCACCCACGAAGGCCGGGTTGCCACCATCGAGACCGCCGGCAATCCGGATGTGCACATCGTGCTGCGCGGCGGCAACCAGCCCAACTATCATCCGGCGCACATCGCCGCCACCGAGACCCTGCTGGCCGCAGCCGGGCTGCCCCAGTCGTTGATCGTCGATTGCAGCCACGGCAACTCGCGCAAGGACCACACCCGCCAGGAAGAGGTCGCCACCAGCGTGGTCGACCAGGTGGCCGCCGGCAACCGCTCGATCTTCGGGTTCATGCTGGAGAGCTTCCTGGAGGAGGGGAACCAGACCGTGGGCGAGGACCCTTCGCAGCTGGACTACGGGATTTCGATCACCGACAAGTGCATCGACTGGCCGACCACCGAGGGCATTCTGCGCGACGCCCACCGCAAGCTGCAGCAATGTGGCGGGCGGCAGCTGGGCTGAGAGGCAACGCCCACTCGATTGAACCGCCAGCTGTGTCCTCAACGCAGGAACAGCAGCGCCCCGCCGCCCACAGCCACGATGACGCCGGTCAGGCTGTACACCGACGGCCGGTCCCGGTACACCACCCATGCGGGCAGAATCACGAAGATGGGCACCATCCCCAGGAAGACCTGGGCGATGCCGGCCTCGGTGTGCTTGATGGCCACCAGGGAGATCCACACCGAGATGAAAGGGCCCATGAGGATGGCCACCATCAGGGCCAGCACACCTCGCTGGTCCCGGAGCCGGCTGCCCAGCTGCCGCAGGTTCTGGCGGGGCAGGACCACCAGCCAGTAGAGGGCCGCCGCCCAGGTGGTTCTCACCAGGGTGGCGCCCAGGGGATCCAGGCCCGCGCTGGTCGCATCGCTGCCGGTCATGCCCACCTTGGCGAACGTGCTGCCCAGACCCTGCCCCGCCGACGCCACCAACGCCAGCAGAAAGCCGGTCCGCAGAACCTTGGCCGGCAGCGCCCTGAACTGTCCGCCGCCCTCGTCCTTGCCCTGGGTGGCCACGACCACGCCCAGGATCACCACGCAGGTGCCAATGATCGCCTGCACGCCCAGTTGCTCGCCGATGAGGATCCAGGCCGTGATCACCGTGAACACCGGGGCCAGGGCCATCAGGGTCATGCTGCGTCGGGGGCCCACCAGGGTGAAGGCCTTGAAGAGGGCCGAGTCGCCGATCGCCAGACCGATGACTCCGCTCAGCCCGACCCAGAAGTGTTCCGGCGCGGCCATCTCCGCCGGCCACCAGCGGCCCGTCAACACGAGGTGGGACACGGCCAGGCACAGGGCGCCCGCCGGCAGCCGCACCAGGTTCACCGTGGTCACGCCCAGGCGTTGGCTCGCGCTGGTGAAGAACACGCTGGTCCACGAGAAGATCAGCGCCGCGAGCAGCGCCATGGTCTCACCGAAGTGGGCGCAGGGAGGGTTCAAGTCGGTTTCATTCCTCCGCCGGCTGCAGCGGGTGGTCGGAGAAACGTGAGCGGGATTCGGCCTCGATGAAGACCTTCTTCACCAGGGGCCACTCCGTCTTCATTTCCTTGGTCAACTCGGTCACCGTTCTTTCTACCTGGTCCGCCGTTGCGTCGTTGCGGAAGTCCAGGCTCAGGTTCACCAGGATGAACTCGGGCCCCATGTGCAAGGTCAGCACCTCGTTGACCTTTTCTACCTCGGGATGGGCCTTGACCAGTCGGTGCAATCCAGCGACGACCTCGGGGGCCGCACTCTCGCCGATGAGCAATCCCTTGGTCTCGATGGCCAGCCAGATGGCCGTTCCGCCGAGAATCAAGCCGATGACCACCGAGGCGGCGCCGTCCAGCCAGTAGAGGCCCGTGAGTTGACCCAGGAAGATCCCCAGGAAGGCCACGATGATGCCCAGCATGGCTGCCGAATCCTCGAACAGCACGACGAAGGTACTCGGATCCTTGCTGCGTTTGACCGCCTGCAGCATGCCGAAGCGCCCCTTGGCCCGGGAGAATTCCTTGAAGGCGAACAGCCAGGCCGCTCCCTCGAAGAGGAAGGATAGGCCCAGCACGATGTAGTTGATCATCACGTTGCGCACGGGGCTGGGATGGTTGATGTGCCGGATGCCCTCGTACAGCGAAACGCCGGCGCCCACGGCGAAGATCAGGATGGCCACCACGAAGGACCAGAAGTAGATCTCCTTGCCGTAGCCCAGGGGATGGGCCCGGTCGGCGGCCCGCTTGGCCCGGCCCAGTCCCAGCAGCAGCAGGCCCTGGTTGCCGGTATCGACGATGGAGTGGATGCCTTCCGAGAGCATGGCGCTGCTGCCGGTGTAGGCGGCCGCCGCCAGCTTGGTCACGGAGATCAACAGATTGCCGACGAGGGCGGCGTAGATGACGGTGCGGTTTCCGCTGTGGGCCATTGGGCAGCTCCGCTGATCATGGGGTCGGGGGGCCGGGTAACAGGTATCGGACCGGTCACCGCCATAGTATCAAGATTTCGCTTATTTTAATCGGTTTTCGGGCCTGGGCCAAGCAGTCTCGACCGCAATGCCAGAGAATTCGTAACTCATTGTCCAGCAATAGAATAGAAAATAACACCTTGTTTTCGATATGCAAATTGTGTTATAGTCCTGTTTGAGTAGGATTTGTCATTGATATCCGGAACCCGGACCCGCCCCTCCGTAGTGTGTCCAGTTTCTGGTTTGTGTCCGTGCATCCAACGAGGAAACGTCGATGGAGGACGCCCGAATTACCCGGCGCGCCGGAGCACTATTGCTGCCTGTTTTGATGATTGTCAGCGTCGCTGTCCTGGGCCCCGTAGCAGTGGTGGCTGCCCCGCCTGCGGACCTGGTTCTCGAGCAAGTACTGTTCGTCGACAGTGTGGGTGAACGCCCCGGAGTGACGCCGGCTGCGGATCTGCTGTCGGTGGGTCTCTACCGCTCGGAAGCCGATGGCGGGCTGTTGTTGCGGATCAGTTTCCTGTCCCTGGACGTCGATGCGCCCGGCGCCATGGGCGAGGCCTTTGCCGCCGACCGGCGGGCCGAGATTCCCGTGACCGTGTCCGGTGGATACACCGGTCAGGCGACCTCGCAGGTGGCTGCGTTTGCTCTGGGCCGCAGCGATAGGAACTACCGTTTGCAGGACAGCGTGCGCGGCGCACCGGTACTGACTTATCCCGGCGATGTAGATGCGGTTTACATCGTCCTGGACCTGGATCCAGTGTCGACTGCCACAAAGGATAACCGGTGGAACCTCCTGGTTGAAACCGGTGGCGGGGCCGGCGGCCAGATCCTGGACGAAATCTCGGCCAGTTACCCCCCCGCTCGTGACTACGAGGCCCACTGCGCCTTCGTGCTCCACGGCAACCAGGGCATCGGCTACACCGACGTTTTCCACGGCCGCTACGACGACCCCGAGGGGTCGGGCTTCGACGAGGCTTTGCAGGTTCACGAGAACCTGAGCGTGCCAGGCAACTTCCACCTCAGCGGCACTTTGCAATCGGCTGCCGAGTGGCAGGCTCGCAACGGCGACCCCATCGACTTCAACCAGTGGCTGCACGACGGCGTGACGCAGGGCTGGGCCGGAATGATCACCTCGGCCTACGGACAGCACATGATGCCGTTCGTGACCAACGAGATGAACGACTGGTCGGTGGAGATCCAGGCCCAGATGACCCAGGAACGCTACAATTACTTCCCCACCGTGGCCTGGGTGCCCGAGCGGGTATGGCTCAACACGTCGGGATACCCCAGCAACGGCGTCAATGACTGGATCGGCGACAACTGGTTGAACCACGGCATCCAGGGCGTGATCCTGGATGATGACGTGCACCTGACCAGCCACGACAACCACCGCATCCACACCCTGACCAACAACGGCCTGCGCCTGATTCCCCGGGATCGGTCGTTCACCGGCAACATCATCGGCGGCAATGGCCAGGCGGCCCTGGACATCCTGACCGGTCTGGCCGGCGGCGGCCTGGGTCAGTACCGCATCGCCGTGTTCGCCGAGGACTGGGAAGCGGCGGCCGAGATGGGCGGTTGGGCGGGCATCGTACCCAACGCCACCGAGACCTACGAC
>Ga0209692_10003322_pt1 | contig 15798 bp, 12 predicted proteins | sample tdDd472_FD_187129 | JGI IMG/M metagenome (GOLD analysis project Ga0209692, IMG submission 187129) | Marine sediment microbial communities from the Atlantic coast under amendment with organic carbon and nitrate - tdDd47.2 (SPAdes)... | ecosystem: Environmental > Aquatic > Marine > Coastal >...
GCCGGAACTGTTCCTGGTTATGGCAACCCAGAACCCCATCGAGCAGGAAGGAACCTATCCGCTGCCCGAAGCCCAGGTTGACCGTTTTCTGCTGAAGCTGAAGGTGGGATATCCTAACCGCGACGAAGAACGCATCATCATGAAGCAGCAGACCACCTACAACCAGCCGGAATTGCAGCCGGTGGTCGAACCCGAGGCGATTATCAATGCTCAGAAAATCGTGCGGGATATCTATATTGATGAAAAGCTCAACGAATACATTCTCGATCTGGTGTTCGCCACCAGAAATCCGGAAAAATACGGCATCAAGGAACTGGTGGGCATGATCGAATTCGGTGCAAGCCCCCGCGCCACCATCGCCCTTGCCCTTGCGGCCCGCGCCCGGGCATTTTTGCGGCACCAGGGTTGGGTACGTCCCGATGATATCAAGGCCGTGGCCCACAACGTGTTGCGTCACCGCATTATTCTTACCTATGAGGCCGAGGCCGAGGAGTTGACTGCGGATCAGGTGGTCACCACCCTGCTTGAACGTGTGGAAGTACCCTGAGAAATTACAGGCAGGAAACCTGAATCATGGCACAGAAACAGAATGCCTCAGCCAACGGGGAACGGGCGGAATTGCTTCGCCGGGTGCGGCGTATCGAGATTGTCACCCGTAAAACCGTTAACGATGTTATGGCTGGCGCGTACCACAGCGTGTTCAAAGGGCAGGGCATGGAGTTTGACTCTGTGCGAAAATACGAGCCCGGCGACGAAGTGCGGGCCATTGACTGGAACGTCACCGCCCGTATGCACGAACCCTATATTAAGGTATTTCAGGAATCCCGTGAATTGACCATGATGCTGCTGATTGACCTCAGCGCATCCCAGGGTTTTGGCTCCCAAACCCGCACCAAGGCCGAGATGGCCGCCGAACTTTCGGCCCTGCTGGCGTTTTCAGCGATCCAGAACAACGATAAGGTGGGATTGATTATCTTCACCGATCATGTGGAAAAATTCATTCCCCCGGAGCGTGGGCGCAAGCATGTGCTGCGAGTGGTATCGGAGATACTTTCCTTCAAGCCCGAAGGCAAGGGAACGTCCATTGCCGCCGGACTACAGTATTTGAGCCGCTTAAAGGTTCGCCGCACCGTGTCCTTCCTTATTTCAGATTTTCAGGATACCTCGTATGAGCGCGAGCTGAAACTGGCCAGCCGCCGTCACGATCTGGTGGCATTCTGCCTGGAAGATCCCATGGAATCGGTGATTCCCAAAATCGGGCTTGTGCGTTTGCAGGACCCGGAAACCGGTCAGAGCGCGTTGATCGATTTGGGTGATCCCCGTTTGCGGGAGGACATTTTAAAGGTCTACCATACCCACCGCAATCAGCGCACAGATCTGATGCGTCGCCTGCAGGTGGACAGTCTGAACATATCGACTGATGTGGAGAACAAGCCGTATCTGGTGCCGCTGGTGTCCTTTTTCCGACGGAGGGCAAAGCGCAGATGACAGCTACATCTCTTCGCACTATCGTTGGGGTTCTGGTGGTCGCCGTGCTGTTATCGCACTGCGCTGTTGCGCAGGCGGTTGATAACAAACAGCGGGATATCAAAGTTGATACATGGGTGGATCACACATCCATTTATGTCGGTGATCCCGTTACCCTGCGCATTACCTTTACCGGGCCTGAACAGTTTGAGGTGCAACCCAAAGGAGCTTTGGAGCTTGAACCCTATGAGCTGCTGGATCAGCGCCGGGAATTTATGCAGCAGGGTGATGATCATGTAAACATTCTGTATTACACCATCACCTCCTTTGATCTTGAGGCCACGGAAGTTCCGGTGATTGCCTTTGAGACGGTTTTTCCCGATGGCGTCAAACAGGAGGTTTCAAGCGGTCTGGTGCGGGTGACCATGAAGTCGCTGTTGCAGGAACAGGCCATGGAAGAGGCGAAAAAACAAAAGCAGCAGCAGGCGGCACAGCAGAAACCGGCGCAACAACAGCCGCAGGTACAGTTGTTGCCCCAGGGACAGCAGCCGGGCCCGCCACAGCCGGGACAGGTTCCTCCTTCAGCGCAGCAACAGCCTGACGAACCCCAGCAGGTGAAAATTGAACTGAAACCCCGGGACATCAAGCCACAGTTACCCTTAAAACATAAAAGCTACTGGGTATTCTGGGCTCTGGGTGCGATTCTTGCATTGATACTGCTGGTGTTGCTTGTCAACCGGATTCGCAGTCGTCTGGACGAACGCGAGCGCAAGGCGGCTCCCGAGCCTCCCAAAACACCGGCGCATATCATTGCCGGAAGACGGCTTTCACAACTTCAGAACGAACATTATCCCGCCCGGCATGCATATCGGGTGTATCACTTCGCCCTTTCGGAGATTGTGCGTGAGTATCTGCAAAATCGCTATGCCTTCCCGGCGCTGGAAAGCACCACCGCAGAAATTACTGCCTATATCCGCCGCAAGTATCCGCAGGGACTGGACGAGCGCATGGTGCAGGATATTCTTGCTCCCTGCGATTATGTGAAGTTCGCCGGGTTTACCCCTTCCCAGGAGGATGCCGAGGCATTGCTGCCGTTGGCAGTGGAACTTGTTGAACGTACCCGGGAAGATCGCTATACATCCCCGACCCCGGTGCAAACATCGGAGGTGTCTTCATGATACCCGCCGAATATCATTTTGAGTATCCCTGGGCGCTGCTGCTGATTCCGTTGGTAGCCTTGCCTATTGCCGTGCTTGCGTGGCTGCGGGCAAATCAGCGTGAAGAAACCATGATCCTGCCGTCACTGAGCACTTATCTGAACCTGCCGGTGAAGACCGGCGATTCATGGCGGATGACGCTGTACAAACTGCGTCCGTTGCTGATTTTTGCGGTTTTGACGCTTTTGGCGGTGGGCATTGCCCGCCCCAGAGTTCCGGAAAAGGAAGTCATTGTACACCGTGAAGGCGTGGATATTGTGGTGGTTTTCGATATCTCAACTTCCATGAAAGCCGCAGACTTCAAGCCCCGGGACCGCTTTACCGTGGCCCGTGAAACTATCAAGAAGTTTGCCAAAGGTCGCGCCAATGACCGCATCGGTCTGGTGATCTTTGCGGGGACTGCTTATACCCAGGTACCCCTGACCAGTGACACCGATATCATTATGAATGTGCTGGATTCAGTGCGTATGGGCGTTATTGAGGATGGTACAGCCATTGGTGATGCTCTTGCCACCGCGGTGAATCGCCTGCGGGACAGCGAAGCCAAAAGCAAGGTGGTGGTGTTGCTGACCGATGGCGACAACAACCGCGGCAACATTGATCCGCTTGAAGCTGCCCGGATTGCCGGTGAGTATGGCATCAAGGTACACACCATTCAGGTGGGCAAGGGCGGCATGGTTGATTACCCCACCGGCGGCGGCATGTTCTATCAGAAGGTAAAAATTCCGGTGAATCCTGAATTGCTCAAAAGTGTTTCCGGAGCTACCGGCGGCAAATTTTTTATCGCAACCGACAGCCGGGCGCTGCAACGTATTTTCGATGTCATCGACAACATGGAAAAAACGCCGTTGCCCGAACCGGACTTTGTTCTGTACCGGGAGCGGTATGCAACATTTTCCTGGATTGCTTTTGGACTGGTGTTGCTCATGACCCTGCTTTCCGCCACAGTGCTGCGCCGGTTGCGGGGCTAGGATGATACAACCATGAGATTTGGAGTACCATACGCATTTTGGGGATTGCTGGCGGTTCCGGCAGTAATTGCCCTGTTTATATTCGCGTCCATGCGGGGAGCGGCTATCCGCCGTCGTTTGGGCGCTTCGGACACCGTTGCCCGGATGTTTGCGCCCCGTGGTTCCGCCAAAATACTGACAACTCAGATTCTGATTGTTGTGGGTCTGGTGGCCCTTGTGGCGGCGCTGGTACGCCCTCAGATGGGCGGTAAATCGGTGATGGTGAAGCGTGAAGGCGTGGACATGGTGTTTTTGCTGGACGTGAGCCGCAGCATGAGCGCAAAGGATACGTCCCCAAATCGTCTGGAGCGCAGTAAATTCGAGCTGGCGCGGCTGATTGATACGCTCCACGGTGACCGTGTGGGTATCATTGTCTTTGCAGGCAAGGCCTTTGTACAGTGCCCTTTGACCAGCGATTACGCAGCAGCCCGCACATTCCTGCGTTCGGTGTCAATTGGAGACATTCCCAAGGGCGGAACGTCTTTGGGTAATGCCTTTTTGCTGGCGGATACGTTACTGTCTTCGGATCAGGCCCGGGCGGTGAGCCGGGTGGTGGTAGCTGTCACCGATGGTGAGGATTTTGACGAGGATACCAGCAAATCCCTGGCCGCATTGCAGGAGAAAAACGTCAAAGTGTTTACCGTTGGCGTGGGCTCTGCCGCAGGCGAGCCGATTCCGGTCAATGGTCAGGGCAGCGGGTATCTTAAAGACAGCGGAAAGACCGTTATGAGTCGCCGCAACGACAGCCTGCTGAGAAACATTGCCGATGACACCGGTGGACGTTACTTCAACCTGCAGGAAGGAAGCGATCTGACCGCCCTGGTGGATGAAGTGGCCAAACTTGAAAAAGAGGAATTTGAAAGCGAAATCTATACCCAGTATAACGAGCAGTATATCTGGCCGTTAATGCTGGCCTTTATTTGCTTTGCCCTGGCCTTTTTGCTTGATGAGCGCAAAGGCAGCTGGCTTGGCTTGAAATTCGCAGTGCGCAGACGTGGGGCGGATGGCTCATGAACCGCAATACCATGCATATGAATATGGGAATACGCAAACTGCTTGTCATTCTGACTCTGCTGGTTATGGGCACAATGGTCTCCGGGTTTGATCTCATGTATCTTGAAGACCCGGATGTGTCCGAAGGCAATGAGCTGTTTGACAAGGGCAAATACGACGAGGCCGTGGTAGCCTACGATAAAGCATATGAACGGCTGAAAAAGCGCGAAGACAGTGCCGATGCCCGGCATGTGGTTACCTATAACCGGGGTAATGCCTATTATCGCAAAGGCGACTGGAGCAAAGCCGGTGAGGAACTGCTGAAGTCGGTTGGCAGCAAAGACGACTCACTGCGGTCAAAAGCCTATTTCAATCTGGGCAATGTTGCTTTGCAGCAGATTTCTGCAGGCGGCAAAATGTCTTTTGACGATGCTCTGGAAAAAGTGGACAGCGCCATTGATTTTTACAAACGCAGCCTTCGGCTGAATACCGGTGACCGGGATGCCAAGTACAATCTTGAGGTCGCCTATAAAATGAAAGAGCAGATCGAAAAGCAAAAAGAAGAAGCCGAAAAGCAGCAGCAGGAAAACAAGGATCAGCAAAAGCAGGATCAGGAACAGCAGCAGCAGGACGGCGATCAGCAGAAACAGGATCAGGAACAGCAACAGGGTGAAGACCAGCAAAAGCAGGATCAGGAACAGCAGCAGCAGGACGGCGATCAGCAAAAGCAGGATCAAGAGCAACAGGGCGAGGATCAGCAACAGCAGGAGCAACAACAGCAGGAAGCCCAGCAACAGCAAATGCAGCAGGGACAGGAAGATCAGCAGGAGGAAGGTGAAGAAGGTGAGGAAGGGGCACAGCAGCAGCAGGCCCAGCCGATGAAACCTTTGGACCAGCAGCAGGCAGAGGATTTACTCGACTCCTTGCGTGAAAGCGAGAAACCCCTTAAACTCTTCCTGTTTGAGAGTCAGGACGACGATCAGGGTCAGAACGGCCAGGATTATAAAGAGTGGTAGCAATAAAGATGCATGTTCACAAAGGACGATATCTGAGGGTGGTGTTGCTCACACTGGTGGCAATCTTTGGCGTTGTATCACTGGCCCAGGCCGCTGATGTGGTTGTACAGGTTGACCGCACCCGGGTGCTTGAAGGCGACACCCTGCAGATGTCGGTAACATTTAAATATACCGATGAAGACAATATTCAGGATACATCCCTGCCGGATATGCCTGATTTTGAAATACTTTCCCGCTCGGAAGGTTCCAGCCGCAGTATCAACCTGACGTTTGGTAAAATGGAAAGTTCCATTGAAAAGCGGGTCACCCTTATGATTCGCCCCATGAAATCCGGCAAGTTGACCATTGGACCGGCGGTGATGTCCATGGCGGGAAACTTTAAAAAGAAAAGCCGCCCCATAACCATAGAGGTTGTTCCGGTGAGCGGTGGAACTGCTCCAAACACCGGTTCTGCGGGTGGAGGTTCTGCTGCGGCAACACCGGTGCCTGCGGGAGCTGCTCAGGTAAATGCCCTTGGTGCACCGCTGACCACCTTTGAAAAGCGGACCCCAAATGTATTTTTACGGGCAATGGTTTCCAAGGATGAGGCTTATATCGGCGAAGCACTGACCATTTCCTATTATCTGTATACCCGTAAACGGCTGTCGGATTACAATGTCCTGAAAAAGCCCAGCTACATCAATGCATGGACTGAAAACGTAAATCTTGGTCGCCGTCTGCCTTCCAAACGATTGCGGATTGCCGGCAGGGTGTATGAAGTGTATCAGCTTGAAAAGGTTGTTCTGTTTCCCAAAAAAGCAGGCACCATGCAGATTAGCGCTTTTGAGGTTGATGTCCGGGTTGGCGGCGGATTTTTTGATGCCGGTAAACGACTGGTGCGTACCTCCCAGCCCTTTGACATAACCGTGCGTCCCCTGCCCGAGGACGGCAGACCTGCCAATTTCAATCCCGCCAATGTGGGCAATTACCAGTTTTCCGCGGTGCTTGACAAGGGCTCAACCGAGGTCAACCAGCCGGTTACCCTGACCATGACCATCAATGGCGAAGGAAACATCAAGGTGATTCGTCCGCCCCAGCTTGCAAGCAATAAAGATTTCAAAGTGTATCCTCCCAATATCTCCGACGATATGGGAGTTCGTAATGACAATCTGGTGGGACAAAAACAGATAGAGTATCTGATTGTACCCCTGCATGAAGGTCAGTTACTTATACCGGATATTTCCTTTGCATTTTTCAATCCGGCAAGCGGGCACTATGTTGTCAGGCCGGGGCCAAAGTTTTCCATCCGGGTGATGCCGGGCAAACAGGGTGCCGCCGCTGCTGCGGGTGTTGACGCCGGGCCTTTGCCCTCCGCCGACCGCCTGCGGGGGTTCCGTTTTGAGCCGGATATGGAGCCCGCCACAGTACCAATGGTGCGCCGTCCCATGTTTACCTTTTTATTGTACGGCCCTCTGCTTGTGCTGTTGTTGACCTGGGGCGGGGCCGGGTTGGCCCTGTTGATAGCCCGGCTGCAACATCGCCAGTCCGCCAGCGCGGAGCGGATTATCCGTTCATTGCAGGAACAGGCCCGGTCATGTGCGCAGAAAAAAGAATTTTCAAAGGCTCTGGCCGCGGTTTCGCGTTCCATTGAAGAAAGCACCCGCCTGTATCGGGATACGTCAATTCGCGGGCTGACCGGGGACGCGGTGAGGGTAACATTGATTGAAAACGGAACTTCCGAAGATATTGCGGAAGAAGTCATACATCTGCTGTCTGATCTTGAATCGGCCCGGTTCGCCCCGCAGGACACCATGGGAGCTGAAATGATTCACAAGGTCATTGACAGGGCCGAGGCGTTGTCTCAGACCCTGATGAAGCAGGCATAGTCATGAAAAGCAATATGATAAAACTACTGGCTGTTGCTGTGGGCATAATTCTCTGTCTTGCCGTGGTGATCGCAGTTATTTATCCGCAGCATGTCACTGCCGCCGAACCGGCGGAGCTGGTGCAGCAGGCAAAGGATTCCCTTGCTTTGGGTAAATACGATGATGCGGCAAAGCTGTACCGTCAGGCATACGACCAGGGAGCCACCGGCGCTGACATGTGTTACAATATCGGTACCGCCTATTTGCGGGCAGGGAAGCTGGGGCAGGGCGTGCTGTTTTTGGAGCGTGCAGCTGCTCTTGAACCTGATGACCCCGATGTGCAGGCAAATCTTGCCTGGGCACATGAAAATATCCGGCATACCGCCGCAACCCGGGAGAGCAAAGAAGAAGCCACCGATGGAGAGGGGATTACCCTGACAGGACTGGTGGGCAGGCTTTCGCTGAATACCTGGGGATTGCTGTTTGTTGGTGGATTTTGGGCGCTGGCGGCAGTGCTGGTGCTGTTGCTCTTTTCCGCCAGGGAAAAACGCAAAGTATTGTCACTCATTACCGCCGGGCTGTTTGTCTGGACCGGGCTGTTTGGTGGTTTGTTCTGGCTTAAAACCCAGGAAGAAACCCCGCATCGCTGGGGAATCGTCATGAGCCGCGTAGAAGCCAAGGAAGGGCCAAACGAGCGATTTGAAACCGTATTTGATGTTGCCGAAGGGGTCAAAGTGGAAATTAAGGACTCCATCGACGACTGGAGCGAGGTTCGTCTGCCCAACGGTTTGCACGGATATGTACCTTCTTCACAATGTAAGCATATTTAGCTTGCCCCGGAAACGGGTTTGGAGTAGTGTGTGCCCCTGCGAACCGGGGGAAACGGTGAGTTTTTGGTTAAACGTAAAAAAATAGTAAGATTTATACGTTTTTCTTTGACATTCCCCTCCGGTTTCCCTATATATTAGCGGTTAATTGATTGAAAAGAATTTTCATCGATAAGACATAAGCTGTTGAGCTTAGTGAGAACGCCAAGAAGGAGATTTCGAGAAATGGCTATGACACCTGAACGGAAGCAGGAATTGATTGAGACTTATCGCGTGCACGGTTCCGACACGGGTTCACCGGAAGTTCAGATCGCAATTCTGACTGATCGTATTCTGTACCTGACCGATCACCTGAAAGCCAACCACAAGGATCATCACACCCGCCGTGGTCTGCTGAAAATGGTCGGCAGACGCCGCAGCCTGCTTTCATATCTGAAACGCAAGGACATTAATCGCTATCATAGCACTATTAAGGCTCTGGGGCTGCGTAAGTAACTCACGCAATGCCATTGGTCTTATTCTGTATGTTCGATAATGAAAAAGTATTTTCCAGGCTACCCCGGAATAGGGTAGCCTGTTTTCATTTTGGAGGAAAACGATGAATATCGTAAGAGAAACAGTCCTGTTTGCAGGACGTGAATTGACAATTGAAACCGGTCGTCTGGCCAAGCAGGCCAGCGGCTCTGTGTTTGTTGAATATGGCGACAGCCGCGTGCTGGTAACCGCCACTGCTTCAAACTCCGCCCGGGAAGGATTCATGGATTTTGTCCCCCTGACGGTGGATTATGTCGAAAAGACCTATGCCGCCGGTAAAATCCCCGGTGGATTCTTCAAACGTGAAGGACGTCAGAGCAACTTTGAAATTCTGACCAGCCGCCTGATTGACCGTCCCACCCGTCCGCTGCTGAGCAAAAGCTTCCCCTATGAGCAGCAGGTGATTGCCACGGTTATGAGCGCCGACGCAGAGAACGAAACCGACATCATGGCCATGTGCGGCGCTTCTGCGGCCCTGCATGTATCTGATATCCCCTTTGACGGGCCTTACGCCGGTGTGCGTGTGGGCTATGTTGACGGTGAATATATCGCCAACCCCACCATTGAACAGCGCGAACAGTCGCTGATCGACATCACCATGGCTTCCACCAAAGACGCCATCGTTATGGTCGAAGGTGAAGGCGCTGAAGTGTCCGAGGAAATCATGCTCGGCGCGTTGATGTTCGGCCAGAAAGCCGTGCAGCCGGTACTGGAACTGCAGGAAAAAATGCGGGAACAGGCTGGCAAGGAAAAACGGCCCCTGATCGAAGTTACCCTTGAAGAAGCTGAGCAGCAGAAGATCAAAGAACTCTGCGAAGCACGCCTGGTGGAAGCCATGCAGATCAAGGAAAAGATGGCTCGCCAGACTGCCATGAAGGAAGCCCGCGAAGCCGTCATGGAAGGCATGGGAGAAGAGTACGCAGACCAGCGCGGTCTGGTGCTGTCCTATGTTGAGGATCTGGGTGCTTCCATTATGCGCAAGGCTACCATCAATACCGAGAAACGCATTGATGGCCGCGCCACCACCGAGATTCGTCCTATCTGGGGCGATACCGGTCTGCTGCCCCGCGCCCATGGTTCTGCCGTATTTACCCGCGGCGAGACCCAGGCCATCGTTGCCGCCACTTTGGGAACCCGTCAGGATGCCCAGTTGATTGATGCACTGCTGGAAAAGAGCGACAAATACTTCCTGCTGCATTACAACTTCCCTCCCTACAGTGTTGGCGAAGCCCGATTCCTGCGTGGTCCCGGTCGTCGTGAAATCGGTCACGGCAACCTGGCGGAACGCTCCCTGAAGTATATCCTTCCGGACCACTCCGAAGATTTCCCCTACGTTGTCCGTCTTGTCAGCGAGATTACGGAATCCAACGGTTCCTCCTCGATGGCATCGGTCTGCGGCGGCACTCTGGCCCTTATGGACGCCGGTGTGCCCATTAAAAAGCCTTTGGCCGGTATTGCCATGGGTCTTATCAAAGAAGATGACGGCGTTGCCATTCTGTCGGATATTCTGGGTGACGAAGATCATCTGGGCGACATGGACTTCAAGGTCACCGGTACCCGCGACGGCGTAACCGCCCTGCAGATGGATATCAAAATCAAGGGTATCAGCGAAGAGATCATGACTCAGGCCCTGGAACAGGCCCGCCTTGGTCGTCTGCATATTCTTGGTAAAATGGAAGAAGTCCTTCCGGTTCCCCGTGAAGAGCTTTCCAAGTATGCCCCGCGCATCATCAAGATCACCATTCCCACCGACCGTATCCGTGACGTCATCGGCAAGGGTGGTGAGACCATTCGCGGCATCATCGATCAGACCGGTGTCACCATTGACATCGAAGACAGCGGTGATGTGTTCATCGGTAGCGCCGATCAGGCCGCCGCAGATGAGGCCATTGCAATCATCAATCGCCTGACCGCTACCGCCGAAGCCGGTAAAGTTTACAAGGGTCTGGTGACCCGCATCGAGCGTTTCGGCGCCTTTGTGGAAATCCTGCCGGGTATTGAAGGCCTGCTGCATATTTCCGAAATCGACCATCGGCGTATTGCCCAGGTTGAGGATGTTTTGCACGAAGGTGACGAAATTGAAGTAAAATGTCTTGAAGTTGACGAGAGAAGTGGTAAAATGAGACTCTCTCGTCGAGCACTGATAGAAAAACCTGAGCATGACGACTCTGACCGTGGATCTGAAAGACGTGGTCCTGATCGTGATCGAGACCGTGGGCGTGACCGTGACCGCAACCGTCGCCCCAGGGATCGCGGACCCCGTAAGTAAAGATTCTGAGCCGGCAGGAGGGCGTCGCAGAATTAAGGTGTAGAAGTCATGGCAAGAACAGCGTTTGTAAGAGACCAATTGTTTCATCGTCACAACGAGCATGACCGCTGGCACCCGGAAAACACCGGACGACTTGACGCCATTGAACGCCATGTGGACAGATCTGAATGGAAAAACGAGCCTCCAATCGAATTGGAGGCTCGTTCTGTTTCCGAGGAATTGATTCTCACCAATCATTCCTCCCAGTATTTTGAGCGTATCAAGGGCACCGATGGCCGGGAACGCACCATGCTGGACCCTGATACCTCTGCTTCGGCATATACCTATCAGGCAGCCTTAAAAGCCGCAGGAGCTGTTACCGGGCTGATTGATGCGGTCATGGATGGCGAAATCGACAACGGTTTTGCCGCCATTCGCCCTCCGGGGCACCATGCCACCAATACCCGCAGCATGGGGTTTTGTATTTTTAACAATGTCGCCATTGCCGCCCGGTACCTTCAATCCCGGTACAAGCTTTCCCGCATTGCCATTGTGGATTTCGATGTGCATCACGGCAACGGGACCCAGGACAGCTTTTATTCAGATCCCGGCATCCTGTATATTTCAACGCATCGCTATCCATTTTTCCCGGGAACCGGCGATGTGGACGAAACCGGTGTTGGCGATGGTCGCGGATACAGCTTCAACATTCCTCTGTCCGTGCACATGGGTGATACCGAGTATGTGACCCTGTTTGATCGTCTGATTTGTCCGGTTCTTGAAACATACAAACCGGAATTTCTTCTGATCTCTGCAGGCTATGATGCTCATGAGGATGATCCCCTTGGCGGTATGCGCATGACCACCGCAGGATATCGCGCCATTATCCATATGATGATGCAAACCATGCAGGAGCATGTGGGACATCAGCGCTTTGTCGCAACCCTGGAGGGCGGATACGATCTGACCGCTTTGGCCAAGTCTGTGGTTCATTCTCTCAAGGTTATGAAAGGCGAGGTGAACGGCGCCGAGGCAGTTGAAGCCGCGCTTGCGCGTCCGGTGCTTCCGGTTATCGATACTATCTCCAAAAAGATTATTGAGCAGAACAAATCCTTTTGGAATTTCTAGTTCCACCGGAGACGTTATTTATCGTTCATACAACGAAATGGGGTTGTCTTTAATTGTGAAATGTATTACGCTTTTTTCCGGTGAAACACAAAAAGAGTACTATGTTTGCAATCAGGAGCGGTCCCATGCGTTGTTTACCCATCGACATTCCTGCTGTTACCACATCCGGTGAATTTGCCCAATGGCTGGAAAATCAGCCTGAAGAAGTGGGGCTTGTGACTTCATGGCGACAGGGGGTAGGGGTGGTGCAGCAGCCGTATATCGAAGAAGGCGCGTATGTCGATCCCCGGGCCCGTCTTATTGGCGGCATTATCATCAAAAATGGTTGCTATGTCGGTCCTTTTGCCGTCATTCGCATGGATGAAAAGTCCGATGCTTTTCCCATGATCCTTGATGAGGGAAGCAACGTTCAGGATAACGCAGTGGTGCATTCCGATATGCGGCGGATTGGTAAAAACGTTATTGTCGCACATCAGGCCATTGTACATGGTGCTGTGGTGGAAGACGAAGCAACCCTGTATATTCAGGCGGTTGTGGACAGCGGAACCACCATCGGGCAGGGAAGTTTTTTGCATCAGGGATGTTATGTGGGCAAGAATCTGACGCTGGCCCGCAGACGCTATGTTGAGCCCGGGCAGAAAATCCTCACTCAGCAGCAGGCCGATGAGCTGCCGGAAGTCCCGCCGGAATTGCAAAAACTCCGGGAGCATGTACTGGAGCAGAATCATTCCCATACCCGGAGATACCTGAAACTGCTTAATTCCAGTTGCTAATATTTTATTAATAAAAGCAGTAAAATAAGGGGGTTACGGAACATTCTGGAAATGCATGGGAAAATGCGTCCGAGTGTCACGAACTGCCTGAAAAATAACGGGATTTCCCGGTTTACGGTTGCGTGGGATGCTGTTTCAGAGTACAATGATAAAAGTAGGTTAATGGTACTTGTATCTTGATGAAGAGTGAATTTACGATGGAGGTAGCCGTGGCTCGTAACAATCGCACCCAAAACTGGTGGCCGGGGCGTATGCTGTTGATTATTGCCCTGAGTTTTTCATTGTTGCTGATGGCCTGCGGAGGCGGTGAATCGACTCCCAATACCGATGGCGATGAAGATACATGGCCTGAATTCGATGTGACCGACGAAGATCCCGATTTCGATCCCAATGCACCGGCAATGATTGAAACCACCCCTGGTGATGAAATCAAATTCGGTACGGCCCTTATCGGCAGTCATGTGGATGTGGAAGTGTATGTCCGCAATACCGGTCAGGGAACCCTGAATATCACCAGCATGAATATCATCGCAAACACCGATGAATTTTCCGTGCTTGGCGTTGATCTTGAAAACTTTGAGGCATTTTCACTGGCTCCCAACGCAGACCGGATACTGACGGTACGCTATGAGCCCGAAGATGGCGGTATTGATTCCGGTGTGCTTCAGATCGTGTCCAACGCCAGCAATACTCCGCTGAAGGCGCTGAACCTTGTCAGCGAATACAAGGGCGAAAGTGAACTGCGCTTCTATCGTCCCTGTAGCCAGGCCGAACTTGGCGACCCTTATGACAGCACCTGCTACAACAATTCTATGGCCTGGAAGCATATCCTGCCCCAGGAAACAACTGAATTGTTGATTTATTCCCTTGGCAACGCTGCTGTTGGTGACTTCCTCAATGGCACTTTGAAGGTCTGTAATGTTTTGGATGACGCCACCGACGTCAACAAGGCTATCCGTGTTACCAGTGCGGTGATGAGTCCTCCCTCTGCGATATTTACCCTTACTCCCAACAAAGATCCCAAACCCAGCGACCCGGTGTATCTGTCCCCTGCAAGCGAACCCGGTTCTTTGAACTGTATGGATGTGATGGTGGAATATAACCCGGATCAGCCCACTTATCCGCCGGAAACCCATCATGTGGAGTTGGTTGTGCAGCACGATGCGGATCATCCCGCAGAATCACCCCAACGGGTTGTGATTGAGGGCACTGCCAGCGATACGGCTTTGGTTGTGTATCCCAATCCCATTGAATTCGGCACCGTGGAATACTTCCATCCTTCCACCATTCAGGTAAGCATCACCAATCCGAGTTCTGCGGCTATCCAGATTTCCGGACCTTCGGGTCAGGACGGTATCGACGTGCAGAATGCCGACGGTTCCGAAATGTTCACCGTGACCTTCCCTGGGCTGGGGCCCTTCCCCTGGACCGTGGCCGGTGGCGAAACCATTGATGTGGAGGTCACCTTTGATCCCACGGACAACCGTTACCGTGAAGATTATCTCCGGATTTTCACCAATATTCCCGGTGCGGATACGGTTCGTATTAAAATGACCGGTACCGGCAAGCCCACTAATCTGGAGCCTACGGCTCGTATCGCCCGTACCGACAGTGGTCCGGATATTACCCAGCCCATCGTTTCCGAGGTCTGCACCGGCACCAACTGCGATACCCTGTATTTCTTTGGCGATATTTCCTACGACCCGGATCGTACCGACTGGAACAGCAACGGCGTCAAGGAGTACCACTGGACCTTTGTGAAACCCGATAGCAGCCATATGGAACTGTGGCCCATGAATTACGACAGCCCGCCGTTTAACACCGGCGTGGTGAATTTTGCCTCCGGTATCGACAAGCCCGGTGAATATACCATCGGCCTTATTGTTGTTGATCATGATCTGGCGGAATCCTACGAAAAAACCGTCTGGATTCGTACCTATGGTTCTGATTCCATTTCCATGTCTCTGGATTTCTCCTGCAACGGTCGTATGGATGTGGATCTGCAGTGGCTTGCCCCCAACGGCATGGTTTGCTCGCCGGAGTTCATGAATGCCTCCCGTACCTGTGATTTCGGTGCCTATGGCAATGCCATTGTGACCGAATACACCGAAGGCTGCAAAGTTGGTCATACCGAAGCCATTACCCACGAAGACGCCCCGGATGGCACCTATCGCATCAAGGCGAAGTTTGTGGAAGACTGCAACTGGGATCTGCCTCTGAATATTCCGCTGGTTGATTGTGTGGCAACCGGAGATACCGACCTCACACTCAAGATCTACATCAACGGAGAACTGAGCTGGACCCGGACCGGACATATGGACGAGAAGGGCGATGAAGTGGAATGGACCATTGACCGTGTCAATGGCTCTTTCTACGAACCCAGCCCATAAGATAATCAGAAGCGCTGTAGCGAAGCAGTGTTTGGAGAGGGTCTTTTACCAGACCCGGATGACACGTTTTACCGGGGAGAATTACCATGCATCTGATGGATAATACATACCGTTGGGTATTTGCAACAATAATGGTGACCATGCTTTGTATGGGCGCTTTTTATGGTTGTTCCGAATCATCCACCGCCATTAGCAGTCCCTGCACCAGTGATCAGGATTGCGCAGAGGGCTTTGTGTGTGACGAGGTGGAGGGGTGGCAGCAGGCGACTCGGCCGCGCGCGCGTGTGTGTGCTCCTTATTGCTCCGCGAAGCAGTCAGCGGGAGAGCGAAGGAACGCGATAAAGGCAGTGA
>Ga0209692_10003330_pt1 | contig 15777 bp, 12 predicted proteins | sample tdDd472_FD_187129 | JGI IMG/M metagenome (GOLD analysis project Ga0209692, IMG submission 187129) | Marine sediment microbial communities from the Atlantic coast under amendment with organic carbon and nitrate - tdDd47.2 (SPAdes)... | ecosystem: Environmental > Aquatic > Marine > Coastal >...
CAAAAAAACATATTACTTTTGCCGTCCCTTTTGAGGGGATAGTTCTTATCGGGAGTTTAGCTCAGTTGGTTCAGAGCACCTGCCTTACAAGCAGGGGGTCACTGGTTCGAATCCAGTAACTCCCACAAAACTGAAACCCAGAGAGTTGCGACAGACGCGGCTCTCTTTTTTTGTGCCTCTGGTAACAGATCTGGTAACAGATCCACGCGGTCCCATGCAATTCTCAGGGGTGACAGTGTGGGATCCTCCCCTCCTTCTCGATGTCGAGTTATTATATCTCAAATTCAGGACTTTACGGATGTTATTAATATCGGTTAAAAATTATTCACTTCTCCAGGTGGGACATTTTCGCATTTTGGGTATTAATAGGTATTGATATATCCTCCCCGGCATCCAACATCACCTCCACAGAGAAAGTGCCTAATTGATGGTAATGTATCATTAAATACGCCAGATATTTATACATGCAGGCGACTGCTCGGATAAGAAGTGATTATGTTAAGATAGCTTGGGAATTGTGGATGCAGTGCGGTGGGATCAAGGAGTCTCTTGGGGGATATACATAAACATGCCCCCCACCAAGGTTCGATGTTCTGTTAGCTGAAAAAGATGGGATGAGTCCCTCCGGGCAAATATGTTACCAATCTACAACCTGATAAGTAACAATAGCAATCATTTGACTACATCAGGCTACACGGAGGATAATAGAACTATTTGTAATCCAGTGCTTAAATTATTATATTTGTAGGAACTTAATATATATCATGATTTCTGGAAATATCCAAAACCAATCCATGGTATCTAAAAAATCATCACCGGTCCTAATACTATTTATCCTTTTTCTGCTTATAGGACTAAATGCATATTCCCAACCCAATAAAAGGGCTAATTTCTGGTTTTTTGCAGATTCTGTAGGCTTAGATTTCAATAGTGGTGTTCCAGTAGAAAATACAAATTGTCAAATCAAGGATTTTACGTGGATGTCTACATCCACCATGAGTGATACAAATGGAAACCTGCTTTTCTATTCTAATGCTTCTTACATATGGAATAAACAGCATGAGATTATGGACAATAGCCACACCGGCCCTACTTACTGGACACCCGGACATCAAGCAGCAATAGCTGTTCCCGCTCCAGGATCTGACAGTTTATATTATATTTTCACTGCAAGGTTTCTGGATGCCCCATACCCTATGATCTATTATACAATTAATATGGCAGGAGATAATGGTTTGGGCGCACAGATCAATGTGGATACACTTGATGCCGGATGGGATGCTGCTTCGATGGTCACCGGTACTTATCATAAAAACAAAAAGGATATTTGGATAATCACCCGAAAATTTCATACTAGTCAGTACACAGCATTTCGAGTTAATGAGGATGGTGTTAATCCCGAACCTGTACTAAGTCATGCTCCTATGCGCCCATTAGACGATTCTAATTTTGGTAATATGAAGGTTTCATATGATAAAAATTATCTCGTGGTTTGCTTTCAAGGACAGGGTCATGATGAAACCAGTGTTGAAATATGTAAGTTCAATAACGAAACTGGATCTGTTGATTATCTATATAATTTCCACCTTACTTACGTTATCCCAGGAGTTTATTGGAAATATAAAACTAATAATTGTGAGTTCTCCCCATGTTCAAAATACCTCTATATAGGTGCTTCAAAATATCCAAGGGACTCCACGGCACATGTATATCAATTTGATATGAGTTTGATTGAAGATTCTATTTCCTTTTTTCAATCAGCTGTTTTGATAAGTGAGGATCAAGGTTGTCAGCTTCAATTAGCTCCTGATGGTAAAATATATTGTTTTACCAGGGAATTTAACGGAGCCCTGCAACCCCTAAATAATTTTGTAGGAATAATTCACGAGCCTGGTAAGCCCGGATTGGAATGTAACTTTCAACCAAATGCCTTTTTTGTGAATCATGGGGTGATTGACCATCCTTTTGTTAATTTCTTACCTGATTTTCTTTTCCGATTCGATTTCGACGGCATTTGCGAAAGTGATACATTTACTTTCGATCCCTGGTTCTTCCCGGAACCAACATTTATAGAATGGAATTTTGGCGATATACTATCAGGAGCTAACAATACCTCTACTATTCCCCATGCTACCCATAAGTTCTCTGATGGTGGCACCTACGAAGTTTCTGTCCACGTAGAATACCCCAGCGGACGAATAGAAGAAACTTCACGTGAAGTAGAAGTTGAATATGCACCCGAACCCGACCTGGGGCCGGATACTTCTTTTTGTGCTGAAAGCGAAATCATCCTCAATGCCGAATGCGGCCCTCATCTTTATACATGGAGCACCGGAGCTTTGGGCAGCAGTCAGATCAGCGTATCAGATACAGGCTGGTACTGGGTAAGAGTAGAAAATGATGCAGGTTGCTTTGAGATTGATTCTATCCATATTGGTCTTTTCCCACCTGCCACTGCTGATACAACTAATCTTGAGATCATCCCAACCACATGTGGGGGTAGCACTGGTGTGATCAAAGGACTTATCATAAATGGGTTGCCTCCAATTAGCTATCAGTGGTTAGATGATCTTGGTAATCCGATCTCAAATTCATTAGATATTTATCATTTGCCTGTCGGGAATTACACACTTGAAGTTAACGATAGCAATAACTGCATTACCAGCTTAGGACCATACTCCATCATTGATGCCGGTGTTGTATTAATCGAAAGCGTTGATTACACACAGGAACATTGCCAGCAGCAGGATGCAAGTATTACGGTAACTGCTATATCCGGATTAGGAGATATGCTGTTTTATTCCATCGATAACGGCGCAAATTATTACAGCAACCTGGGCATATTTACAGCTTTATCGGCAGGCAGCTATGCTGTACGTGTAAGAGATTCTTCGGATTGTCAATCAGTGTATATCAATAATCCTGTAATTATTCAGAACATTGATGCTCCCGAGATAATTGATGTGCAGATTGGTGCATCATCCGTGGGACAGAATATTGGTTCTATTGAGATCACTGCTTTAGGAGGCTCCGACACCCTGTTTTATTCCAATGATAATGGTGCGAACTTCCAGATCAATGATGGAGGATTTTATAATCTTGCAGCAGGCTTTTATACCTGTGTGGTGGTGGATGAGATTGGCTGTGATACCATATTTATAGTGGAAGTGCCTGAAGAAGTTACTATTCGCCTACAGGCTGTAGCAGGCGATGACGAGGTATGTCCGGGGAATGCCGCCTTTATCCCGCTTCTCGTAAGTAATTTCAATGATGTAGGTAATCTTAAAACCACCCTGCTATATAATAAAAACCTGCTTACATGCACAGGCTTCGCCAATGCACATGTCTTGCTGGAAGATTCATTAGAAGCCTTCTTATTCCCTGCCGAAGGAAAACTGGAACTTCATTGGGCTTCTACATCGGTCAGCCTGCCCGATAATACGCCAATGGCCGACCTGGTTTTTCAATCACTGGATCCTGGCTTAAGCATTGTTGACTGGGATGGATCGGCAGGTGCCAGTTTATTCCAAAATTCCTCAGGCTTGACTATCCCCGTTGATTATTTTATTGGTATCGTAAAGATCTATGATGAAGTGTTCTTTAGCATGGGCCCGGACCTTGAAGCATGCCAGGGTGAAACTCTGGAATTGTCACCCATGCTCTGGTCAAGCAATGGGGATGTTACTTATTTATGGACTGACCCCACAGGATCAACAAGCAGCAATGAAATACTTACAATTGACAATGCCCAGCAATACCAATCCGGAACATATACGCTGAGGGTAACAGATACCCTGGATTGTTATTCTGATGCTTCTGTTGAAGTCCTTATTCACCCACTTCCCACTCCTGCCTTTGCAGGAGAAGATACCATTGTTACGGAAGATCCCGTTGACTTAGATGCCGGCGATGGCTTTGCCAATTATCTTTGGAACACAGGTGAGACTTCACAGTGGATCACTGCCGGGCATGACGATTGGTACAGTGTGTATATTGAATCACAACAAGGCTGTTTTGGTGAAGATTCTGTATACGTATTATTCTGGGAACCGCCGGTTCCTCCCGAACCTATAGAATCTGATCTGTATCTCCCCAATGCCTTTACACCTGATGGGGACGGCCTGAATGATGAATTTAAGGTAATCAACCCACCCGACAACCTGGAATCATTCAACATGTATATTTTCAATCGCTGGGGGCAAATGGTGTTTGAATCCAAGGATGTTACTAAAGGTTGGAATGGTACTTATAAAACAGGAGAGTCTCCTTCTGGGACGTATGCATATAAAATCGAGTTTCAGGTTAGCGGTCGCGAATTTCTTAAATCAGGTACCTTGGTTCTGGTGAGGTAGATAAATACTAACGTACCTTGATAGGGGAATACTCTAAGTTGATGTGACATCGCTCCATATACAGCACGATATGCCCTCCATGGTAGCCTGGCATCACCTGCAGGGAGAAAGTGCATAATCTTCAAAAACGGTATGACAAAATCATATTGTTTTACTTCCTGTTGAACCCAATGAATCCAAACTGTAGTAACAGATTCTCGTCTTTTCTGTTCTATTAATATAAAGTAATATTGACTGTTAATAACAATTTAATACAATGCCATTTATAAAAGGACAATCTGGGAATCCGGATGGAAGACCGAACGGGTCGGTAAGTTTAGTGACCAACACTCTAAGAGTAGCTGTGCAATCAATACTGGATGACAACATTGAGCAATTCCAGAAAGACCTGAGAGGTCTTGAACCAAGAGACAGGGTCAACACCATGTTAAGGCTGCTGGAGTTCGCCCTCCCGAAATTACAACGAGTAGAAAACAAGCTCGACGTCTCCCGACTATCAGCTCATGAGGTTCAGGACATCGTCGGCACTATCATGCAAGACGATGATTGACTTCAGGGAGTTGCTCTCCTCGCTGATCAGCCAAGAGATCACGCTGGAGGAGTTCAGGAAGGCCGTCAGAAAATCGATGCCTCCTCCCCCTTCATGGTTGACTGATGAAGAGTGTGAGGAAGCCAGGAGAAAGATGTACGAGCCTATGGGCTCGCCTACGTGGTTCGGGATACCTTTCGAATTAGACCCAGCCTCAGAATATAAAGAAGAGTTATCGTAGTCCCTTTCATAGTGGGCGCCCTCGTCACGCTTATTTGCGGAGGTTTTTCGTTTTATGGGGGAAGTGATCAGGATGAAGGCGGAGGAATAAATTTATCCCAGTAACCGCACACTCCCAAAACGAAGTCCATGATAGTTTTTGCTTTCTCGCACTTATTAAGGAAGTCCTTCATATCATTCTCAGTGACTATAAGTCCATCACCATCGGACTTATTTATGAAATGAACCTCAGACTCGCCAACTGCACCCCAGTTTTGATGAGCAACTTTATTTCTCAATTTATTGATGCTCGTAAGGACCCCTTTCAATTCATTAATCGAAGGGACCTTCTCTGCAATATCCATGTGATCAATTACCTTCGATAGTAATTCCACTTTTTTGGAGTAAGTCAGAGTTAATAATATATCATCTCGGAAATTACTAATCTTCGGACTATCATCCTCCATGAAGTAGCTAATAATGATCACCTCCATCGTGTACTCGATGGTTATCGCCTTGCTTATGATGAAGCCTCGCAGATTAACAACATCAGGGAGGAACTCGAAGTCTTCTTTGATAAAATCATACATAACGTATTTTTTTTTAGAGGATCGACTCGGTGGTTTTTCTCGTTTCATAGTAAAATTAAGAAAATATTCGATGCAGTGGGAAGGACGTTTATCCCCGATCTGGGGGTCATGTACCTCTGGTGTGAGAACGTGTCCTGAGCGGGGGTCTGGCACGGGCAAAACGATAGGTCCTCGATCCGTCTGGAGATCAATCTACACGAACATGAAAAAAGGGGGGGGGGAATATCTACTCTTGCGCAGCGGTCCAGGGATGTCTCAGGAGATCATCAGCGAGATCATATCCCAGAGGGATCTCACCCTGGAGGAACCTCTTCTCTATAGAGTCGTCAGAATGCCACCGATACCTGAGACCGATCTTCTGCCACTGATCGAAGAGTCCCGCGTCAGGGAACAGCACAACGACTCTCCCCTTCAACCTTCGACATTTATACTCACTGAGACCAGTGGCGGATCCCGTAGCCATCCAGGTGAACTGAGGATAGTATGCACTCGCCACGATGGCGGTCTTCTCACTCTCGACAAGGGCGATAGGTTTCTGGTTGTAGCTGAGTAGATGTTCACCATAGAACACCTGTCTCAGATTGTAGTCCTGGATCCCGAGTAAGGTGTGGACCCAGGTGACTTGGTCTTTCATCCTCTTGCCTGTGGTCGCGTCATACCCCATAACTTTACCTCCACGGATCAGACCATTGTCTTCGACTTGCCAGAACACGACAGATCCTCCCCAGTGATCAGCAGTGCCAAGCATATAGGCCCTCTTGAGGTGTTCGGCTTTGGCTTGTCCGAAATGAGAAACCAGGAACCTCATGAAGGAGTTTTTGTCATAGCTGTCCTGGGAGTCGAAGAAGTGGATCCTACTCGTGTAGCTTGTCGGTTGTATAGGAGCCTTCGGAGGGACTTTTGTTGTCGGGGTGGGTCTTTGTGTCGTCAGGTGCTTATTGTCCTGGTAATACTGAGCAGGAGTGTAATGATGTCCACACTTGTCGTGTCGGTTACATTTGCCGACGTGATCAGCCAGGTGATCGCCTGAATATACATCAAGGTAGCGGGTGAACTCCTTCTTCTTCCCGCACATTGGACAAGTGTATCGGGATCCTGGTCCCGTGTATTTCTCAAGTTGGTATCTGTACTCTTTCATAGTTGATTTTTTAAGTGATCCAGGTGTTCCAATATAGTGGAACAGTGGAACAAAACGTCTCTATCCCTTGGGAGAGTATGCGTTGAAGGTGTTCCACCCCCCTGGAACAGGCGGAACGATTTTGTTCCAAGTGTCCCCCCCCCTGGAACACCCTCTACACTTTGGGAGAGTATGGATAGATAGTAAAGTGTTCCGCGTTCCGTGGAGATGGAACAGGTGGAACATCATTCTTTGAGGTATCGTTGAATAGTTGTCGATCCTTTACCTATCTCCTTAGCGATATTCCTGACAGATAAACCCTCCGAATTGAGTTGCTTTGCCCTGGCGATATTATTCTGTCGTTCCAGGTCGTCTTCTTGGATAAGCATCGACGACTCACTCGCCAGGTGAGAGAAGGTGAACCCAAGTAGAGGTCCTGTTTTTGACAGTTCACAGACCATCACGTTGTCCCGCTCATATTCTGGCATAGATGACCGCGTCTTCATCTGGATCATGTATCTGATAGACTTATCTGATATGCTCCTCCCGATGGCGAAAGCAGAGTCGCAGAAGTTGATCAGCATCTTAGATCCCATCATGTTATTAATCGAGAGAGGCTCGTTTTCTTTGATCTTGGGCGTGTGTCCGATGATCATCATCGAGAGATTATTCGCCCGTTGGATCCGCTTGAGTTGCTTCATCAGCGGGAGGGCGTCTTTTGCTTTCTCTGTGTCGCTCTTCAGGTATGTGATATTATCCACAATGACCACAGTGGCTCTCAGTCGGACAGCTTCGCGCTCAATATCACTCACCACAGCATCCTCCACAGAGTCGAAGTCGTCGATCTCTACTGAGTCCATGTCCATACTCGCCCAGTGTAGGCGATGTGAGAACTTATGTATCTCTTCGTCTTGAGAGTATCGCATTTTCAACTGGATCCCGCTGAGTTCAAAGTCACAGTACAGGACCACTTGAGGATCTACCTCCACATCGAAGGGAGATTTATTCTCTCCCCTTGTGATCAGATCAGCGATCTGGATGGCGAGAGAAGATTTTCCAACGCCCGTATTTGCGAACAGGAAACAGATCTCACCCTCGCGCCAAAACGATCCGAATAGCTTCTTTGGTGTTGGTTGCGACATGGCTCTCCTGATCACTTCATTGATCGGCTCAGTCTTCAGGACGAGAGCCTGAGATGGATCAGAGGCGACCTGTTCAGCTTTAGCGATGACAGATTCAGGATCCAGTCCTGGAATATTGTCTGAATTGTCCTTGTTTTTCTTCATACGGTTACCTATAATGTTACCAAATTATTACTACATTGTTCTATCACTCGCTTGTTCTGTTCTTTACAGGTACTCCACCACCCTGCTCGATGAGCACATTCAACACGTTATCGAGACTCAATAAAGGCGTCATAGGACATGATCCTCGAGATCTTGGTGAGATTGAATTGTTTCTCGGTTATCGACATGAGATCAGGGAATTTTTGTCCTCTGTCGAGGTGTTGGTCATCTGAGGAGAGATCGTCCGCTGACATGGCTCTACGGATCCCCAGTGGATGGGGATAATCCTCAGTTGCAATGGATCTTGGGATTTAGTATCTTTGCAGTTCATACGGAGTCCGTTTTGTGTGAAAAAAATATCCCGATCTGATCAGTAGTTTGTCCCTACTCAGGTCGGGTTTTTTATTGTCAGTGGATTGCCTTGGGTTTGATCAGGGTCAGCAACCAGGCGCGGATCTCCTCTTGATCGAATAGGATGTTCCCGCCAAACTCGTAGACGGTCCATCCCCATCGTTTATGGTTCTGGTAAATAGTTTGCTTGGCTCTGCCAGACTCGACAGCAGCCTCGTTAACATTGAGGAAAGTTTTGTTGTTAGATTGGATAGGCATAGCGTTAAATATTTAAATTCAACGCAAAGAAACAGTCGATAAAATGGAGGAAAAAGAATCGGCGCGCCTATTTAGTCGCCTATTTCAGAGGGTCTCCTTTTTTGGTCACGACTTCTCGGTATCGACGCGAGAGAACGTCGGGATCATGAGTCGTGCCCTCGCACAATTCGAGGAACCACGGACCGCGTGTTCCATACTTCACGGGAGGAGGATCTATCTCACCGTCATGGATCTGCTGCCAGATCTGACGAGCATAGTCGGCGGTTCCTTGTTTCTGTATCGGTGTTGTGTCGAAGAGTTTGACGTGGGAGAAAACGCTTCGCCTCCTGAAGTAGTCGATATCTGGGAGAGCTTTGATCAGATCGACGGTGTGGCGTACCCAGTTCGTACCGTTGCCACCGTTCTCGACGTGATCCTTGAACAATATCTTCAGGACATCCACGATCTTGACAGGGTTCTCATTTAAGAACTCGAATAGTCGTATCATGAACGCGATCTCGTCATCGATCTGGAGGCTGCCTTTCAAGATGAGACGATCGGTCTCTGGTGCGATGTCGATCAGGGCGTCTGTGTTGTAGTATTCTGTCATAATTATAAGTCTTTAACAGCGTCATCTAATATTTTCAAGTAGCTCGGAGGGAGATAGTGGTCTGTGGAGGTCTTCATCATATTGTGACCCATCATCTCCCCGATCATCCTGGGATGGACCTCAAGGTCATTAAGGGCGACGGCTGCGAAGGTGTGCCTCCAGACGTATGTCGTGACCTTCTCACTGATCTCCAACTCTTCACCGATAGCGATCAAGTCTTTGTTAACATTTTTGCGAATCTTCTTGATACGGTTGTGGACCGCGATGGCTGTGGAGTGCCTGTCAGGGTTCAGGACGGGGAAGATATAAGCTCCCTTCTGAGGTGTCTCTTCACTGTAGCAGTCCAGGATCTCTCCTATCTCGTCGGTGACCTTGGGTGAGATCTTCATGGTCACCTTGCTCCTGGTCTTCCATCGCTGATATGTTATCCGACCATCTACCACGTTGTCCCACTTAAGGCGGGCGATATCCTGGAAGTTGATCCCCCAGGCGAGATAACCAAACAGAAAATAATTACAGGCGTGCCAATAGTCGGATCCTGTCTCTTGCTTGGTCCTGAACTCGCGGATCTTGTTGACCTCTGTCCTGGATATGGCTCTGGACTTTTGCTCATGGTTCAGGTCCTCCATGATCTGCTCGTCTTCTGTGAAGGGATAGTCCTCCCTCTTGGCTGCTCCGTGCTTCTTCTTCATGGCTTGGTTCCAGATCGTACGGATATTCCTCAGATGGATCCCTATGGTGGCGATAGACAGACCATCCTGTTCCATCCACTCCCTGAACTTCATCAGCTTGACCTCATCCAGATCACTGAACAGCAGAGCGTCATTCTTGCAGAACTTTTTGAGTTTGCTCCTGGTACCCTTATATCCGTCAGCGGTGCCATATCTCTCCTTCTTCTGCTTCTCTGCGATCCAGAGGTCAAACATATCAAACACGGTCTTGACCTTCTTAGTGGGAGAGTCCACCATCACCAGAATCTTCTCAGAGGTAGGCTTACCACCATCGCGGATGATCTCATCGATCACGTCCTGATATTTACGCTCCAGATCAGAGATAAACTTTTTGTTATCATTGAACTTCTTGAACTTGTTGACACGGTCCTGGCTGTCTCCTGATCTGGGAGGAGCCACGATGCGGAGATCATTCTTCCGCTTCTGGGGGTTGTAGTTCCACTCCTTCTCGGTGAATGGGACCTGGACTGTCTGGTAGGTCCTACGTCCCTGGTCTGTGAGCCTGATGGCGAACATCCTCCGTCCGTCTGTCTTCTTGAATAATATTAACTTCGCTTTCATAGTGGTAACATCTTTGGTAACATCTCTGCAAAAGTAAATAAAATATAAATGCATATAACACGATATAGCTTATATTCGCTTATTACCAGTGGTTACAGTGGGTTGCGATATAAAAGTATATGGGAGTATAAAACTGCAAATAAGTGCCTTTTTGTGCCTTACAAGCAGGGGGTCACTGGTTCGAATCCAGTAACTCCCACAGATCAATAAAAGCCATCCATAGGGTGGCTTTTTTGTTTTAGAAAAATCATCAAGCTTGCTTGATTGATTTTTATCAAAGGAAAAAGTCATACGAACGTAGTGAGTGGCTTGTATTGATCTGACCCACAACCAGCTCTGGATCACCGAAGGTAATCCAGTAACTCCCACACTAATAATCAAACGGTTATGCTTTATTTCAAAGTGTAGCCGTTTTTTATTTGCATACATATTGCATAAACATTATAGCCAAAAGGACTATTTAGTTAAAATCACAGGTTGTAAATGAACAATTGAAATTAATTGCCAGATATGATGATAATGAACTCATCCATGATGAACTCCGTGACCTGGTTAAAATGATCTGCATGAAACCAAGATTATTAAAGTCATTCCTCATCTACTTTGCCATGAAAACAAAGGAGAATTGATTACCCGGGTGCTTCATAATCAACTTTGCCCATAAGGATAAGTTATAAGACTTGGTAAAGATATCTTTAGCCAATCGTGATGTGTTTGCACACTTTTATCGGTATGAGGTGGACAAGGGCTTACATTGATTTAAATTTAGTCTGGAATAAATCTTAATATGTAATTTTTAAAGTTAAATAAAGAATCCTCCCCTATTCTATAGAAGTCAATTGAATCTATGCTAATGATATTATTAACAAATGATGAATAGTATTTGAAATAATTATCCGAATTGTCAATTTGCAATATAGAATCATTAAAAACGCCATAAGTGAAGATTTCATTATAAGATGCATTCCCCCAGTCGTAGACAATAAGCCAGGTAGATTGTTCAAGGTCTGCTACAAGCCCATAATACTCAATTGATCTATTCCCGCTTTTAAAGTTATCAAGTTTCAAATAACCTGACAAAAGATTAGAATTACTTTGCCCAAAAAAAGAGGGTGGAAGCTGACATGGTATCGACATCCATTCAGTATCTATACTGTAAAAAGATTTCATTACATAATTGCCCGTGAAGGGAGTGCATTCACTACAAAATCCCTCAGGTTGTTTGATCTCCTTACTACAGCTCAGGTTAAACAAAAATATTATTACCAGAAATAATACTATAAATCTTATTATATTAAATGGATATTTCATCTCTACAGACTCCAAAGAATTAAAAACGATCACCAATTTAGGTCAGGCTATTAATTAAGCAGAGCATTTGGAGTTCCCCGTTGGTAGTGTAAAAATAGTGAATCACAAGGCCATAGTCAAGTGAATTATGACTTTGAGATAATGAGATTTTGTGAGGGGGAGAAGGGGAGATGAGTTTCGAGTGCCGAGTGCCAACATCGTTAACCGTTGTATTGCGAAGGTGAAGTGCCTATCTCAGTGTTCATTCTTCCCTGGAGAAATCAATACTTGAACCCGGACTTCCTTGATAATACAGAAAAAGACATAAAAAAAACCCAGACAATGGTCATGCCTGGGATTTTAAAAACGTGCCTTGAATTGGTTTATATTAATAATACACATGAGAATCAATATACCCTTATTAAGAATTTGGCGGGAGGATACCTACGATTAAGATAATAAGGCACCGATGCATAATCAAGCCATATGCATAAGCTTAATAGCAAGTTTTACTCTTTGCCTTCCCCCTCATGGCAAAATTTATCCTAAAGTATCTAAGCAGTCACTCATCCTATATTAAGGTATAAACAGTTTTTGTTGGTATGCCTTTCCTTCGATTAATACTTTAATGATAATTATCTGATTAGAGAGATTCAGGTTGATTGTATTTGAACCCGACTGTATACGATGATTCTGAATTAATCTCCCAGATAGATCATAGATCTGAAGATCAATCGGATTATGATCCTTATCACTGATTTCTACTTTTACCTTTCCGTTCATAGAATATATCAAGGGCTCAGACAGAAAGTTTTCTCTTGTACGAATGATAATATCATTTCCCATGGTATTGGAGTTCCCTGAGAGCAGTGCTGCATTAGCAGACCTCACCCGATAATAATACTCTGTATTAAAATCAAGACCTTCGACCAGATAATCTGTACCATTTACAATGATACTATTGTAGACAAGAGTGTTAAAATAAGTATCCTCGGCCACATCAAGCTCATACCATAATGCTCCGTATGCTTCTGTCCAAAATGCCAAAAAGCTTGTTTGGCTGTAACTGATTGGGGGAATTGCTTCTGGCACATCTAGCACCTGGAAATATTCATAGACACCTATGTCATTGCATGTTCCATCTGGTCCTGGCAAAGGTGCGGGACAACCTTTGTCAATGCAAGGCGACATGGTGCTGTTGGTGTCAGGATAGTCTGTCCAGGAAAGGTTATAATCATCATTCATAGAATTAACAAACAATGGATCTTCGTCAATGCAATAATCATAACCACCTGGATCCCCAATACCCGTGATGCCATCATCACCGCCCTGTATATCACAATAGCTAAACAGAGGAGTACTGTTGACAGAGGTAATAACTATCTGGTGTATAACTCCTGCTACATCATTGAAGTATAATATGTTGCTGCTGATCATAGGATCAGAGTCCCCATTCACTGACAAACCACCACCGTTTATCTGGGCAGAATTGAAGACAATGGTGTTATCTGAAAATGTGGCATAGGATTGACAATCTTCGATAAATATTCCACCTCCATAAGTAGCCGAATTTTTTACAATAAGGTTTGACTCCAGTATTAGTCCATTAGCAGAGGGTGATTCAATGTATAATCCCCCACCACCAGTACCGCTACTGTTATAACTAATAGTATTATTATTGAGATTGAGGGTACAACCATTGCTGCTTAATATACCGCCTCCCTTTCCATTAGAATAATTGTTTGAAATAGTTGATTCTGACATTTCTAGCTGGCATTGTACTTGTATCGTAATACCTCCTGCTTGTATGTTGGCCTGGTTATCTGCAATGTTGCAGCCCGTGATTGTAGCTTCAGAATAATTTATTAGGTCTACACCACCTCCAATTTCTGCATCATTATTAACAATATCACAATTATCTATTGTCACTCTAGATTCCCACATATCTATGCCTCCACCCCACCATGCTTCATTGTATTGAATAATGGAGTTGCTAATGGTAATATCGGCATCAAGGCTTTTATGGATCATAATCCCACCGCCAGCATTATCAGGAAATTGCAACATGTTGTTGTTCAGGACTGTTTGTCCATACTGAACAATACAATAATCCAATACTGAAGTCGCTTCATTTTCTATGAATCTGATGCCATGCCAGTGGGATGCGGGATCATTGGCAGTAAAAAGTATCTGGTTCACCTGGCTTCCTTCTGCCATTAAGGAGCCAAATACATTAAGTTTATACCATCCGGTAAAACGAACTTCAACGCCGGCTTCGATCTGCAGTGTAGCAGTTTCTGGAATGTGGATCTCACCGTTTACCATATACGGAGAACCGGCAAGGTCCCAGGTGCCGGAAACAGGCCCACCAGGTACAGGTGTTTGTGATAACACAATTAAGGGTAAGCCCATGATGATCATAAGCAAAATCTTTTTCATAGCTCTAATATTTAAAGGTTACAGCCTTTGATTAAGCAGAGCATAAGTGTGGTAGGTTCCCCGTTGGTGGTGTAAAGATACTAAATCACAGGGCCGTAATCAAGTTGGGGTGATATACCCCTGTATTCTGTCTGATATTGCCTGTACGCAGAGCAAATGAAAAAGGAGTCTCTTCTGAGGTATGTAGAAGATACCCCCCCGGGGGAAAGGTTAAATCAGTTTGTAGAAAAGAAGGTAATGGGTCACCTCAGGCGTAAATGTTATCTCTGCACCAGTAGTTTCTGCCTTATCCTGGTATTCTCAATCATCACCTCCACGATGTACATGCCTGCTTGGAGGGTTGAGATGTTTACCGTCCCGTTTACAGGACGGGCTTTCATTAGCTGTTGTCCTTTGAGGGTGAAAATAATGATTTCATTAACTACTCCGCCATCATCTGTGGATATGTTTAGCTCTTGGTGGGCAGGATTAGGATATATATTAAAATCCTTGGACTGAGGTGAATCACGTACTGTGGTTGGAGTAATATCCACGGCATAGGAATCCAGGGTTATTTCCGCATAAGAAACATCATACACTTTTATCCAGCCATATATGCAATCAGAGGAACTTCCAGTGATCAGGCATACGGGGATATAATCATTACCGCCAGTCCAAGAGTAGTTATAGCTATATACCTTACCTAAACGTTTTGCATAAAGGTGAACACGTTGTTCCGTAAATAAAATATCTTCATTAATTGTATCTCCTTGCTCACGACCAAACCCCACGTACATATCCTCCTGGGAGGTGTAATAAGAATATCCTACTTTGTTATTGCGATATGAAATCACTTCTGTAAACCAGAAATTGGAATAAGTACCTTCAAAATATTCCACCCTGATGGTGAAATCGACCGAGCCATTATGGTCGATATCTATATCATGTGTCTCCCACCCGCCATTTATTCCCTGTGGAGGCTCCAAATAAATATCCGGATCGATATCATAATATAATACACCTGAGGTATCCCCGGCAATGAAATAATTTTGTTGAGCAGTCAGTGATCCCAAAGCAATGCATTGGGCGATCATGAAGTAAAGTATATTTTTCATGCTATGGGCTTTAGATAGTTACATTATAAAGTAGGTTAGGATTTAAATCCTGATTTCATGGCAAACACCTATTTAGAGTTGAGCTGTGATTAAGAAAAAATATGTGATTCCCGTTGGTGGTATAAAGATACTAAATCACAGGGCCGTAATCAAGTTGGGGTGATATACCCCTGTATTCTGTCTGATATTGCCTGTACGCAGAGCAAATGAAAAAGGTGTCTCTTCTGAGGTATGTAGAAGATACCCCCCCCGGGGGAAAGGTTAAATCAGTTTGTAGAAAAGAAGGTAATGGGTCACCTCAGGCGTAAATGTTATCTCTGCACCAGTAGTTTCTGCCTTATCCTGGTATTCTCAATCATCACCTCCACGAT
>Ga0209692_10003333_pt1 | contig 15768 bp, 17 predicted proteins | sample tdDd472_FD_187129 | JGI IMG/M metagenome (GOLD analysis project Ga0209692, IMG submission 187129) | Marine sediment microbial communities from the Atlantic coast under amendment with organic carbon and nitrate - tdDd47.2 (SPAdes)... | ecosystem: Environmental > Aquatic > Marine > Coastal >...
CTCCGGGCAACAAGATCCGCGCCCAGCTTGTGCTGCGTGGCGATGGGCCGGAGATCATTACCGAGAATGTGAAGATGTCCTACGACGTGGAACCCGGTTTCGAAGGCGACAACCTTGCCGGTTCAATGGCTAAATATGAAGATGACGGACGTTTCGAGGTTCGCCTTAAGGTACGTCCTTATATGAATGGAAAGTTCAATCCGCTGCCGACCGCTACCATAGAGGCGCGCAGCATGGACGGCGAGGTCCTGGCGACCACCCGGTTGACTGTCCCCACCAGCGACCAGATGGGTTGTCGCAATTGCCACGGCGGAGACTGGGCCCATGATGGCTCAGGCATCGCCACGGCGACCGCCGAGAACGTTCTGGCCGTGCATGACCGCATGAACAACACCAACCATGTGGAGCGCGCCGAGAAAGGCCCGATCCTGTGTGTGGAATGTCATGATGATCCGGCCCAGAATGCCGAAGGGGCGGGTAATCGCCCGAACCTGTCGTCTGCCATCCACGGTGTGCATGCCGTGTTCCTGGCCGGGCGCGATGCCGGAGATTCCTGTCTCATGTGTCACCCGCGCAACACCTTGCGCGGTCAGCATGACGAGGCCGGGCTTAGTTGCAACAACTGCCACGGCATGATCGAGGATCACGCCATCTCCCTGCTCAAGGCCGAGAAGGCAAAGGGCAAGGAAGGCGTGGACAGGCTGCTGGCCCTCATCGTGCCGCGCACCATGGGTAATCAGGCCGCCATCAATCCCCGCACCCCGTGGGAGAACGAACCGGCCTGCCTGACCTGTCATGTAGATTACGATACGCCGGAAACGACCAATGCTTTCAACACCTGGGTGGAAGACCCGAAGCGGCTCTATGCCGTCAGTCGCGACGAGCTGGACGCGGTCAATTGCGCAGCCTGTCACGGCAGCCCGCACGCAATTTACCCGGCCAATGATCGGGATAACGTGCAGCCGTTGCAGTACATGAATACGGCCCAGAGTTTGGGTGCGGATGGCAGTTGCACTGTCTGTCATATAGAAGACATGGAGGATGCCGCGCATCACGCGGGCATGGGGCTGGATTAACCCTGATTATGTGAAGTAGGAAATAATAAGGCCGCCCGATGGGGCGGCCTTTTTTGTTGGAGAAGAGACAGGGTTGTTTACGGCTTCGACTCATATTCAATGATGAATCCGTAGGAACCGCCTTCGTGGGTGTCGTTATACGAACTGAACTTGTGCGGAAAATCTCCCCAGTATTTTACCGGAACGTTGATCTCGCCGTAGGCGATGATGTCGCTGTTGCCGGTAGAGTCGTTGGGCTGATTGTTGGGGCGCGGATCGCGGTCTCCGGGCAAGCCGTCACGACACCATTTGGAGTAATCCCACGGTTCGCCGCTCACCCATTTCCAGCCGCTTTTGCCACTTGGGGAGCCTTTGGGTTTGAAGCCGCCGATGAACGGACCGTTCATGACGTAGTTGTGAGAAGAGTCCCATTTGAACCAGAATTTTTCATCCTCGATGAGGCTGAAGACAAAATCGTTCTCCTCGTCGGAGTGCAGGGTAACCATGTAGCCGCCCGCCTCTTCGGCCAATGCCTTGCACTGCACCCAGTTGATGCCGCCCTTGGGAAGATAGACGGCTTCGTACCAATGGGTTTTGCCGTTGGGCAGGGTGAAGGCAACCGGGGGCTGTCGTTTGATGGGCACCGGAGCATTGCTGAAAGTATAGATGCGATCCTTGGCCCCCTGCTGGTTGCCGTTGGCATCAAGGCTTGGGCTACCTCCCTGGCCGCCCTGTCCTTGCGGGCCGCCGGACGACGGGCCTGACTTCTTCCACATCGGCGGCGGTCCTCCATCCTGTCTGGGTGGTCTGGCATCCACTGGAGCCGAGATCATGGCCATTGCAAAAAATAAAAGCGCAAATACGGACAGGACTCGTGATGTTTTCATCGTTACACCTTGTTTGTCGTTACAACGCACCCTCATGCGTCAGGAGAAACTCCTTCAACTTAACCCCATCCTCGGCTGAAAAGCCAGTCAGTTTTCCGGTCGAGCCGATGACTCGGTGACAGGGGTAGACGAGGGGGAAGGGGTTGGTGGCCATGGCTCTGCCAATGGCTCTGGCTCCTTTGGGGTTGCCGATGAGCGCGGCCAGCTCGCCGTAGGTGCAGACCTTGCCGGACGGGACGCGATAGAGGGCGTCGAGGACCGCTGTATGAAATTCGGTGAGGCGCGAGAAGTCGAAGGGGAGTTTGGGCCAGTCAGGATTTTCTCCAGCCACGTAACTGGTCAGGGCCTTTTCAAGCAGTTTGGCTTCATCGGACAGGGTGGCGGTCCGGCTCACGGATTTGGCCCAGCGGAGGTGCATCTCGGTGATTTTGCCGTCTTTCCAGTGCAGGGAAAGGGCCAGCGGTTCGGCGACAATGTACTCGGTCATGGGATGTCTCCTTTATAATCAGGGGAATACCAGTCGGGCGGGCCGGATTCGGCTCCGTTTTTCTTGCCCTGCCAGACGTCATTGGCCTTGAAATGAGCGCGGATGGCGTTGTGCATGCCGCGCATATTGGCCGCCCAGTCCGGGGCGATCAGTTCGTCCTTGAGCGGGTTGCCGTTGAGGCGATGGATGACCGTGGTCGGGTTGAGGTGCATGACGGCTTCCGACAGGTCTGTCAGGAATTCGATTTGGGTGAGCGGCGTGTACTGGCCGTCCTCATAGAGCTTGGCGAGGGAGGTACCGCGGCAGACGTACAGGTTGTGAAATTTGATGCCGTGGAGGGGTAATCCGTTGACGAAATCCACCGATTCCAGCAGCTCATCCTGTCCTTCGCGGCCATGGGGAGTAGGCAATCCGGAAATGATGTGACCGACCACCTTTATGCCGCGTTTGGCAGCCGATTTTGTGGCCTTGGCAAAGGTGTCGGCATCGTGGCCGCGATTTATGTAGGCAAGCGTCTCGTCACAGGCGGATTGCAGGCCGAGTTCGAGAATTACTTCGCTCAGCCCCAATTCTTCACGTTGGGCGGCCAGAAGATCGAGTTTTTCATCGTCCAGACAGTCGGGGCGGGTGCCAAGACTTAAGCTCGTCAGGCCGGGCAACCCTTTCAATTTTGCCATGACCCGGGCCAGCTTTTCGATGGGGCCGTGGGTGTTAGAGTAGGATTGAAGGTAGGCTGTAAACAGCTCCAAGTTGTTGTTCGTATTGTGAATATCGTGCCAGAATTGCCACTGCTCGGCGATGGACAAGCCGCGATCGCGCAGGCCGGAACCAGACCCGCTGGGGTTGCAGAAAATACATCCGCGACGGGAAATGGAGCCGTCCCGATTTGGGCAGGAAAAACCTGCATCGAGCGGGATTTTCTGGACGCGCTGACCGAAGAGTTGGCGCGTATATGCGGAGAGTGCGTAGGTACGATTCATTTTTTTTTAGAAAAAGTTGAGAAAAAGCGACCAAAAGGCTCTGAACGTATTGCCTGACTTGGTTTGATTTGGTACGAATCTTCAACTGAAATTGTACGCTAGCGCACTTCTTCTTCATTTGGAAGCGCATACCATGCATAGAATCTTACATGTATTTCGATTGGAACGGGGGTTAAATGGGCAGCCTGCTTAACAGAATTATCGGCTCTTTCTCAAACGATCTTGCCATCGACCTTGGTACGGCAAACACTCTGGTTTACGTGAAGGGCAAGGGCGTCATGTTGTCCGAGCCATCCGTGGTCGCGGTGAAGAAGGACTCCCGCGGCGGCAAAGCCGTCCTGGCGGTCGGAGCCGAAGCCAAGAAGATGCTCGGTCGTACACCGGGCAACATCGTTGCCATCCGGCCCATGAAAGACGGCGTCATCGCCGACTTCGAGGTCACCGAGGCAATGCTTCGTCACTTTATTTCCAAGGTTCATAACAGCCGCAGGCTGGTCCGTCCCAGGATCATGATCTGCGTGCCTACCGGTATCACTCAGGTTGAGAAACGCGCAGTCAAGGAATCGGCACAGTCTGCCGGAGCGCGTGAAGTCTATCTGATCGAGGAGCCCATGGCCGCAGCCATTGGTGCCAACCTGCCGATTACCGAACCGACCTCAAACATGATCGTCGACATCGGCGGCGGCACCACTGAGATCGCCGTTATCTCACTCTCCGGCATTGTCTACGCCCGTTCTGTGCGCATCGGCGGAGACAAGATGGATGAAGCGATCATGCAGCACGTCAAACGCAAGTACAACATGCTGATCGGTGAATCCACCGCTGAGCAGATCAAGATCCACATCGGTTCGGCCTACCCTCTGGCAGATGAAGAGCCGACCATGGACGTAAAGGGTCGCGATCTGGTTACCGGTATCCCGCAGAATCGTCCCATCACCTCCGAAGAGGTCCGCGAGGCCATCAGCGAGCAGGTGGAGGGCATTGTTCAGGGTGTGCGTATCGCACTGGAGCAGACTCCGCCCGAACTGGCAGCGGATATCGTTGACCGGGGCATTGTGCTCACCGGTGGTGGCGCACTCCTCAAGGGGCTCGACCAGCTTTTGCAGCACGAGACGCAGTTGCCTATTACCGTTGTCGAGGACCCGCTGACCGCGGTTGTGCTCGGCTCCGGCAAGGCCTTGGACAACATTGATTTGTACAAGGACATCACCACAGACTAGGTGTAAATAAAGCGTGAAAAAGCCCAAGAAGATCGCCGTCGTGATCGTGGCCGGACTCTTCGTGTACCTGAGTATGTACACGTGGAACCTGCGCACCGGGCATTTGGACGCACTCTCCAGTTACACCGGACTAGATATCTCCGGCCTTATCCTTCGCCCAGGCATATGGGCGAGCGATAAGGTCGTTAATTTTTGGGATCGTTATATTTATCTCGTCGGCCTCAAGCAGGAGAACGACGTGCTGATTGAGCAGGCTGCAGAACTGAAGCGAGCCAACATGCTCATCAGCGCCAAGGCCCGTTCGGCAAGCCGCCTCGAACGACTGCTTGATTTTGTACCGCCGACCGACTGGGGTTTTTCCGGTGCGCACGTCATTGCCCATCGCATGGGGCCAGCCGGTTCGCTGGCGACCGTGTCCGTGGACAAGGGAAGCGCGGCAGGCGTTGAGGATGACATGCCTGTGGTCAGCCTGGACGGTGTCGTCGGGCGTGTCCTGAACACCGGGGCGACTGTCTCTTCGATCCTGCTTCTCACTGATTCCAATAGTCGCATTGCGGTAATAGGTGATCTGAACCGATCGCCGGGCATGCTGTCCGGCCAGGGATACGGCGAGCCGCTCCTGCTGCGTTTCGTCAACCTGAATGCCGTTATTGATGCGGGAGAGATGCTCTTGTCGTCAGGACTGTCCGGCATCTATCCCAAGGGATTACCCGTCGCCCGCGTGACCAAAGTTCAACGTTCTGATATCTCGCTGTTCCTCACTATTCAGGCTGAACCGCTGGTGGATATGGCCGGGCTGGAAGAACTTTTGTTGCTCAAGCGCGAGCCTGTGCTCCCGTCGGCTCAGACGGAGGCGGACAAGGCCCCCGCTGACGAGGAGGTCGCAGCCGGTGCTCTCGACCAATAATATTGTCGCCATCACGTGGTGGACTCTCTACACCATCATCGGCGTCTGGGCGCAGAAAGTGATTCCCGGCGTTGATTTCCTTGCGCCCGGCATTGTCCTGTCCATGCAGGAAGAGGCCGGACACCGTACTCTCTGGCTGGCCGTCATCTGGATATTGTTGCTTGAAGGCATCGGCAATATGCCGTTCGGGTATGGCGTGGCCTGGTATGGACTGCTCGTCATGTTTTATTCCGTCGGACGCTGGTTGTTCGAAGCCAGGAGTATCCTGTTCATGGCCTTGCTCGGTGCCGGGCTGGGTGTGTTGCATCCGATTCTGACCCACTTCCTGTCATCATTGGCGAATCTGACCGTGCCGGTCCAGCCCACTATTCTTGAAGGTCTGGTACAGGCTCTCGTCTTCCCCATCGTCTGGATGGCGGCGGACCAACTTTTCCCAAAGAGGTTGAGGCAGGATGTCAAACCTCTATGATACCAGCGATCAGCAGCCGCCCCGCGCCGGGCTGCTTCTGCTCCAGACATTGATCCTGGCAGTATTTTGCCTGTTTGCCGTCCGTCTCTGGTACCTCCAGATTCACCGGGGAGAAGAGTATGCGCGCAAAGCGCGTGAGAACCAGCTTCGCCAGGAATCCATATTTTCTCCCCGAGGCCTGATTCGTGATCGTAATGGTGACCTGCTGGCCGTGAATGAGCCCGCCTATGCCTTGGGCCTGGTTCGTGAGGATTGCCCGGATATTGATAAAACCCTGCATCAGGTCGCCATGTGGACCGGAGAGGACTTCAAGGAATTGAAGGCCCTGTATACGAAAAACAGCAAGCGGGTGAAACAGTTCGAACCGCTCATTCTCATACCTGATCTTTCTTTCCATCAGCTCGCGCTAATCGATGCCAACAAGCTCAGGTGGCCCGGCCTTGAGATTCAGATCCGCCCGCGTCGGCAGTATCGGTATGGTATGCTCCTGGCGCACGTGCTCGGCTATGTAGCCGAAGCCAATGAAGAAGAAATGGAGAAGAAGCCTGATCTGGCCCTCGGTGATTACGTGGGTAAGCAGGGCATCGAGTTCATGTTGGAAGACCGCATGCGTGGAGCCAAGGGATTGAGCCAGTTCGAGGTGGACGTCAATGGCCGCAGGTTGCAGGAACGCGTTCTCAAGCACCCTCGCGCCGGGCATGAGATATCTCTGTCCCTTGATCTGGGTTTGCAGAAACTCGCTATGGACTGGCTCTCCGAAGAAGCCGGTGGCGTAGCCGTCATGGACGCTGATACGGGCCAGCTTTGGGCCTTGGCAACGGCTCCGTCCTACGACTCAAACGATTTTTCCTCTGGCCTTTCGGAAGAGCAGTGGGCTGTGCTTCGGGACAACCCTCTGCATCCCATGCAGAATCGTGTCATTCAGTCCGTGTACCCGCCCGGTTCGGTGTTCAAGCATATCGTTGCCAGCGCCGGGTTGCACTATGGCATGCTAGATCCCAAGGAGACCATAAATTGTGCGGGGCAGATCAGGCTCGGTCGTCGTATCTTCCGTTGCTGGCGCAAGGGTGGTCACGGTAAGGTCAACCTGGAAAAGGCGCTGGTCCAGTCCTGCGACGTATATTTTTACAAGATGGGCAAGAAGCTCACCGTTGATCGCATGAGCGAGTTCGCCCTTGCAGTCGGATTCGGTAAGCCGACCGGCATTCGCCTACCCCATGAAAAGTCCGGCCTCATGCCCACCCGCGCCTGGAAACGCAAACGTTTTGGCGAGGGCTGGCAGGGTGGCGACAACCTGAACATGGCAATCGGGCAGGGATTTACCCTGGTCACGCCGCTCCAGGTGGCCCGCTTTTTTGCCGGGATTCAGAACGGCGGAAAGCTTCTCAAGCCGCTGCTTCTCAAGGGTGAGAAAACCGTGGTCCAGGCAGAAATTCCCATGACCGAAGAACAAATCGCACTTATCAGGCAGGCCCTGGTCCAGACTGTCGACAATGATCGCGGCACCTGCCGCAGGCTCAGGACCAAGGGTGTTGTCGTGGGCGGCAAGACCGGCACGGCCCAGGTGGTGAGGTTGACCGATGAGTTGAAGGAACTCAAGGACGATCAGATCCCATACAAGTTCCGTGATCATGCCTGGATGGCCGCCATTGCCGAGAAGGACGGACGCAGGTTCGCCATTGCGGTTCTGGTGGAACATGGACTGCACGGCTCAAGCGGGGCGGGACCAGTGGTCAAGGCCGTCATCGATTATCTTTTCATGAACAAGGTGCGCATGAAGCCGGAGGCCAAGAAGGCCAAGGCCAGGGCGGTTCGCCAGTTGTCCCTGAATCCGACCGGAGGGTCCGATGCCAATTGATCGCAGGTTGCTGCTCTACATTAACTGGCCTCTCTTCGGACTGGCTGTCATCCTCTTTCTCTTCGGGGTGCTCAACCTCTATTCGGCCAGCGGATATCGGCTGGAGGTAGGCATGAGTGTGGCCCCGTATTACCACAGACAGCTTTTGTGGGGGTTGATGGGCGTGTGCGGCATGGTTGTCTTCATGTTCTTTGATTACAGACACTTGAAGACTCTGGCCTGGCCGCTTTTTTGGGTTACGGTAGCTCTTCTGGTGGCTGTATTCTTTGCAGGCAAGACCATCTATGGTGCTCGTCGCTGGCTCGACCTCGGGTTCATGAATTTTCAGCCATCGGAATTGGCAAAGATCGCTGTACTCATCGTCGGGGCGCGTATTTTGTCCAAGGAGCGCGAGCCGTTGGACTTCGTCAGGCTGGGTTATGTGCTCGGCGTGGGGCTGATCCTGGCTGGTTTGATAATAAAACAGCCCGACCTGGGGTCCGGTCTCTCTATTATAATGATATTGGGTGGCATGATACTTTTCCGGGGCGTCACGGCGCGCGTGTTCAAAACGGCACTTGTCGTCGTACCGTGCCTTCTGCCCCTGTCCTGGTTCTTTTTGCATGATTACCAGAAACAGCGAATAATGACTTTCCTGGACCCCTCCATCGATCCTCTTGGCGCAGGCTATCATATCAACCAGTCTGAAATAGCCATCGGTTCCGGCGGATTCTGGGGCAAGGGATTCCTGGAGGGGACCCAGTCCCAGCTCCGGTTCCTGCCCGAGCGTCATACTGACTTTGCCGTGGCCGTCTTTGGCGAGGAATGGGGCTTTGTCGGAACCATGCTGCTGTTGTCTCTATTTTGCATTTTTCTCTATCAAATGGTGATCATAGCCCGTGATGCACGCGGCCTTTTTGGCAGCTATCTGGCGGCGGGTGTGTTCTTCTATTTCTTCTGGCAAATCCTTATAAATACGGGTATGGTCCTCGGGCTTATGCCAGTGGTGGGCATTCCTCTGCCGTTTATCAGCTACGGAGGAAGTGCAACCCTGGTGAATTTTTGCCTTGTCGGGCTCGTGCTCAATGTGTCGATGCGCCGGTTCTTGTTCAAACAAGCCTAGCGTTCGACTTCGCACCAGCCCGAATCTCTTAACCGGATTTGTAGGAGCGGGTTTTCATGGCGAGAGACGAAATTAATGCGTTTTTGGGGGCCGGGACCAATTATCACGGAAAGTTGCATTTTCAGGGCGCGGTGCGCATTGATGGCAACTTCCAGGGTGAAGTGGTGTCCGACGGAACGCTTGTGATCGGCCAGGAAGCCGTGGTGGAAGGGCAGATCAAAGTGGGTCAGCTCGTTCTTTCCGGCAACATCAAGGGCGAGGTCGAGGCGAAGAACAAAGTCGTCTTGCACAAGACGGCAAATTTGCATGGTAACATCAGGACTCCGGTTCTGGTGGTGGAGGAAGGAGCGGTGCTCGAAGGTCAGCTCATCATGGGCAGCCTGGACTCCGTTTCGGACGAGACGTCGGAAGAGGAATCCGAACAGTTGTAGGCAGGTCGTTCTGGCACTGTTTCGTGGCGTTGGCAAAGGCAAAAAGCCTTTGACACGGGCCTTGAAATTGGGTAATTGCCAGTGACTTTGCGCTAAAATTCACAACCTCTCTGGGGGCATTTGGTATGGTAGTACCTGACAAAACAATTTTTATCCAAGGCATCAACTTCTTGGTCATGATCTTTTTGCTGAATGTGGTTCTCATTAAACCCATTCGTGAAATAATCAAGAAACGCAAGGGTTTGATGGCTGACCAGCTGGAGAAAATCGAAGGTTTCAATAGCAATGCAGAGACGAAAGTCGCCGATTATGAGGCACAGCTTTCCGACGCACGCAAAGAAGCCAACGTGATTCGCACCGCCAAGAAGGACGAGGGTACTGCCGAAGAGCAGACTCTCATGTCCGCTGCCGGTGACGAAGCCTCCAGCACCATCCAGGCCGCCCGCTCTGAGATTAAGTCTCAGGTCAAGGGTGCCATGGATCAGCTGACCAAAGATGTCGACAAATACGCTGAGCAGGTCACAGGTAAGATCCTGGGCCAGGCATAGGCGAGGTAAGGAGGGTTTCATCTTGAAACGTGTGTATGTGTTTTTTGCGGTTCTCGTAGCCGCCCTGGCGATCTCGTCTGTCGCTCTTGCTAGCGCAGGCGGCGAAGTCTTCACTGCTGACAATGTCAAGGACTACGGTCTGCGTATTGTCAACTTCATCATTTTCATCGGCTTGCTCTACAAGTTCGGTGGCGCGAAGATCAAAGAGTTCTTCGTTGGACGCCGTGACGGTATCAAGCAGGATCTCGACGATCTGCAGACCCGTCAGGCCGAAGCTGAGAAGAAGCTGAAAGAAGTCGAAGCCAGCATCGCCAACATTGCTCAGGAAAAGCAGCAGATCCTCGACGAGGCAAAGCAGCAGGGTGAGGCTCTCAAGTCCGCCATTGTTGCCAAGGCTCAGAAAGACGCTGTCGCTTTGACTGAACAGGCTAAGCGGACTGCTTCCAACGAAGCTCAGGCTGCCATCAATACCATCCGCGGCGAAATGGCCGACATGGTTATTGCTGCTGCCGAGAAGATCGTTGCCGAGAAGCTGACTGCTGAAGACCACGACAAACTCGTGGATGACTATTTAACCAAGGTGGTGCTCAATTGACCGGTAACGTAGTTTCCCGCCGCTACGCTAAAGCTCTGTTTGCCATTGGCGCTGCCAAGGGCGAAGCAGATCAGAAAACGTACGGTGATCAGTTGGTCGCACTGGGCGCATCCTTGGAGTCCGCTCCTGATGCCATGACTTTCTTCAGAAACCCCGCTTTCAGTGCGGATGAGAAGAAAGCAGTGATGAACCAGATGATCGAGAAGATTTCGGTGGACCCGATGGTCAAGAACTTCTGCGACTTGCTGGCCGATAAGGGCCGCGTCGAGATGCTTCCTGCCATCGCATCCGATTATAAGGCTATGCTGGACGCCGTAATTGGTGTTCTGACCGGTGAGTTGATCACCGTGAGCGAGATAAACGAGGAAAGAAAGTCTGCGATTAAGGCGCGTCTTGAGGAACAGGCCGGCAAGAAGCTGGAACTGGACTTCGGCACCGACAAAGACATCCTCGGAGGTCTTGTCCTCAAGATTGGGGACAAAGTCATGGATGCCAGCCTTAAGGCTCAACTGCAGATTTTAAAGGAAAATATTAAAAGGGGTGAGTAGGGCAATGCAGATCAAAGCAGAAGAAATCAGCACAATCATTCAGGACCAGATTCAGAACTATGAGTCTCGTGTTGAAATGAGCGAGACAGGTACCGTCCTCTACGTTGGTGACGGTATTGCTCGTGTTCACGGCGTTGAGAACGTCATGGCCATGGAGCTGCTGGAGTTTCCCGGCGGCCTGATGGGTATGGTTCTTAACTTGGAAGAAGACAACGTTGGTGTCGCCCTTCTGGGTCCGGACACAGGCGTTAAGGAAGGCGACCCGGTCAAACGTACCGGCCAGATTTACTCCGTACCTGTTGGCCCTGAGCTCGCAGGTCGTGTTGTCGATCCGCTGGGACAGCCTCTCGATGGTCTCGGACCAATCGATGCCAAGGAAACACGTCCGGTCGAAATGAAGGCCCCCGGTATCATCGCTCGTAAGTCCGTTCACGAGCCTTGTTACACAGGCCTCAAGGCCATTGACGCAATGATTCCTGTTGGCCGTGGCCAGCGCGAACTCGTCATCGGTGACCGTCAGGTTGGAAAGACCGCTGTTTGCGTTGACGCAATCATCGCTCAGAAAGACACAGACGTTCACTGTTTCTACGTTGCCATCGGCCAGAAGAAAGCATCTGTTGCTCTGGTAGCCGACGTTCTTCGTCAGCACGGCGCAATGGATTACACCACCATCGTTTCCGCCACCGCTTCCGAGCCCGCACCCCTGCAGTTCATTTCTGCATACACCGGTGCTACCATGGCAGAATACTATCGTGACAAAGGCGAGCACGCACTCATCGCTTACGATGATCTCTCCAAGCAGGCTACTGCCTACCGCCAGATGTCCCTCTTGCTTCGTCGTCCTCCGGGCCGTGAAGCTTACCCTGGTGACGTTTTCTACCTTCACTCCAGACTTCTGGAGCGTTCCTGTAAAGTCAATGACGACCTCGGCAACGGTTCTCTGACCGCACTGCCCATTATTGAAACTCAGGCCGGTGACGTATCCGCATACATCCCGACAAACGTTATCTCCATTACTGATGGTCAGATCTACCTGGAGCCCAACCTGTTCCTGGCTGGTGTTCGTCCCGCAGTTAACGTTGGTCTCTCCGTCTCCCGAGTCGGTGGTTCCGCGCAGATCAAGGCTATGAAGCAGGTCGCTGGTACTCTCCGTCTTGACCTTGCTCAGTATCGTGAGCTCGCTGCATTCGCCAGCTTCGGTTCCGACCTTGATAAGGCCACCCAGCAGAAGCTGAATCGTGGTGCTCGCATGGTTGAAATCCTGAAGCAGCCTCAGTACATGCCTCTGGCTGTTGAGCAGCAGGTTTCTATCCTGTTTGCCGCAACCAAGGGTTACCTTGATGACGTTGCAGTTGAATCCGTCCAGAAGTTCGAGTCTGAGTTCCACGAATTCATGGCCAACACCAAGTCTGCAGTTCTCGGCTCTCTCGTTGAGAAGCAGCAGATTGATGATGCCGTCGAAGCTGACCTCAAGGCCGCTATCGAAGAGTTCAAGAAAGGCTTTAGCGCGTAACTAAGGGGATCGAATGGCTTCACTAAAAGACGTCCAAAATCAGATTGTTGGCGTCAAGAAAACTAAGCAGATCACCAAGGCCATGAATATGGTGGCCTCGGCAAAACTGCGCAACGCACAGGAGCGTATTGAACGCTTCCGTCCGTATGCGGACAAGTTTTATTCGATGCTTGGCGACTTGGCAGCTGGCGCTGACGAATCGGTACATCCGCTGCTGGAAGTCCGGGACGAAGTGAAAACCGTGGGTATCATGGTGACCACTTCTGATCGCGGCCTTTGCGGCGCATTCAACGTAAATATAATTAATAAGGCTCTGAAGCTTGCCGAAGCAAAGAAAGAAGCCGGCGTGGCAGTAAAAATGTACTGCATAGGCAAAAAAGCCCGCGACGTATTCAAGAAAACTGACTTCGACATGGTTCGCGCTGAAGCCGATGCCATGGGCAAATTCGACTTCACCCTGGCCGCAAGCGTAGGTAACGAGCTCATCGCTGGTTACATCGCAGGCGAGCTGGATGAAGTACATGTTGTCTATGGAGAATTCCAAGGCATGGGTAAACAAGTTCCCACTGACCTCACCGTACTGCCCATGGCAGCACAGGAAGAGGGCGGAGCCGCCGAAGGCGGTGCAGGGGACTACGTATACGAACCGTCTGTTGAGGGCCTTCTGGCCGAGCTTCTGCCTCGGTTCATCAAGGTCCAGGTTTACCGCGGATTGCTCGACACTTCGTGTTCCGAGCACGCAGCTCGCATGACAGCGATGGATAACGCCACTCGCGCATGTGACGACATGACTGACGCACTTACCTTGTTATACAACAAGACCAGACAGACTGCCATTACTGGCGATCTTATGGACATTGTCGGCGGCGCTGAAGCGCTGAAAGGATAAAGGGGGCTATTTAAAATGGCTAATACTGGTAAAATCGCTCAGGTAATTGGCGCCGTAGTCGACGTCGAATTTGCCGAAGGGAATCTTCCCAACATTCTGTCTGCGTTGGAGATCAAAAACCCCAACAATACAGATGCACCCGTGCTGATCTGCGAAGTCGCTCAGCACCTTGGCAATAACGCTGTTCGCACCATCGCCATGGACGCTACCGAAGGTCTCGTTCGCGGCATGGACGCAGTTGACCTGGAAGCACCTATCTCCGTTCCTGTTGGTGAAGGCACATTGGGCCGCATCATGAACGTTGTTGGTGAAGCTTCTGATGAAATGGGACCTATCCCTCACGAGAAGAAGTCCTCCATTCACCGTGCAGCTCCTGCTTTCACCGAGCAGTCCACCAAGGTTGAGCTGCTCGAAACCGGCATCAAGGTCGTTGACCTGCTCATTCCTTTCCCCAAGGGCGGAAAGATGGGCCTCTTCGGCGGTGCAGGTGTTGGCAAGACCGTTATCCTCATGGAAATGATCAACAACATCGCTAAGCAGCACGGTGGTATCTCCGTATTCGCTGGTGTTGGTGAGCGTACTCGTGAAGGAAACGATCTCTACTACGAAATGAAAGACGCTGGCGTTCTTGAGAAAGCCGCCCTCGTTTACGGTCAGATGAACGAGCCTCCGGGAGCCCGCGCACGTGTTGCTCTGACAGCTCTGACTTTGGCTGAATACTTCCGTGACGAAGAAGGCCAGGACGTGCTCCTGTTCGTTGATAACATCTTCCGCTTCACTCAGGCTGGCGCAGAGGTCTCCGCACTTCTCGGTCGTATGCCTTCCGCGGTTGGTTATCAGCCTACTCTGGGTACTGACCTTGGTGGTTTGCAGGAGCGTATTACCTCCACAAACAAGGGTTCCATCACATCTGTCCAGGCCGTTTACGTCCCTGCTGATGACTTGACTGACCCCGCACCGGCTACAACCTTCTCTCACCTTGACGGTACTCTGGTTCTGTCTCGTGCGATCTCCGAGCTCGGTATCTACCCTGCTGTTGACCCGCTTGACTCCACTTCCCGTATCCTTGATCCTCTCGTCATTGGTGATGTTCACTACGCCACTGCTCGTGAAGTTCAGTCCGTGTTGCAGAAGTACAAAGAACTCCAGGACATCATTGCTATTCTCGGTATGGACGAACTGTCCGAGGAAGATGCACTGACAGTTGGCCGCGCTCGTCGCATCCAGCGTTTCCTGTCCCAGCCGTTCCATGTTGCTGAAGTCTTCACCGGTGTTGCTGGTAAATACGTCAAAACCGAAGACACAGTTAAGGCATTCCGCGACATTCTCGACGGCAAGTACGATGACCTGCCCGAGCAGGCATTCTACATGTGCGGCGGAATCGAGGAAGCTATCGAAAAAGCCAAGCAGTAAGCGAGGTAATTCATGGCGACATTGAAACTTGAAATTGTAACCCCCGACCGGAAAGTACTTTCCGAAGACGTGGAATACGTGGGTGCCCCTGGTATCCTTGGTGAATTTGGCGTACTGCCGAGTCACGTTCCCTTCCTGTCTGCTCTGGGTGTTGGCAATTTGCATTATAAACAAGACGGAAAGGCACATTATGTCTTCGTCGCCGGTGGATTCGCCGAGGTCAGCAACAACCAGGTAACCATCCTGGCTGAAGTTGCCGAAATGGCCACCGAGATCGATGTTGATCGTGCCCAGAAGGCCAAGACGCGCGCCGAAGAGCGTACCGCCAAAGCCAAGGAAAAGATCGATGCAGCCCGTAACCAGGTTGCATTGCGCAGAGCTATCACCCGCATTAGCTGTCAGGCTAGTGGTAAGAGTGCCGGCACCTGTTAGCAGGATTTGATCCTACACCCTGATACACGAAGGGCAGACTCGAAAGAGTCTGCCCTTTTTCTTTGGTGAATGAGGAGTGAAGATAAGAAAAATATATGAGAGAGTCTGAAAGGCAGACGAGGAAGCCGTCATTGACGGATTAAGGCATCTCCAGGATCAGTTTCGCCTAAAGGGGCGACTTCTTTTTGTGAAGCAACAAAAATGAAGCAAAAAGTGCTTTTTCGGAGGATGGTTACCCTGTTTGCGATGGCCAAGAGCCAGTAGGCGGCTTCCGCTGCTCGATAGAACATCTGTGCTACAGACCCGATCGGGCTACGCTCACGCCGCTTGGAACTGGCTCTAAGCCCTTGCAAACAATTACTCGTTTTCGTAAGAGGCTTCTTTCTTTTCTTGGGAGAGTGGAGATGAAAGGCCCGAAGAAATGGGCTGGCACG
>Ga0209692_10003335_pt1 | contig 15764 bp, 8 predicted proteins | sample tdDd472_FD_187129 | JGI IMG/M metagenome (GOLD analysis project Ga0209692, IMG submission 187129) | Marine sediment microbial communities from the Atlantic coast under amendment with organic carbon and nitrate - tdDd47.2 (SPAdes)... | ecosystem: Environmental > Aquatic > Marine > Coastal >...
AGTTGATGCTGTTTTTTTTAGATATTTTGAAGACAATCGTCCACCTCTACCGCAGGTATATATTTATGATAATTCGAGCAATAGATTAAACAGCGACTACACCCAAATACACAAAGAGTTATGGAGTAGTTGCCATATTCCTACATTTATCGTAATCGAAGAAACAATAATTAAATTTTTTGACAGTAGGAAACCAGTTGCAATAAATTCTGGAGGAACAGTCTCATCAGAAGAAGTTGACTCAATTGATTTAAATAACATTACTAATTATACAACAATTTTAGAAAAATATAATGCAGAAAAATTTAAAAACGGTAGTTTTTGGGAAAGTGAAGAAGCTCATCATAATTATCTATATGGAAAAACTGCTTATAATAATTTAATAAATAAGTTAAAAGAACTTCGTAAAAACTATAGGGAAAGTAGTAAGATTTCATCGTACATGGTTGATTATGTCATAATAATTGCAACTCTTATAAAATTTTTAGAAGAAAATGGAATTGATTCTAATGGGGATAATTTAGCAAGTAAATTTTTTCAAGAATCTGTTCAATGTGGCTCTTTTATTGAAATTTTACAACAGAATAAGTTAGTTGATATTTTAGAAAAATTATCAGTTAAATTCAATGGCGGGATTTTTAATTTATCTGGCGAACACAAAAATGCTCTTAAAGAAGCCGATTTAAGTCAAATAATTAATTTTTATGATAAAAAAATTGACAGTAAAAATCAATTAGTGTTATGGGATTTGTATTCTTTCAAACATATTCCTGTTGAGCTTATAAGTAATATTTACGAAGAATTTTTACCTGCGGAAGATAAAGGTTCGGTATATACTCCGCATTATCTTGTTAATTTTTTAATTGACGAATGTCTTCCAATTCCAACGATAAATAACTCTGTTTCATACAATAGAAAAACGATTGACGTTAGTTGTGGTTCGGGTATTTTCTTGGTAAATTGTTTCAAACGTCTTGTAGAAATCTATAAAATAAACGAGTATTATAAAACTAAATCTTTACCACAAAAATTAGGCATAACAACTCTTCAAAAAATATTAAAAGACAATATTTTTGGTGTTGATATAAATAAAAATGCTGTTGAACTAACAAAGTTTAGTTTGCAATTAGCTTTATGTCAAATGTTGTCCCCTAAACAAATTTGGACAGAACTGACATTCCAAGATTTAGGAAAGAAAAATATTATTCAAAGTGATTTCTTTGACTCTATAACTAATGCGAAAGTTGGTAAAAACTTTGATCTGGTAATTGGTAATCCACCTTTTAATCCGCCTCCAAAATCAGACGGAACGGAATATAATAATTCAGACTATTTCAACGCAGTAATTAAGAAACATAAAATAAAACCATATTCAATTAAAGACAGTAATGTAGCGTTATTGTTTCTTCAATTATCTACAAAATTGTTAAAGAAAAAAAGTGGTTTGTTATGTCTAATTCAGCCTGCTTTGCCATTACTTCACAAAAAAAAGAATGAAGTATTTAGACAAGAATTATTTTCTAATCATAATGTTCTTCAAATAATTGATTTTACAACTCACAGAAGAATATTATTTCCGTCTGCAACTATTCCAACTTGTGCAATATTCATTGAAAATTCAGAAAAGAAAAGCGATGAAATTACCCACGTTGTTATCAGAAGAACTAATCCGAGTAAAGAAAGACTTTATTTTGAAATAGATGCTTATGATGTTCACAGCGTAAAAAGAGATAATGCTTCTTCAAATTATTGTTGGAAAAGTAATTTATTTGGTGGATATAGACTATTCAATCTTATCAATAGAATAACATCAGGTAACGGATATGAAAAAGTAAAAAATATTATAGACAAGACTGAAGAACTACAAGTAACAAATTATTCATTATTAAAAATAGTAAAAGAAAAAACATTTCCAGCATTTATAAAAACCAATAATCTTAAAAAGTATTTTGAGAAATATTATGCCTTTCTTGTTGGATATATAGCAGGAACAAGTACAAGGCAAGGAATAGACAGACCTTATGATGTATTAAAGTCAGATTTTTTGAAATTGCCAATAATTGATGAGAACACATTAACAAAAGCAGATATTATTTTAATAAATGATATTGCCGAGTATAAAATTTCAGAATTTGGAAACGGAGAAAAAGCCGATACAAATAAAGAAATACAAGTAAAGGCAAATAACAAAATTCCTAATTCAGTAGTTGATTATTCTAAGGTATATACAGATGCTTTAAACTCTGTTTATGAGGTAAACGATAAAAAATTTTCATTAAAAACATTTTACAATACTCCTGCGTGTTTTATTATGCACTATGAATATAGTGATTCTGATTATACAGTTGAAATTATTAAAAATGATGGTGTAAATCTTTCAACCTTAATAAGCGATAGAAAACAGACAATAGATATAAGAAAAATATCACTAATATACAGCCAAAAGCAGATATTTATCATAAAACCAAAACAATTAAGATATTGGCTGAAATCCATTGCTTTGCTTGATGTTGATACAACTATTACAGATATAATTAACTTAAACCTAATTAAGAAATGATTTGTAATAGAAGTAATAATAATCCGATAGGAAATACGATAATACCACTTAGACCGTTGATAGATAGTGTGCTAAATTTTATTGATACCTATTTACCTCAGTTTCCTAAAGCTTTAAAACAGAATGAAATAGCTTCTGAAAGTGAAATGGAAAAGCTATTAAATCAGTATTTAATAGACTTTTTTAATGGTCATTCTCATAATTTTAGTCCATATTTACAATGTAAGTTTCTGTTCAGAAAAGATGATGAAAATAAAGGGACTAATTATAAGCCAGACATTGGAGTTATTATATGGAATAACAAAAATCAAAATTTTCAAATACAATCATTTTTTCAGATAGAATGTAAAAGACTACCAATTCCTTATCCATCAAAAACTCGTAGTGAAAGTGAATATGTCAAAGGAATAAAAAAAAATACGGGGGGTATAGAACGTTTTAAAAATAAAAAACACGGAGAGCATTTGGAAGAATCTTCACTAATTGGATTTATACAAAAGGAAAAAATAAAAGATTGGTATATTAAAATCAACAAGTGGATAAAAGATGAAATAGAAAATAAAAATGCAAATTGGACAGATGAAGATTATTTGGTTATTGTTTCAGATTCAACAATTTTATCGAGATATAGTTCGAAATGTCAAAGAGAAGGTTTGGGAAAGATTACTCTACACCATTTCTTATTAGATATAAAATAGATACATAATTTCGATATATGGTTTTTAATTGTAGGTTACTATAAATTTTTTTTAAAACGCCACAAACAATTAGGATTATTGGAAGTCGAATTTTAAAACTGGGAAAAGTTCAGATGATAAGCATATTTTAGCCAAACCTTTGAATTTTAAAGACAAGATTAAGCCTGTTAATTAAAGATTAGTCATCATACTAGTAATACTATAAATTTATTATTAGTCACGCCGTTGAAATTAATATTATAAAAAAATGCTATCAATTCCTGAAATTGATAGCATTTTAATTTGATATTGGAATATAAAAAATCTATTAATCTATTTTCGGTATATTACCTGGTGTCCATGGGCCACCTGCTTTTTCTAATTCGGCAGCCATTTGGTTGAGTTTTACGTCCAGACTTTTTATTTGTGAATATACTTTTTTGAACTCAGACTTTATTATTCCCAAAACTCTGTGGTTTGTTTCGCTGATTTTACCAGTTGAGAACCAAAATCCCCAAAGTACGTCGCCCATTCTGTTGTTTAGGCTTGGAGTTTGGTTGGCATTTCTTTTAGATTTGGTTCTATCGCCGTTCATTATAAAATCTATATCAAAAATATCTTTTTTGATAGATTCCAAATCTTTGAACATATTATTTGAGGTATTCGGAAGTGCATGAACTATGTTTTCATATAGTTTTAGTTTGTTTTTTGCTTCCCTTAGAAATAAATCTGTACCGCTTAGGTTTTTTCTTACTTCAAATGCTTCATTTCTGAAATTATTTAGGGCAGTCAAATCTGTAGCAGGCAAAGTAGTATTCTCAAGCATTTTCACTTCAAATTCTACTGGTTTTGTTAGCTCTCTTACTATTCCGTCTTCATTTATAGACATTGAAACTGAATATTTGCCAGGCAATACAGGGAAAGCTGAGTTTTTATTAGGGTCAGTTTTTTCTGTTATAGAACTAAAATCATTATATCTCAAATCCCAATGAAGTCTTTGTAGTCCTGCGGAAGCAGATGCGGTAAGTCTTCTAACATTATTACCCTCAGAATCTTTTATCATAAAAATTAAATAAGGATTTTCTTCATTGTCTTCTTCTCTTAGTTCGTCCCAAGTTGGATAGTCTGCATAAGTTTTATTTTCGTCTTTATACTCTTCAACTCTTTTGGACTTCAATGTTTTGTATGAGTCTCTGTAATAATAAGTAAATACTACACCCAATTTGTAATTTTCGGCTCTATAAAATGTTTCGCCTAATGAATGTCTGCCAAATGAACGGTCTTGGATATAGTTCCAAGCATCTTTTACTGGGAATATATGAGCTTCATTTTGTAATAATTCTTCGCTTGTTGTTCGCAAAGCAGAGTAGTCATCAAATATATAGAAGGAGCGACCAAAAGTAGCAACCGCTAAATCATTTTCTCTTCTTTGTATATCTAAGTCTTTTATGCAAATCGTAGGCATTCCATTTGAGAATTTCAACCACTTTTTACCACCATCTAATGAAGTATAGACACCAAATTCTGTTCCTATAAAAAATAGATTGGGGTTTACGTGGTCTTGGGCAATGGTATGAACTGTTTGTAATTGTTTTTCATCATTCATATTACCTGAAATTGATATCCAAGTATTTCCTTTGTCAGTCGATTTGATTATATATGATTTAAAATCTGCTCTTTTTCTATTGTCAAATGTTGCGTAAACGGTATTTTCATCAAATAAATCTGCAGCAATATCTGAAACATAAGTAGTTTCTGGAACAGTTGGAAATGTTGATATTTTTCTCCATGTTTTTCCGTCGTCTTCAGTAACTTGGATTAATCCATCGTCTGTTCCTACATATATTAACCCCTGTTTCAAAGGAGATTCGTCTAATGATACTATGTTTCCATAAAGAGAAGTTGAGGCATTTTTAGCTACTGCTTCTGGTTCCCAAACTTTGTCCATTATTTCTAATTTATTTCTATCGATTTGCTGTGTTAAGTCTTCGGAAATCTTAGTCCATGAATGACCTCTATCAGTAGTTTTAAATAGTTTATTTGCAGCAAAATACAATGTTTTATGGTCATGCGGGCTGATGATCACGGGGGAATTCCAATTCCATCTTAGCTCTTCGCCAAGTTCTTCTTTTGGTTTTATCAATGTTATTTCACCAGACTTTTTATCGTAGCGTACTAAAACGCCATATTGTGGTTGGGAATAAATAATATTTGGGTCTTTAGGGTCCACTACTGTTTCAAAACCATCGCCACCAACAGTGAAACGCCAATCTTGGTTCATAATACCATATTGATTTTGTGTCCTTGCCGGACCACCTAAAGTATTATTATCTTGAGTTCCACCATACACATTGTAGAATGGATAATCATTATCTACTGTTACTCTGTAGAATTGAGTAATAGGGAGGTTTTCAAAAAATCTATAGTATTTACCATGGTCGAATGTTTCATATACTCCACCATCACCACCTATTAAAAAGTGGTCAGGATTTTCTGGGTTTATCCATAATGCGTGGTCATCAACGTGTCTTTCATTATTACCCAAACTAACCCAATTTGTACCACCGTCGGTTGTATATGAAGTATAAGTAGAAAGTGAATAAACAGTATTAACATCTTTTGGATGGCAAATTATTTCTTGATAATACTGAGCTGAAGATGATATTTTAGAATTTTTCTTAGTCCAGGAAGCTCCTCGGTCTTGAGATTTGAAAAAACCACCTCTTCCTTCAGATGCTTCTACGATTGCATAAACAAAGTCTGGATTTACTGGTGAAATAGCTAAGCCAATTCTTCCAACTAAGCCACCAGGGAGACCATTTGTGAGTTTATTCCAAGTGGTCCCGGCATCAGTTGATTTATAAACAGCACCTTCTGGACCGCCATTAATTAAAGTGTAAACATGTCTTCTTCGTTGATAGGTAGAAGCGTACATAATATCTGGGTTTCGTGGGTCAACTACTAGGTCAGATACGCCGGTATTGTCAGATATTTCTTCTGGTTTATTTGGTCCTAATATTAGTTCCCAATTTTCTCCGCCATCTGTCGTTTTGTATAATCCTCTTTCGCCCCCTTTTCGCCATAATGGTCCTTGGGCTGCAACAAAAACTACATCAGAATTTCTTTCATCTATGTATATCTTCGCAATATGTTCAGATGTTTCTAATCCCATATTTTTAAAAGATTTTCCACCGTCTATAGATTTATAAATCCCATCGCCATAAGAAACTGCACGTTGTGAGTTATTTTCACCTGTACCGACCCAAACTGTATTTTTATTATTAGGGTCAATTTCTACACAACCGATTGAATATGAGCCATAGTTATCAAATATTGGTTGGAATGTTGTTCCCTTATTAGTGGTCTTCCAAACTCCACCAGAAGCAACAGCAACATAAAACTCATTGTAATCATCTGGGTTTACAGCAAAATCAATAATACGTCCTGATGCAATTGCTGGACCAATTGAACGCCATTTTAAATTAGAAAAAGTAGATGTTTCTACTTTTTTATCATCTTTTTTTGTTTCTTCTGCCTGTAATATTAAAGTGAGCGAAAGAATACAAAGAATTATAGCTATTTTTTTTATAAGCATAATAACCTGTTAATTTATTTCTAAGATTAATTTTCTATTTGATTTACAAAGATAAGAATATATTTTTTTAGTATTATTAAATATTGTATATTATAGCTCTATATGAGTATTATTGCAAATAATAAACGGATTTATGGATAAAATACTATTAATATTTAGATATTTATTAGTTATAATAATTTTAAAATGTTCTTTTATAAGTAGCCGTGTTTTTTCGGAAAATTATAATGCGAATGATACTTTAACCTCGACTTCTTTAGATAATGATTTTAAAAAAAATACGACTACTGACACTAGGTTCATCAAGTCTCCATATACATTGGGTTTATTTGGTGGCTTAAATAATATTATTTCTGACGCTGAAATTCCTGTAATACCAGGGGCATTTGATTGCGGTTATTATAAAACTTCAAACATGAAGTCTTTTTATTTCGGTGCAAACTTCGGATTTGATATTTTTAATAATTGGGTAATCCCTGAGCTTCGTGTTTTTTATGAGAAAAGACCTCTTAAATTCGGTCATGTGTCTGAGGATTTTAATGTATATAATGATAAAACAGGACAATACGAACCATTAATTCGTGAGCAAACTTATGAAGGGTCATTGGATTATCTTCTTTTTGATTTTGGGGTTAAAGTAAACCCACTTGGTTTTGTTTCCACGCTCGAATTTATCCCCAATAGTATAGGTGATATTCCAGTTTTTATCAGAGTTGGTTGGGAAGCAGGTAACCCAATATTTAATTCAGATTTTTCTAATTATGATGAAGTTGTTTCACCCTCTCATGTACTTTTTCCAGACCAAAAGAAAGTAAATTTTATTCAGCAAGGCTCTTTGGATAAAGCCGGTACAAATTACGGCTTGAACTTTAGCTTAACTGGAGATTTAGAAATAGCTGAAAATACTTTTGTAAGTCCTGAAGTAACTTTTAGATATGGACTTAACTCACCTGTTTCTGGAATTACTTGGAAGAGTGATGTATTTAGATTTGGTATTGGTATCCAGCATTTGTTTAATACAGAAATCCCAGAACCAGAGGAAGAAGAACAATTTATACCGGAGCCAGAGCCAGAAGAATTAGAAAAAAATATAATTCCAGAAATAACAAACACAGAAAATATAGTAAAATTTTCTGGAAATTATATTAACACCATGGAAACAATTGTTACTCAGACTTATCCTATCCTGCCGTATATATTTTTCAATATAAATAGTGCTGAAGTTAGAAATGTATATCACCAAAACAAAGATGCATTCGATAGAGATAACTTACCAAAAAGTACTTTAGGTATTTATTATCAAATGCTTGACCTTGTCGGATATAGACTTAAAAATAATCCAGATGCTAAAATAACTCTCAAAGGATATTCAGACGGAACAGAATTTGATTCGCTTGCACAAAGAATGGAGATAGCACAGAAACGTGCCGAAAATATTTCTGACTATTTTGTTGACCAATGGGATATTGACCAAGACAGAATTACATTAATATATGATGATATCCCTGCTTTATTTACTTCTGTTGTTTATGAAGAAGGTTTTCAAGAAAATCGAAGGGTTGAAATCATTACGGAAAATCCTGAGATATTAAAACCAGTACAACATTCTAAATTTTTAGAATATAGTACTAATAAAGACGCTCTGAACTATAATGTGGAAACGAACTGGGAAAAAGATGGAGAAATGAAATTAGAGTTATTAGATGAAAATGAAGTGCTTGCCAAGAAAGTATTCTCTGGGAAAATGAACGGGGATAGAGTAATTTCTTTTGATAATGACTTGATTTCTGAATTAGCCAATAAAAATTTGGGAAATAAACTTTTAACTGCGAGGTTAACACTTTCTAAAGTGGGACAAGAAGATGAGGTAAAAGAGGTAAAAATCCCTTATAAAAAATCTCAAAACCAATTTGAAGTAGGGCGGTTAAATTTAATAGTTTTTGATTTTGATAGGTCAGATATAAATAAGGAAAATGCTACGATGATTAAAAAGTTTATCCAAACTTCAATTCATCCGAATTCCAAATCGGAGATAAGAGGTTCGACCGATAGATTAGGCGAAATGAAATATAATAAGAACTTATCACTTCAGCGAGCTCAAAGTGTAGAAACTTTTATTAAACGGTTAAAGCCTGGATACACATTCGATAAAGTAGTGGGTTTGGGGTCGTCTAATCTACCTTTTGATAATGATTTGCCCGAAGGTAGATTTTATTGCCGTACGGTCTTAGTTGAAGTGAAAACTCCTATAGAAATTGAGAATAAAGATGAAAATAAAGAATAAAGAAAAAAATAAGAATGATATTATATGAATTTCGAAGAAATCCTAATAGAGTTTCTAATCAATTAAATCTACCAAACACTCTTCTAATGAAGTAAATTCAAATTTAAAACCAGTATTAATAATCTTTTGGGAACTAATTTTACTACCCTCAAGCAATATAATAGACATTTCGCCAAATAATATTTTCATTATAAAAGCTGGGATATTCGGCATAAAAAATGGTTTATTAGCTGATTTGGATAGTTGTTTTGAAAAATTATAGTTACTTATATGCTCTGGAGATACTGCATTAAATATTCCGTCTAATTTATTTTCTATGGCAAATATATACATTTTACATAAATCTTTTATATGTATCCATGGCATATATTGTCTTCCAGAACCAATTGCGGCATTTATACCATATTTGACTGGTTTCATCATTTTCATCAATGCTCCACCTTTGTTTGACAGAACAATACCATTTCTAAGAATTGCTGTTTTTATTCCAATTGATTCAAATTTTAAAGATTCATCTTCCCAATTATTGCAGAGTTGTCCTATGAAATCTTTACCATTATCGTCATTTTCAGTCAATATTTGTTTAGAACTTATACCGCCGTAATAACCAATTGCAGATGTAGAAATAAATGATTTTAGTTCTATTTTATTATTCTTTACAGTATCAAATAATAATTTTGTTGATTTGATTCGGCTATTTATTAACTCCTCTTTCCTTGCTTCTGTCCAACGATGGCCTCCAATATTTGCTCCAGCCAAATGAATAATATAATTGACATTATTGAATGCTTGTAAATCTATTTTTCCTGTATTTATATCCCATTGAAAATATTTTATCTGGTCCTTATTTCTTTTATTACTTCTTGATAATATTGAAACTGAATAGCCATTTTTAATAAGTAAACTAGATAGTTCATGACCTATCAGTCCTGTGCCGCCAGTAATAAGTACATTGTTCATTGGAATTTGTTCATTTAATAAAAAAGTCGTTTAATATAGTAATTAAACGACTTAAAAAATATTTATTATTAAATTTATATCAATAATAAATTTAAAAAACAGAATGTGTTATTCTGTCATTGGTAAATTTGTTCTAATCAAAGTGGAAGTAGAACCGCCAAGTATTTCTTCATTAATCAATTCTTGAGTTTGACCAAGAGCTGATAATTCAACTTTCAAATGAGCTGCTGATGTCTTAGTTTTTACAATTCCAATTCCATCTACAAAATAATTCGTAATTTCTGTATTTAGATTTAATTTTCCATCTGCTGTTGCTAAAGAAACATCAGCATCTTTCATGCCCAAAGAAAAGTTCATTTTTAATGCTTCATGGTCTTTGCCATTCACAGTAATTGTCTCGGTCCCACCATTCGTACCTTGAATTGTAAAGTTCCCAGTAATAGTAAAACTAAAAATATCATAATTTACTACCTGGTCAGTCAGTGCCTTAGTATAAATATTCCAAGATGAACCATCTTCATCGGCAACTAAATACCAGTTTTCAAAAGTCAGACCTAAATCAACGATATCAGAAATAGCCTGCATCTGAGCTGAAAAGAAGTCTGCATGAACATAAAGTTTTTTGCCGTCTGCACTATAATAATTATTAGTACTAACGTCGGAAAATGAACCATCAGTATCACTAGTAAAAGATGACATTACTACTGCTTCTTTACCGTCTTTGTCTGCTTCGATACCAGTTACTGCTACTGAATCGTAAGTAGTTTTATTGTCAGAATCTTCATTCATCATAATTCTATAAGAACCTTCGCTCATGTAGTAGTAATTTTTTACATCTGTGTTTCCACCGTCATCATCATTGTCATCATCATCATCTGAGCATGATACAAAAAGCAATGAACTTGTTAGGAATAAAACAAAAAATAAATTGATATATTTTTTCATTTATTTCTCCATAATATTTTTAAAAAAAAGTTATAATTAATTTTCAAATATAACACATAATTACACTATTCGTAACAGAAAATCCAAATTTATAAAAATTCCATAATTTACTATAAATTTTTAAATGAAATTACTTTAGTTTTGTAGTCATAAATCCTAAAGAAAGAAAACAATAATGTCCAAATTAGCAAAAGATTATTTAACATGTAATATACCCCGTACTTTGTTTACAAATTCAATTCCAATGATAATAGGTATCGGTTTTGCAATTTCTTTTAGTATGGTTGATATGTATTTCGTTGGGCAACTTGGCACTTTAGAGCTTGCAGCAATGACCATCATTTTCCCAATAGCATTTGTTGTATTTGGTGTAGCGATGGGTGTAGGAACTGGCTCGTCTGCTGTAATTTCCAAAGCTATAGGAGAAGGAAACCATCAAAAAGTTAAAGAATTGACAACAGATAGTTTATTCTTAGGGCTGCTATTAGTTGGATTATTCGTAACAATAGGGTTCCTATTCTTTGAAGAAATATTTATTTTATACGGTGCAACCCCCGAGCAATTGCCTTTGGTCAAAGAATATATGTTCGTTTGGTATTTGGGAGTTATGTTCTTGGTAATCCCAGTGATTGGTAATTCGGCAATTCGGGCAAAAGGAGATACTACTACTCCGAGTAAAATAATGTTAGGTGCTGTGCTGGTAAACTTAATTTTTGACCCTCTTTTAATATTTGGTTACGGACCATTTCCACGATTAGAAATGGAAGGGGCAGCTATTGCAACAGTAGGAGGAAGAGCTACAGCATTTATTTGGGCAACTTATGTGTTGACAAAAAAATATGATATGCTCGATTTGGGGAATATTAGTTTAAAAAGATTTATTGATTCGTCAAAACAAATACTTCACGTAGGTGTATTCTCCATAATAACAAATGTATTAACACCAATTGGTTTTGCTGTAATAATAAGTTTTATTGCTTCTTATGGGAACGAAGCTGTAGGGGCTTACGGAGCTGGCTCAAGGATTGAGACTATTGTTTTATCAGTCTTTATGGCACTTTCTGCAGTTTTAGGGCCTTTTATAGGACAGAATTGGGGAGCAAATAATTGGCAACGAATCCGGAGCGTATTAAATTATTCTTATCTATATACAATAGTATTTAGTTTATTTTCAATGTTGATTTTCTATTTCTTCTCAGATTATATTGCGGAAACTTTTGCAGCAAGATTATTAGGAGATAAAATGGTAGGGGAAGAAAGAAAAGTAATCGAATATTTGAGTGTATATCTTAATATTATTATGTTATCATTCGTTTTTAGAGGGATAATATTTATGGCTACAACTACTTTTAATGTTCTTAAAAAGCCTATAGTTAGTATGAATATAATTTTGGGTTATGTCTTTATTTTATTTGTGCCATTGGCATGGCTATTAGAAAAAGAAATGGGGATGGAAGGGATATTTTACGCACTTGTTTTTTCATCTATTATAGTCGGAGCAATCTCATACTTCTACTTAAATAAAGTATTGACTAAACTTGAGAATGAATAATAGTTATTTGAGAGTTAAATAAAATAAGATGATTATGAACTCAATCTTAGAATAAATTTTGTGAAAAATAATTTATTCCATACCACCGTTTTTTGATTGTTTTACCTCTTCCAATTCCTTACGTTTTAATCCTTTGGGCATATTATAAGGTTTATTAAATTTAGATTTTTTAGACTTGATTTCTTCTAAATATTTTTGGTTCAAATTACTTTGTTTTGATTTTTTATCTTTAACATATATAATATTTTTAGTTGGTTTAAGTTCTTTTAAGCTTTCTACTAATTTGTTTGCAGAAGAGAGAAATTCGTCCTTAAATGGGGTTATATCAGAATAAGTTTTTCCCACTTGATAAGTTACAACTTCAGCATCATTTCTGCTCAACACTCTTAGTTTAGGTAACTTAGGCAATGAACCATACGAAAAATATCTGTTGGATTGTAAATTAATATGATGATTATCATTGCTCAGGCTGACATCATATACCCCTAAGGAGTCTAAAGCACTAACTAACCCCAAAAGTGGGAAGTAACTATCGCCGAAAACATTTAATACGGGCAGATTCATCTGTGAGATTTTTGGTCCTGACCAATCATCTGCTAAAATAAAAAATGAACCTGGAATAAATGAAATATTAAATTCCTTACTAGTGAATTTATTTCCTTTTTTGTCAAATTTATAATTTTTAAATATAGAATTTGCTAATTGCTTAGAATTAATATAATCAACACCGTGTAAATTTTTTGTACTTACTCGTTTATCAATCTTATTTGTTCTAATACTATAAACTACATCAGCTTGTGCATAGTTAAGCAGAGTAAAAAAAACAATAAATTGCAATATAAATAGCTTTCTTATCATATAATTTTCATAAATTAATCATTTATAATATTATTTATCGGAAATAGTCTCTATAACTTGAGTATTTTAAAAAACTAAAATACTAAACTATTTAAGTAAACTCAATTAATTCATTTTTATTTTATGGAATTAGTAACAGCACCATTAAAAAATATCACTAAACATAAATATGGACAATATTTTACTCCAAAATTTGTTGCCGATTTTATGGTTTCATTAGCAGATATTATCCACACTTCTAAAATATTAGAACCTTCTGCCGGAAAAGGAGTCTTCATAGATTCCCTTTTAGAAAATGGTTATTCTGATATTGATGCTTACGAAATTGACAAAGAATTAATCCATAATCATAAAAATATTATAAATAAATCATTCATTTCTACAAAATTTAATAATAAATATGATTTAATAATTGGGAATCCCCCATTTATAAGATGGAAAAACTTAGAAGAAGAATTAAAAGAAGAACTGATTATCAATCCATTATGGCTTCAATATTTTAATAGTTTATGTGATTATCTTTATATTTTTATTTTAAAATCTATTGAATTATTAAAAGAAAATGGACAATTAATATTTATTTGTCCAGAATACTGGCTCAATACAAAACATTCTCAAACATTGAGAGATTATATGATTTCTAATGGTTATTTTGAAGAGATTATCCATTTTAACGAAACTAAAATATTTGACAATGCTACTGTTTCAATTATAATTTTTAAATATATAAAGTCTAAATCCAAAGTTGAGACTATACATTTTACCAAATACTATAAACAAAATGTTTTGACAAAAGGCATATTAGATAAAATTAGAATGAAAATTAATAGTAATGATATAGAAACTTATACTCTTCCTCAATTTAAAATTGGTAAAAGATGGATATTATCAAAACTAGAACAAAATAAAAAAAATAAATTATTTGAAAATACTTGTTCAAAAAAACAATTTAATTTTGATTTGTTCGGAGATTCTATTGGAAATCAATATGATACTATTGGCGATATTTGTGAAATAGGCAATGGAATGGTAAGTGGTTTAGATAAAGTTTTCCAACTCAATGGAGAAGAATTGAATGAATATGAGAAGAATTCGAGGATAGATGTACTCAAGGCTAAGGACTTAAGACCTTATGGTTTCGATGAAATTACTAAATATATCTTCGTTCAGGATGTTGAAGATGAAGAAATATTGAAAAATGGGTATCCTAATTTTTACAATAAGTTAGTTAAAAATAAGAATAAATTAGATAGACGTTATCATTATGGTAAAGACATACCTTATTGGCATTGGGTATTTCCAAGAAATTTTAATTTGTTTTCAAAAACTAAAGATAGAATTTTCGTACCTTGTAAGGAAAGGATTTCTAATAAAGACCATTTTCGATTTACTTATGTTCCAGCAGGTATCTATCCTACTCAAGATGTTACTGCTTTATTTTTGAAAGATGATGTAAAAGAAAGCATTTTCTATGTTCTTGCTTTTCTAAATAATTATAGAGTGTTTGAATGGTTAAAAAGCAATGGAGTAATCAAAGGGAATATTGTAGAATTTTCTGAAAAGCCGTTGATGAGTATTCCTTTTAAAAAAATTGATTGGGAGAATCTTGAAGAAGTTAAAGTTTATAATGAAATAGTATATTATAGTCAGAGTTTTATTAAAAACAATGAAGTGTTAGCGTTCAATCAAATTAATGAGTTATTTAATCAATTATTAAAATAGTTTATGAAACATATTGACTTTGAACCATACGAAAAATATCTGTTGGATTGTAAATTAATATGATGATTATCATTGCTCAGGCTGACATCATATACCCCTAAGGAGTCTAAAGCACTAACTAACCCCAAAAGTGGGAAGTAACTATCGCCGAAAACATTTAATACGGGCAGATTCATCTGTGAGATTTTTGGTCCTGACCAATCATCAGCTAAAATAAAAAACGAACCTGGAATAAATGAAATATTAAATTCCTTACTAGTGAATTTATTTCCTTTTTTGTCAAATTTATAATTTTTAAATATAGAATTTGCTAATTGCTTAGAATTAATATAATCAACACCGTGTAAGTTTTTAGTACTTACTCGTTTATCAATCTTATTTATTCTAATACTATAAACTACATCAGCTTGTGCATAGTTAAGCAGAGTAAAAAAAACAATAAATTGCAATATAAATAGCTTTCTTATCATATAATTTTCATAAATTAATCATTTATAATCAATAGCGTCCTAAATAAATTATAGACATAGTAATCCCTATTGATTTTGTGTAAAAATCAATAATTTTTTACTTATTGGAAAAAAGAACCCCCTGTATGAATATGTCTGGTG
>Ga0209692_10003341_pt1 | contig 15723 bp, 13 predicted proteins | sample tdDd472_FD_187129 | JGI IMG/M metagenome (GOLD analysis project Ga0209692, IMG submission 187129) | Marine sediment microbial communities from the Atlantic coast under amendment with organic carbon and nitrate - tdDd47.2 (SPAdes)... | ecosystem: Environmental > Aquatic > Marine > Coastal >...
CAAGATAGGAAAGTACTATCAACCACATGGTTCTACAAGAATGGAGCAACCTGTTTCATTAATAACCTGGAATTATCTTCGACGGGCAGTAAGTTGAAATGTGATAGGCGTTTGGTCCTCAGAGAACCAGAGACTAACAGGAAATCTATAAAGTAGGGAAAATAAGAAAATTATTAGGACTGCCAGGTTGAATATCTATCGTGATTTATCAAGTGATTATCAGATAATCATACCTCCAACAGGTTCATCTCCTCGCAGATAAGGTAGAAGCAGGCAGGCTTGAATACTCTTCTACCTTACCATTGGCAATATTGAAAATATTTCAGTTGCTTTATTCCAGGGTATTCATATTTCACAAGTATAACTCGACCGCTACGCGTCTGATGGGCGGTTACGCGTTGCGCGACTCAGCCCCCAAAATGTCAATTCTTAATGCAACGTGCACTATACCGCTGTTACGGCTCTGATGGACGATGATCAGAAGGAGGAAATACGGAAGAGAAGTGGAGAAAGAGATAAGCCACCGGAACTATCCAAGGCGTTCAATGTACCAAGGGCCACCATCTATTATGTTATCAAAGGGTAGAGGTCCAGAACACTATGTCTGAATTCGCTATGGTCCTATATATTACGAGTGGACCACTAATGTGTCAGCTTGAGGTGGGAATGTTAATGTCGTTCTGTGTGATACGTGGGGATCGTACATGGGGGATTGGCGAGGAGCACTCGTATATCGATACTGCCTCAGATTTTTTGTAGGAAATTATTTGGTGGGAAATTTGGAATCAAGGTGTTGTTTTTATCTGATGTCCAAAATGCTTCTGAAATTGCTTTCGCGCCATTAAGACTGGAGCTAGCTCAACCTTTAGGTCCTGCTCTTCCTTTGTGGCTATTTCTCTCCACTTAGGACCAATTTCGTCCTTAGCATCTGTAAAATTCTGGAACGCTTCATCAAGTTGTTGTTTTGCACCTTCTGATATGGATGTTGCTGTTTCATCTATCTCTATTTTGGGCGAGTTGAATGTCACATCTCTCAGCTTTGCACCGATAGGGATGTCGCCGACACCAGGCTGCCAGGTTGAAAGAGAGATATAGCCTTCGTAAAGAGCTTGAAACAATTTTGGATTGTTCGCGTAAAGTATCGAGGTCTTAAGTGCTCTCTTAATGTCATTCTTGGGGAAAGGTAAAAATTTTTCATCAATTGCAACAACCCCTACAGAGTCTTCCAATAAGGGACCGTAGGCTTTAACAATTGGAGATGCTTCTTCAATATTCATGAAATTATTAAAGGTTTTTAACTTTCTTTCCTTAGATTGGGCTTGCATCTCTTTCTTTCCAAATAGCTTGCTTAAAAAACCGATACTGACCTCCTGTGGTGATAGTTGAGAAGGACACTTTTTACAACAAACCTATCCTGTAATAAATTAAAATATAAAGGAAAATGCAAAAATAAAACAGCTGGCAAACCGTTCAGTTCACTTTAGTTTAGAAACTTAAAGTAACCACCAAGGTACTTATCCCGGCTTACTTCCCGTTTACCGGAGTTAGGAGTTTAATTGATGTTGTATAATGGAAGAAAGAATCAATGAAGAAACTAACTGGCTATTTTATTAATGGGTTCCTCGTATTTGTTCAAGCCGCTGCGACAATTTGCTTGGTGAAATGGTCCATGGAGTTTATCGATGGCCTCATGCCATTTGATGTACCTGGAGTTGAATTAGTTGTTCTATTTCTATTATTTATCAAAGCAGAATATAGCGTAATAATGGAAAACTGTCAAGATTGCCTGATGTTAATTTGAGAAGTGTAGTGCCCTGTAGAAAGGCGTGAGGTTCGAAGCTAGGCAGACTGAGGATTAGGGAGAGACTGCAAGGAACTGGCAGAAGAGTGTCATCTGCCTTGTGTGCAGCATTGGGGCATAGCTGGAGGTTGCCTCCTGCTACTATATATAACTGGCGGAAGAGGCTTAATGTCTTTCCCTTTGGTGAGGCTTGAAGTGCTCTCGGGTGATACGAAGGGTAGGCCACGTGGGAAAACGCACTCGCATCCTCATTGATATACTGGTTCAGATTTTTTTGGACATGGGGGTGATGTGAAAACAACCTTGAATTATTCAGTTTTGGTCTAAGTAATAAGGCAATTTGATCATTACTATTAAAAAGATACTAACCGTTATGCCGACAACACCCAATTTTCTGAATGGCAACCCAAATGTCTGCCAAGTATTTAGATTGGCATCTGCATACAAACCACTTACGAACTTATAGAGGCAAAAGGATCCAAATAGGCTGAGCCAGAAACTAAATCTTCTAATTGGAGATAGCACAACAAGAAATACTAGCAAGGCAATCAGCCATTTCATAACATCAAATAGCCAATTTCAGAATGTCGGTATGGTAGCTCTAAAGGTTCGGCATGATACGCTTAAAACGATTATTGCGACAACTACAAAGCCCAATCTAGTCATTTGTGTGCCCTAACAGCAGTCCAGCAATACATGTCCATTATCGACCTCGGCGACTCTCTGTTGACGGTTAAGTTGTAGAAATGCAGACCCAAATAGTTAATCTTACTCAGGATGAGACTTTCAGTTTCCTGGGTTTTGATTTTCGGCGGATTAAAACACGCCGTGGAGCGTGGGGGGTACGAGTTACTCCACGCATGAAAGCACGGACATCTTTGCTGCAAAAGCTCAAGGATGTGTTCCGTCGGTTTCAATCCCAACCTGTGGGCAGGGTTGTTGATCTTATAAATCCTGTGTTAGGGGGCTGGCCAAACTATTTTCGGGTTGGTAACTCCAGCAAATGCTTTGGCTATGTCAAAGACTGGGTGGAGAAAAAGATCAGACGACATTTAATGTATGCCTGTAAACGCCGTGGTTTTGGCTGGAAGAGATGGAGTAGGGCTTGGCTGTATGAAACTCTGGGACTGTATAATAATTACGGAGTTCGATATCATCGTGCCTAAAAGTGCTGCCAGCATAATAGATCTCATAAACCTTGAAATGAAATTAACAGTGAAAGCCTAGTGCGGGAAATCCGTACGCTGGGTTTGTTGAGGCGGGGGTTGGAAACGGACTCTTAAGTACCGCGCCAGCCTTCGACCCTACCTGTGGGAGCATGGGGGTGAGATTCCCCCGGGCGACTCGACTCTTAGATGGGCGGCACGATAAAAGCTGATAAGTTTTTGGTCTCCTGAAAACCAGGATTTCAAAGAGATAGTCCTAGTTTGCAATTTTTCTTCAATGTATAACATTGCCAAGGGAAATTTTAATAACTTCCTCGATTTGAGGAAGTTAACATGCAGCATGAGTCATCGAGGGAATTATTTTGATAATGGTACCGCTGAGAGATTCTGTGTATTTTTTGATGATTTAGCATATTAAACAACAGATTTATAAAGATTGCGAAGGTACAAGCAAGATATTTTTCACTATATTGCAATGTTCAATAATTCGGATGGCCATTCAGAGCACCTTCTAAGGGGCTTTACCTTTTTGGAATGCCCCTCCAAAGACATATCCTACACTCTTACAATCACAATTAGGAGTATCCCTGGCCCAAATAGGGGATACTCCCCATATGCTCTCTCTTTACAAGCGAATATCTTAATCCTAATATCCTCACAGGCATACAGGTTGGGGCACTGAGGATTCCGGTGTCATGTGATTTCCATGTGAATACGCAGGTGTTCATTAGACAACTAATTACTGACGACCTCACAATTCGTAATTGAAGATATGTATATTCCCTCGGAATCCTTGTATAAAGGCTCCTAAGAATCAACCATTCGATTGTTTTGCGAGAAAACAATACGACTTGCCTTTTCAAACTATAGGATGAGCTAAATGAAATACAGCAAAGACTACTCTGTACAAGGGAGCGGTGTTCCTGTCGTGCTGCTACACAGTTCAATGAGCAATAAAGAACAATGGCACAAATTATCTTCTGTTCTCACAGAACGTTTTCAGATACTAGCCATAGATCTAATTGGTTATGGAGAAAGTGAGTATCCAGAAGATCCCGACTCCTTCTCTCTTAAAGATGAGACGCGAAGGGTACAGAGCATTATTTCACAAGCTCTTAACGAACAGCCTTTTCACCTTGTTGGGCACTCTTATGGTGGTGCAACAGCTCTAAGACTGACGTATGAAGCTGAACTGACGATAAAAAGTCTATCAATCTTTGAACCAGTTGCATTTCATCTTCTAGATAAAGGAGATCCTGCATTGTCCCAAATAATTGACATTGTAGATAAAATTAATGTTCAATTACAGCAAGAAGATTTACCTGCTGCCACGAAAATCTTTGTTGATTTTTGGAGTGGAGAAGGGACCTTCGACAATATAGTCACTGAGAAACAAGTCTATCTGGAACGATATATAAGAAAAGTTGCATTGGATTTCCAGGCACTGATAAACGAACCTCTAACACTTCAGGATTATCAGGAAATCACCCTTCCAGTATGCATGATTACCAGCCCACAGAGTCCATTGCCTACGCGCCAAATTGTTGACAACCTTAGAATAACACTTCCCCACATGGAATTACATCATACGGCTGGCGGGCATATGGCTCCCATTGGAAATGCAAGAGAGGTAAACCCCATTTTTGAAGCCTTTCTCAGGTCATTCTGAGTTTTTTAGGAATTCCATGAGGTGGGAATGCCGGTAAATATCATGATCTAATCGTCATAATTGAAGTTTAGAATTGGGTCAAACATACGCATATATTTTTCACTAACCAAGCCTAAACGAAGTGCAATCTTAGGGTCAAGAGCTTTAAATTCTGCCGAGGAAGTGGCGCAGAGCACAGAATCAGAATTGTAAATTTGACTAGACATTATGACAGATCTGCCTGATTCTTTTTTCTCAAGATTGCCGACAACAGTAATTTCATCATCCGCAAAAACGGGTTTAATGAATTCGACCGTAATCTTCTTAGTAACACCTAGTTTTTTGCATAGGTAGATAACTCCCCAGCCCATAATTTCATCTAGAACCGTAGAAACAATTCCACCATGAACGGTTCGATCCCATCCTGCCAAGCTAACTGGTATTGTTAGAAATGAATACAGTTGTTCTGAGTCTGTGAAAAACTCCATATGCAGGCCGTTGTTATTACTGACACCACAGCCGAAACAGGTCTGGTCCTTTGAATTTGGTATGATTTTGAGTTTGCTTTTATTAATTTTCATTAGACATGAAATAGCAATAAATTAAGTGAGTTAACCTGAATGTTCATGAAATATCCAGGGCTTTTTTGAGAAATTCTTTTTTGCTCAACCTCCACGTTGGGAATACTAAAAGTATTATTACCATAATATTAGAGAAATTCCTGTAAGTATCAGGTTGTTACCGCCACCGGACATGCTAATTCGCATTCTCGACAAAATATTGCCCTTTTCCCAGGCTCATCCTGCCCTTCGATCTCAATCGGCTCAAAATTATCACAAGCTGCATCCATGATTGCACTGCACAGTGGTCGGCTATAGACCCCGGTTCTCCCTGGGAGCTCTTCTAATCCATATTCCTCAGACGTATACAGCTGTTCATCGAAAGCCTTTACTGGACAAGCTTTTCGACATGGCATGTCGCAACTGTCGCAGGGATCAAATTCAATAGGCCCGGTAGATGAGATCTCCCTATCGATAATCATGGCTCTCAGTCGTTGGCGTGGGCCAAATTCCGGCGTTATCAACATGTTGTTTTTACCGACACAACCTAGGCCTGCCAACACCGCTGTATCCTTCATGTAAATTCCACCCAGCTCAATATGATATGGCATGGGGAAACATTTAATGCCCTCATTTTCAAGCCACCCCCTGAGCTTTTTCATTATAGACATGAGGATTCTGTTCCCCGGAGTATTTCCGGACTTTGACTTCCCCCCGAGGATCCACCAATCAAGTTCGGGTTTTTCAGAGGGATGATTGAGAGCGATAATAATAACCGATTTTCCTGCCTCTGGCCAATCAACAACACCGGTTTTCCGCCCTTCTACCTGCTTTGCAGCCACATTATCAAACTCAGGCATATTTTCACTGATTTGGTGTGAAGGTGACTTTTTCAGCACTTCAACATTTGAAAAACCAACAAGATCTGCTCCAAGCTCCTTGCTTTTGAAGACTATTTTTTCAGCTAATTTACTGTAATCACGCACTGACATATCTTTTCCCTTCATAATTCAATTGTTTCCCAGCAACAATACCCATGACTGACCAGGATCATTAGTTATAGCCCCATGGGCTCTTTGTGGAAAATTCTCTGGTCCATCAAAGCTATTGGTTCAGAAATTATAGGTTCAAAGTCCATCAAGTCGAGTATGTCTTTTTGCAACTCAACTCCAGGAGCGATCTCAATTAATTGTAGTCCATCTTTGACCAGCCGAAAAACGCATCTCTCCGTAATGAAAAGTACCCATTGTTCTTTTTCTGAAGCGTATTTACCACTGAAGGTCACCTGTTCTACATGATCCACAAATTTCTTAGATCTTCCTTCCTGAACTATTTTTACCTCGCCGTCATTTACACCAATTTTTAAACCGCCGGCAGTGAATGTACCTGTAAATATGACTTTCTTAGCATTTTGAGAAATATCAATAAAACCACCAGCACCTGATAGTCTCCTTCCAAACTTACTTACATTCAAGTTTCCAAATTTATCTGCCTGCGCGAGTCCAAGAAACGTAACATCTAATCCCCCACCATGGTAAAAATCAAACTGGGATGGTTGGGCTATTATTGCCTGGGGGTTATAGCTAGAGCCAAAACTAAGGCCGCTTGCAGGCATTCCCCCGATGATACCGGGTTCAGCCGTAAGAGTTAGCATCTCAAGAAGGCCTTCTTCATTGGCAACATTGGCGATTCCTTCAGGCATACCTATTCCAAGATTAACTATATTACCTGGATGCAACTCAAAGGCTGCCCGTCTGGCAATTATTTTCCTGGCATTCATTTCCAGAGGTGGGACTGATTCCATGGGGATTTTAGCCTCACCGCTGAAGGAAGAGTTATACTCCTCTGCAAATGTCTGCCAGTGATTATTCTTGTCAGTTGCAATAACAATTGCATCAACCAATATGCCTGGAATCACAACCTCCTTAGGGTGCAAACTTCCACTTTGCACGACCTGTGCAACCTGGACAATGACTATCCCTCCTGAATTTTTGGCTGCCATTGCCTGTGCTTGTGATTCCAAGGTAAGAGCTTCACGCTCCATTGTGATGTTACCTTCATCATCAGCAGTAGTGCCTCTGAGGATGGCGACGTCAATCGGAAACGTGCGGTATGCTAGATATTCTTCACCATCAAAATCAATTACTTCAACTATAGATTCCGTCGTAATTTCATTTACCTTTCCTCCCTCAAGACGAGGGTCCACAAAGGTATGGAGTCCTACTTTGGAGATCGTTCTGGGTTTGTTCGCAGCAATGTCTCTATACATGTGCGATATGACCCCTTGAGGAAGATTATACGCAGGTATTTTGTTATCGATTGCAAACTGTGAAAGCAATGGAGATGCACCATAGTGGGCCCCTATTATTTTGCCCACCAATCCGTCTATACCAAGATGGCTTAATCCCTTTGACTTGAAATCACCCTGCCCAGCACCATAAACAAGCGTGATGTTATGGGGATGATTCGTCTCGAGGTAGTTGTCTCGTATTTCAAGGGCTATTTCTTCCGCAAAACCAGCTCCACAAAAGCCGCCAGTTGTCACCGTTGAATTATCCGGGATAAGGTCGACTGCTTGTCTGGCGGTCATCAGCTTACTCGTATTGCGCTTCATTTTATTACTCGAATCTGCGCTTTTCATTTGTTCTCACCTGCGTTGTAACTATTTGTTATTATATTTTAAAACTAAACATACATACCGCCATTACAGGCAATTATCTGGCCTGTAATGTATGAAGAAAGATCCGAGGCCAAAAAGGCAACTGCATTTGCTATATCGCTGGGGGTGCCAGGGCGTCCCAGAGGAATCTGTTTGACGAGAAAATCTTTTACCTTGTCTGGAACTTCTTCTGTCATTGGAGTATCTATGAACCCAGGAGAGACAGCGTTGACGTTTATATTATTTCGTGCAAGTTCTTTTGCCAGAGTTTTAGTAATAGAAATAACTCCACCTTTACTTGCTGCATAGTTAACCTGTCCAATGTTGCCCATTTGACCGGAAGCTGATGAGATATTAACAATTTTTCCATAATTGGACTCAACCATCATTGCTGCTGCTGATTTACAGCAGTTAAAAACGCCCTTTAGATTGACATCAATGACCTGATCCCACTCTTCTTCCGACATCTTCAGCAAGAAGTTATCACGTGTGATTCCAGCGTTATTAACCAAAATATCTACTTTACCAAATTGTGATTTCAGCTGACTAAACATCTCATTTACAGCCTTTGCGTCCACAACATTTGCAGAGCAGGCTAGTGCTTCTCTACCCATTTTTCTGATGTCTTTTGCTGTGGCTTCTGCATTTGCTTCCGAGACATCGTTTACAACAATATCTGCACCGTTTTTCGCGAGTAAGAGCGCAATTTCTCTACCGATCCCACTGCCGGAACCAGTAACGAGAGCAACATTCCCTTGAAAATCCATTTATAACCTCAATTATCTATTCAATTATTTCAATGGCACACGCCAGAGATACGCCGCCACCGCCACAAAGAGTTGCCAGGCCAAGGCGTTTGTTATTTTTCTTGAGAGCATGGAGTAGGCTCACAATAAGTCTGGCACCAGTGGCGCCAACGGGATGTCCTAGTCCAACTCCGGAACCATTGATATTGGTTTTTTCTCGATCGAGGCCAAGTTCTTTCTCACAGGCAACATATTGACCGGCAAATGCTTCGTTGACTTCGACAAGGTCAAAGTCAGATATTTTCAGCCCTGATGATTTTAAAAGCTTTTTTACTGCGGGAACTGGGGATAGTCCCATGATGGAAGGGTGACAGGCACCGCTTCCTGTTGCCTTTATTCTGGCAAGTGGTTTGATATTCAATTCCCTGGCTTTTTTCACAGACATAATGACCATTGCAGCAGCCCCATCATTTAATCCGCTGGAATTGCCAGCGGTAACCTTTCCATCTTTAGGTACAAACGCTGGAGGTAATTTTTGCAGTTGTTCAAGAGTCAAACCAGGTTTGAAGTGTTCATCTTTGTCAAAAATTATTGGCGGTTTTTTTCTTTGAGGAATTTCCATTGAAACAATTTCTTCAGAAAAAATTCCATCATTTGTAGCACGTTCAGCATTGTTGTTGCTGCGGAGTGCAACTTCATCCATTTCCTCTCTGGAGATATTAGCATACTGGGCTACAAATTCTGCGGTATGACCCATTATATAAGGCTTTCCGACAAAATAGCTCATCGGGGGCTGTGTTGCATCGACCGGCCCAGTTTCAGGATTTGGTAAAAAATATGACCCGCAATGAAGAGAATGAATCATCGAATCCTCAAAACCAGTGTCCTGTAAACGGCATCCCCATCTTGCTTTGGGGACGATGTAGGGCACTCCTGACATATGCTCTACACCTCCAGCAAGTATCGCATCTGCCATTCCGGCCTTAATCATTGCAAAACCTGAGAGCACTGCCTCCATGCCGGAAATACAAACTCGGTTTACAGTTACTGCGGGAGTAGAGTCGGGAATACCAGCAACGAGAGCCGATACACGTGCGACATTGCAGGCGTCAGCAGGCTCCATTACACAACCAAATCGTACGTCATCAAGCTCAACAGAATCTATACCAGCCCGATTAATGGCCTCTTTCATGACTGTACTGCCAATCTCGACAGCATTACTATTCTTGAGAGTCCCCCCGAAGGTGCCAATCGCTGTCCTACATGCGGACACGATAACCACATCTCTCTCATCCATTTCCATTGCGACTGAATCCCAATAATGATTCAGAGCTTCTTGAACTTCCTTTTCCATTTCGATCCTTTCCTAAAACAGTTGTTCTTTCAACCAGCGAAAAACAGTTCGGCTGTTGCCCCCCCTGCCTTCTATTTTCACAGACAGGTAGCGCCCTAAGCATTTTCTTAGTTTGACCACTCTCAGACCATATTTGTACTTAACGCCACCTCACTGCTGCCTGATGAGTTTTTTTGAAATATTACTACTGTGAGATACCGTAAAAAAGACCTGCCCCTTTAACTTTCGAGGCAGGTCCTAATTACGACCTAATTCTTTAGCTTTTCGAGCACTTCGACCTGTTCCCTGATTGCCTCATGATTTATATGCGCCTGGTCTTCTTTCAGCCACCTAAGTAGCGAAACCATAGACATACCCATCAAGCCGATCAGGGGCACACTTACCACAATAGAGGCAGTTTTCAGTGGTCCCAAACCGCCAAGTTTCATAAGCACCAGGGCAATAAGCCCAAGTGCGATTGCCCAAAATGCACGATTAATCAAACTTGGCTCACGGCCTTCGTGCATGTCCTTGGATGCTACAGCTGCAATGGCATACGCAGAGGAATCAACCGTTGTGCCGGAATAAACAAAACCGACAAAGATAAAGAGTGGCAGCATCAACCACCAGAGGGGTAATTGATGAATAACCCCGAGGATCGCAGCAGAAGCGCTTTGGTCCTTCATGGTTTCCAAGACAGGGAAAATATTATTCAGCTCCATATACATGGCAGTGTTACCAAAAATCATGAAGAACAGCGCACAACCACCACTTCCTGCCAGAGTAACAGTCACTGCCAGATCTCTAAATGTACGGCCTTTGGAAATACGGGCAATGAAAATACCCATGTAAGGTCCGTAGGCGATCCACCAGGCCCAATAGAAAATAGTCCACCACTGTGGAAACATTTTTCGTCCTACAGGATCGGTGTACATTGCCATACGAACAAAATTATCAGCCACTAATCCAAGACTATCGGTGAACATGTTGACCATAAAAAACGTAGGTCCCATAACAAAAATAAGGGCACAGAGCAGCAGTACTGCCACAACATTGATGTCACTTAGAATCTTAATTCCTTTTTTCAAACCAAGGATAACTGAAGCCGTAAATATTCCAGTCCAGATAAGAACGACAACCATGTCAACTGCAGTCGTATGTTCTATGCCAAGCATCTGCGACAGTGCCTCTGCAAGCATTGGTGTCCCTGAAGCCAGGGCTGTTCCGGTACCACCAACCAAACCAAAAATCATTAGGATATCAATAACTTTCCCAACCCAGCCGGTTGCAATCCTTTCACCAATGACCCCTTCACATGCAGTACTTAAACGCAGGGCTGGCCTCTTTCGATTGTAATAGGCATAGCCAATCGGAAAGGCACAGAGGAGATACAAGACCCAACCAATTGGCCCCCAATGGAAAACTGGGTAAGCACCGGCCCATTCTGCTGCTCCCTGGCTTAAAGGATCGACACCTGCGAAAGGTGGCGATTTGTAATAATAGGTCCATTCGATGGTCGCCCAGTAAATGAGCGAAGTTCCAATTCCTGAGCAGAAGAACATGGCAACCCAGCTAAATCGGTTAAATTCAGGTCTGGCATCCGGGCCACCTAAACGAACATGGCCATACCGGCCAAAACCCAACCACACAACCATGCTTAAGGCAAACATCCCAAACCACATGTATATGGAACCTAACTGATCGGTACAAAAATTGAAGATTGCTTGAATTACCTTTTTTGCCGGTGCTTCAAAGACAATCATCAGAACAACAACGGCCAGGACCGTTATTATTGCGGGCAGAAATATTCCTTTTTCTATTTCAGCCGATTTTTCTTTTTCATTGGTCGATTCTACCATTCTCTCCTCCTCAAAACTTGTGTTTGTACTTCAAACCTTAAAACTTTGACTACCACTTTGACAAATTACTTATGCAAAGAACAATTCGCCAAAGTGGCACAAAACTTAGAAATATAATATCACATCATTCCTTTTACTTAGCAGGGTCCGTTATCTCTTCTTCAATGCCCATAACTTTTCTGGCGTAGTCTGCATATTTTTCCATCGGGGTAGAAAAGCGAACGACGAGCTTAGCGCCATCCGGAGAACCACCACCATGCATACAACCTGGAATTCCTCCTCCCAATGTGAGCCACTCTGACAGGCGCGCTGCTTGAACACGTGCTCCAACTGAGCAGTCTCCTGCTTTCATCACCTTTTTTAACATCTCTCCATATAGGGGACTGTCCAGGTCCTTAGACGAAGGCATGCAGCCGGTTTCAACAATACCGCCGCCAATTTCCTGAGTAAGACGTTTAACTTCATACGGGAGAGTTGCTACCATCACCTTGTTGGTATGGGCAGTCAGGGCATCCGATATCCAGGTACCGGATGGGTGCTTTGAACCTATTGCAATTGCACCTGCACCAAGACCAAAAGTAACTTGATTGTTTACAGACATATCAACGAGCTTGTTCATAAAGGTCTTTGAGGATAGGCCGTTTGCACGGGCCATCAAGACTGAAGCACCTATCATCACGTCACCCTGCCCGGCAACACAGGCACCAATGCAAGCTCTGTAATTGGCTGTAAAAAAACCAATAACCTTTGAAGTGAATTCAAACTCCTCACACATAAAAACACGGTCATTAGGGACAAAGACGTCGTCGAATATAAGCCATCCCTGCGTAATACCTGTATCTGGTACTTCATTTATTCCGGAATCATTATATTCCCGCTGGTCACTTGGGCGTGTTGCTTCAACCACAGTTAGCCCTTCTATATCACGGGGAATCGCGCAGGACAGGGCGCAATCTTTGTCATCTTCCTTATATACACTCCCCGGAAGGAGAAAGACCTCTTGAGACGCTGCTGTTGAACAGATCATCGCTTTAACGCCACGAATAACAATTCCATCTTCCCTAATTTCTTTGATGTGCAGTGTGGTGTCAGGTTCTTCCTGTTTTGAAGGAGTCAGACTACGGTTACCTTTCGCGTCTGTGAGGGCGCCAGCAACAGTAAGGCCATTCTCTTCAGCATGAAGTATCCATTTCTTCAACCTCTCTTGGTAATTCGTGCCTTTAGCCTCATCAATCTCATGGGTAACTGCCCACATAACGTTTTGTGCGTTCCAGCCAACACATACTCCACCTGTACAAGTTCCGGTACGTCGATAATTCTCTCTTTTTAATCTCATGTTGCTAATCAGATGTCCCTCTTCCTGCATCATGGAGTTCCAGCGGTGAATCTTTTCACCGGTAAACATCGAGGTAGTGGTAAACATCTTTTGCATATCTGGATCATTAGCACCATCGTAAGCTATCGCATGACTTTCAACTGTTCGCCTGGTTGCAGAATGGCTTGTTACGTCTTCAATGAGCTCACCAAACTTGTAGATATTGGGTCTCATTTTTTTAAGACTATTCAGGTAATCTTCTCTAGTTTTAATCGCCATGATCTGTTCTCCTTTAATGGCTTGTTTGTGCTCTCTATCCAGGGCCCATTCCCCTCTTTTTAGGGATGGCCGTGTTTATCCTTTTGCCTCATTTATCTTTGCAACAAGCAGAGGGATAAATGTGGCGCAATCTTCAATAATTCCAATATCTACTTGTTCGAAAACCGGTGATTTACTGTCATTGTTAACTGCAATCATTAGTTGGGCACCTTTTATGCCAACCATATGCTGAAGTTCTCCTGATAGACCTGCTCCAAGGTAATATTGCGGGCTGACCATTTTGCCACTCTGTCCGATCATCGTTTCTAATTCTGCCCATCCCTCGTCAACCACTGGACGAGTACAGCCTAGTGCAGCTCTTAAGGTTTCGGAGAGTTCCTGAAGACTATTCCAACCTTTCTCGTTTCCAGTACCGATGCCTCCAGCGACAATAAACGTAGCTTCTTCAAGTGATTGCTTACCCGTCTCCTCTTTTACTATCTCAAGGACCCTTGCGCGGTTTTGGATTCCACTGGGTAGTTCAATGTTAACTATCTCACCACTGCGTGAAGAGTCGGGTTCAGGTGTTGCGAAGACACCACTTGCTACAGTGGCCATCTGGGGCCTTCGTTCAGGACAGAGAATTGATATGAGTCCACCATATGCGGGAATTTGTTGATCAAGCACCATGTTGTCCTTAAGCACCAGATCGATACAGTGGGCGGTCAATCCAGTCTCCAATTTGACAGCAAGGATAGGTGCGAGTTCTCTGCCCATGAAGGTCGAACCGAGTAAAAATATTTCAGGGTTCTGTTGTTTTACGAGGTCTGAGAGTATTGAGGCATAAACATCAGACTGGTAAACGGCCAAGTTTATGGAATCAGCCATGTAGACAGTGTCAGCACCTGATTCGATCAGTAACCTGGCGGGTTCTTTGAGTTGCTCTCCCAAAAGGACGGTCTCGACACAAGCGCCAAGTTTGTCGGCGAGAATCCTTGCCTTACCTATTAATTGAAGAGAAACAGGATGTGGCACACCATTTTTAAGCTCTGCAAGTACCCAGACCGCACCATTTTGATTATTTTTGTTCATAACGACCTCACCCCAATGCCCCTGCTTCAGACAGAATCTCTACTAATTTTTCTGCCTTTTCTTCTGAAGTTCCTTGTAAAATTTCGACAGATCTACCCGTTTCAAGAGTCCCGAAATCTCCAACAATGGTCGGAGAACCCTTCAACCCGACGACTTCTATAGGAAGACCGAGGTCATCAATACACCAGCTGGTTATTTCTTTTTTTCTCGCCTTGATTATTCCGGAGAAGCTCAAGTTTTTGGGCTGATTCAACTCTCTTGCCACAGTGAACAATGCTGGTAGTTGGATAGCAACTCTGCGGTATCCATCTTCCCAGGCTGTTTTTACCTGCCAGAGTTCAGAGTCATTATCGGCAATCTCATTGACCATTGTCACCACAGGGATATCGAGGAAAGACGCAATTTGAGGTCCCACCCATTCTGTGGCACCGTCACTGCTTGCCATTCCGCAAAGGATGAGATCAAAAACACCATTTCTTTCAATGCCCTTGGCAAGGGTATATGCGGTTGCATAGGCATCTGCACCACCAAAAGCTCGATCAGAAAGGAGTATTCCCTGATCTGCACCAAGGGCTAAACATTCCTTGACGATATTGCCTGCAGCAGGTGGGCCCATGGAGAGAATTGTGATGGTTCCTCCATAAGTTTGTTTTAGCTGTAGTGCTGCCTCTACTGCGTGTCTATCAAGAGGATTGATAACAAAGGGAATATTGCCTCTTGTCAGAGTCTTGGTTACAGGGTCAATCGTTATTTTGTCAGCCTCTTTGGGGTCAGGGACTGCTTTTATGCAAACTACAATTTTCATTATCGTAACAATCCATTACACAATGTGAGGTTCGGGGCAGGTTATCCGTCTACCCCGAACCGGGAAAACTATTACTCTAGTTTGAAATCAGGAGAGGGCCCATCTGGCAACAATCACTTTCATGATTGCCGAAGTTCCTGCTGATGGTCCCAAGACTGCTGCATCCCGATAATATCTGGTTACTGCGTATTCCTCCATGCAGCCATAGCCACCATGAATATCGACAGCTACCTTTGCAGCTTTGATAGCTGCCTCTGTGGTGAAATACTTAGCAGCAGCAAATTCATTGCTTGAACCAATTCCCCCATCCTGAAGAGCTGCGGCCCGATAGCCGAGAAGTCGACCAGCTTCCAGATCAATCTTCATTTCGGCAATCTTTTCTTGGATAGCTGCAAGCTTTACTATTGGCTTGCCATAAAGAATACGCTCGCTGGCGAATTTGATGGATGCTTCAAGACATGCGGCTTGCAAACCAAGCGCA
>Ga0209692_10003342_pt1 | contig 15710 bp, 17 predicted proteins | sample tdDd472_FD_187129 | JGI IMG/M metagenome (GOLD analysis project Ga0209692, IMG submission 187129) | Marine sediment microbial communities from the Atlantic coast under amendment with organic carbon and nitrate - tdDd47.2 (SPAdes)... | ecosystem: Environmental > Aquatic > Marine > Coastal >...
CAGCCGCGCCGTTTTCTTCATGATCGCCCTACTCATCAGCCATTGGGTAACGACCTCTCTGACTCCCAACGGCCCAGGGCCGGATATTATGGGCCAAGTCGTCTATGCCGCTCTGGCCTTTTTGTTGCCCATCAATATCACCGTCTTCGCCTTCTTCCACGAACGCGGCATGACCTCGGAAAAGGGACTCGCCCGATTCGCCATCATCGCCCTACAGGTCTTGGCCGTGCTGGCCGTGGCGCAGGGCCCCCTCTGGATGGAACCCACCACCGCCGAAACCGTCCAGACCGCCCTGGCCGAACTGACACACTGGCGCATTTTCCCCAAGGAATTCGACGCCTGGAGCTATCTGCCCCAACCGGCAATCCTGCTATTCGGCCTATCCGCCGCGATCCTGACGATTCGACTGTTTTGGATCGATAACGGCCCCCTCGACATCGGCTTCCTCTTTGCGCTCGCCGCCTCGGCCGTGGCGCTTCATATGGTCGGCACGGGCCATGGCGACACCTTGTTTTTTACGGCCAGCGGCATCATCGTCGCCCTTTCCGTAATTCAAGACAGCCACCGCATGGCTTTCATCGACGAATTGACCGGACTGCCCGGCCGCCGGGCGCTGGAAGACGCGCTTTTGCAACTGGGCGATCAATACGCCATCGCCATGCTCGATGTGGACCACTTCAAGAAATTCAACGACACCCACGGCCACGATGTCGGCGATCAGGTGCTGCGCATGGTCGCAACGCAGATGATGAAGGTCAGCAGCGGCGGAAGGCCCTTCCGCTACGGCGGTGAAGAGTTCGCCGTTCTTTTTTCCGGCCGGACCCTTGAGCAGTCCCTGCCCGCCCTAGAAAGCCTACGCAAGGGCGTCGAAGACGACCGATTCGTTATTCGCGGAAAAGACCGGCCAAAAGAAAAACCGGAAGCCAAGCAACCGAAACCGCGCAACCCCGAAACGGTCTCGGTGACCATCAGCATCGGTGTCGCCCAACCGGATTTGGGAGACGAACACCATACTCCCCAACGCCCCTACGACGTTTTAAAGGCTGCCGACAAAGCCCTCTATCGCGCCAAGGACGGCGGACGCAATCAGGTCAGCGTTTAAAAAAAGGGCCGCCTGCAAAAACTGCATGACGGCCCTGAGGTCCCGAGGGGGGGTAGGATTTCTAATAAGCTAGACTGTCGTCTCCTCTTTAGCGGTCCAGGGGAAAGGGATTAACGCTGGGCTGCCAGTTGCAGAGTGATTTCCGGATTGTTGCGCCAGACGGCAAGCCATTCCTTTTCATCGGCCTTGTGGCAGGCTCCTTTGGGATCGCAAAGATAAAGCTCACCCCGGGGGCTGATGTAATAGGTCGCATATTCCGTCATGTCGCGCTCCTTCCGTCTCTCCTTGCCGGTCCTAAAGACCAACTTATTTGATCAGGTATTAAGGCTAGCTTATCAGAGGAATTTTGCCTGTCAATAGAAATATCCGACAAATAAAGTCGGTTATTAGTAATGTGGAGGCGGCGGTTCGTCACCAGGGTTGGAGGGAACCCTTTCATCAATCATCGAAACTTTATCGTTCAGGTGCTTAAGCTTCTTGGTTAACTCATCGATTAACCGCCAATGGTCAAACAGGGCCTTATTCAGCTCTTCGATCTGGCTTTCCTGGTGGGCGACCCGGATCTCCAACTCTTCGATGCGCGTTTCATAGGCCTCGGCTTCCCCCATTGGGTCTCTCCTCACGTTAAAGTGACTCGGCTTGAAAACTTTTTCACCGAAACTGAGATATCACTATACCGGTCGAAGTTTGGTTTCTATGGGAAAAGTCATGCTGATTAAATTGAACAAACGTTCCACCCCCAAATCCTCGGAGATCACCCCCTGGGGCGTCTACCAGAAGCGCCGTGATTTCTTAAAGACCGCCGCTATTGCAGGCTCAATCGCCGCTGTCGCCCCTTCGCTATTGCTGCCACGCGAGGCCAAAGCCTCGGCATTCGGCGAAATGGTCACCCGTGGCCGTTATTCGACCGACGAAGAAAAAACATCTTTCGACGCCGTGACCAGCTACAACAATTTTTATGAGCTTGGCACAGGCAAGGAAGACCCGGCGGAAAACGCCGACAAACTGATCACCCGCCCCTGGACCGTGACGGTCGATGGGGAGGTCGGGAACCCAAAGACCTTCGGCATCGACGATCTACTCAAACGCTATCCTCTGGAAGAGCGCATCTACCGTATGCGCTGCGTTGAAGCCTGGTCCATGGTGGTGCCCTGGATCGGTTTCGAACTTGGAAATTTACTTCGTGAAGTCGAGCCAACGGGCAAAGCGAAATATGTGGCGTTCGAAACTTTGGTCGATCCCGAGCGGATGCCCGGCCAGACCCGCGCCGTCCTTAACTGGCCCTATCGCGAAGGCCTGCGGCTCGACGAGGCGCTGCACCCCCTGACCATCCTGTCGGTCGGCATTTACGATCAAATACTCCCCGGTCAAAACGGCGCGCCGATTCGGCTGGTCGTTCCCTGGAAATATGGCTTCAAGTCGATCAAATCCATCGTCCGCATCCGGCTCACCGAAACCATGCCCCAGACATCCTGGAACATGGCCAACCCGCGCGAATACGGCTTCTATTCCAACGTCAACCCCGAGGTCGATCATCCGCGCTGGAGCCAGAGTAAAGAGCGGCGAATCGGTGATTTCCTCCGCCGGAAAACCCATATGTTCAACGGTTATGACGAAGAAGTAGGACAGCTCTATGCGGGCATGGATTTAAGCAAAAACCACTAGAATAGATGAACGCGTTCATCTATCTTGTTTTGCATGAACGCAACCGGCACCAGAAAACGAGCGCGCAGCGCCGAAGAACAGGCGGCGCTTAAGCGACGCATCGTCGAGACGGCTCGCCAGTTGTTCGCCGAGCGGGGCTTGGAAAACGTCTCCATGCGCAAGCTGGCCGCCGAATTGGGTTACTCGCCGGGAACGCTCTATCTCTACTTTCCCAGTCAAACCGATCTGTTTTCCGAAATCTGGCGTGAAGATTTCGACAATCTGGAAGCCGCTTTTAAAGATATCGCATCCAAAGGGTGCCAGACGCCGCTCGATTGTCTGGCCGCCGTCTTGAAAGGTTATGCCCGCTACTGGTTCGAGCGCCCCGACCATTTCCGGGTCAGCTTTCTTATCCGCCAGGCCCGCAGCGACTGCCCCGAGTGCCTAAGCCGCACACCGAGCATCATGCGCATGCGCTCGATGCTTGAAGAGTTGGTGAAAAACGCCATCGAAAACGGTGACGTTCGGCGCGACGATCCGCACCTGATCACCGACAGTCTTTTTCAAGCCGTCTATGGCGTTGTCGCAATGAACACCGCCTGGGCCCCCGGCGTACAAGCCTGCCCCGATAAAACCGTCGAAATGGTTATCGATGGGTTGTTAAAAGGGCTGCGACCATAAAAAATATGCGCTGTTTGGCGCCCTAACAGTCAACCAACCGGACCATTTTATTAAACCGGCGAATCGCACTACGCCATCCCGGTAATTTATTGATTCAATAGCGGTTTCCCAGTCGAAACACCCACCTGCCGCTCTCGCTTTCAGCGCCGTCGCAGCCCCACACTTATAGAGCTATCCATGGGATAGCCCACTGCCTGCCCGGTATGACCAATATGCCTATTGATATTCCGACCCTCAGACAATATTGTGTGCGCCTTGTGGCTCCCGGAAATGCTGGTTTTTAAAGCGGTGTTCCAAAAGCCCGCGTGTCGTTCTTCCAAAACCAAATGATTGACGGAGACCAAAATGGCGGCTGTTCCTGCAGACTTGGATCTTCAGGCCTATGGCATCACCGACGTTGCCGAAATTGTCTATAATCCTTCCTACGACTTGCTTTACGACGAAGAAACCAAGTCCGGCTTTGAAATCGAATACGAAGCCGGAACGGTAACCGAGCTTGGCGCCGTTTCCGTCAACACCGGCATTTTCACCGGCCGCTCGCCCAAGGACAAATATATCGTCAAGGACGATACCACCAAAGACACTGTCTGGTGGTCCGATCAGGGCAAGAACGACAACAAACCCATTTCCACCGAAGTCTGGGACGATCTGAAAGATCTGGTCTCCAAGCAGCTTTCCGGCAAGCGCCTGTTCGTCGTCGACACCTTCTGCGGCGCCAACGAAGACACCCGGCTCTCCGTCCGCTTCATCATGGAAGTCGCCTGGCAGGCCCACTTCGTCAAAAACATGTTCATCCGTCCGACGGACGAAGAACTGAAAACCTTCAAGCCCGACTTCATCGTGATGAACGGCGCCAAGACCACCAATCCGAACTGGCAGGATCACGGCCTCAACTCGGAAAACTTCGTGGCCTTCAATCTCACCGAAAAGATGCAGCTCATCGGCGGCACCTGGTATGGCGGCGAAATGAAGAAGGGTATGTTCTCCATGATGAACTACCTGCTGCCGCTTAAAGGCATCGCCTCCATGCACTGCTCGGCCAACGAAGGCAAAGACGGCGACGTGGCCGTTTTCTTCGGTCTGTCGGGCACCGGCAAAACGACGCTTTCCACCGACCCCAAACGGGCGCTCATCGGCGACGACGAGCATGGCTGGGACGACAACGGCGTGTTCAACTTCGAGGGCGGCTGCTACGCCAAGACGATCAACCTCCGCGAAGAAAACGAGCCGGATATTTTCAAGGCCATCCGTCGCGATGCGCTGCTTGAAAACGTTACCGTGCGTGACGACAAATCCATCGATTTCGACGATGGATCGAAAACGGAGAACACCCGCGTTTCCTATCCGATCCACCACATCGACAATATCGTCAAGCCGGTTTCCAAAGCTGGCCACGCCAACAAGGTGATCTTCCTGACCGCCGACGCTTTCGGCGTTTTGCCCCCGGTCGCCAAGCTGACCCCGGAGCAGACCCGGTATTACTTCCTTTCGGGCTATACCTCTAAGCTGGCGGGCACCGAGCGCGGCATCACCGAGCCGACTCCGACCTTCTCGTCCTGCTTCGGCGCGGCCTTCCTGACCCTGCACCCGACCCAATACGCCGAGGTGCTGACCAAGCGGATGGAAGCTTCCGGCGCCCAGGCCTATCTGGTCAATACCGGCTGGAACGGCACCGGGGATCGAATTTCCATCAAGGCCACCCGAGCCATCATCGACGCCATTCTCGATGGCTCCATCGAAGATGCCGAAGCCGCCGATCTGGACTACTTCAACCTGGCCATTCCGACGGCTCTGCCTGGCGTTGAAAACGGCATTCTCAATCCGATTGAGACCTACTCGAACGGCGATGAGTGGCACGGCAAAGCCAAAAAACTGGCTGGCCTGTTCGCCGACAACTTCGAGCGCTTCACCGATACGGCCGAAGGCAAGTCCTTGGTCGCCTGCGGCCCAAAGGCTTAAGCGGACAATAAAGAAAAAAACAAAATGGGCTCGGCTTTGCCGGGCCCATTTTCGTTTGCCTGAAGACTTAAGAAAAAATTAAAATACCTCTTTCAGCGCCTCTCCATCAAACCAAATAGCTTCCCCAAATCCACCGACGAAATGGACCATTTCAACGGTCATCCGATAAACATTGAAATCGGCAAACCCGGCATACTTGCCCGCGCTTGGATGCTTTTTCAGATAGGCCGAGCGATGCTCCAAATCGTCGCTTAGGGTCACGGTTCCCACCAAGGTGGAGCGCAAACCGGTTTGCGGGTTCTTGAGATGAGAGGCTTCCTCAACCATCAGAGAAGCCCGCCAGTCGGCCTTGAGATTGCGCGTATGGTCGGCGAGATCAGAGAGAAGAAATAACGGCTCCCCTTTGGAGGTAAGAGCGAAAGTAGCCAGTGAAACGTAAGGATGGCTGCTTTTTTCCACCATGGCCGTCGCCAGCATTCCAGCGACATTGGTCTCTAAGAGCCTCCGGGTTTCAGCCAAAGCCACTTCCCTGAGCTCATTGTCCGCCGTACGCCCGTTCATCGGTTAGCTTTCCTCTTCCGGCGCATGCCGCAGCACCATGTCGCGCAGGGTGACGATCCCTACCGGCTTGCGCTCATGGTCGGTCACCACGGCGCGGGAAACGTCGAACTGGACCAACAGTCGGATGGCGTAAACGATATTCATCTCAGCCGCCACCGTCAGCACCGGTTTACTCATCACTTCATAAACGTAAATCCGGTCGGCCGCCTTGCCTTGGGCCACCACTTTCTTAGCTACGTCGGTGACGGTAAGAACGCCGAACTCATCGGTTTCGTCGCGTCGCTCAACGACGAGAGAGCTGACCCGATGCTGGCGCATGTCCTTAATCGCACCCAGAACCGTCGCGGTGCGCTCAACGGTGCGAACCGATGGCGTCATGACATCGCTGACCCGCACGAAGGCGGGGGCGGAAGATTGCTCGCTCATACTGTATCCTCAATTTCTTCCAAAAGGGTTGGCAATTGGGTTTTCATGCCGACGGCGTCATCAATGGAAAGCTCGAAAGCCACCCCGGCGCCCGCCTCGGCATCGAACTCGCCCACCCGCCCGATTTCTTCGAGAATTTCACGAGACATTTCTTCGGCGACGATAAACAAGACCACATCCCGCTGACCCGCCAGATCGAGCCCCAGAAAAGTTTTCTGAGGTTTCAACCCTTCGCCACGAACACTAGTGATAATGGTCGCTCCCGTCGCCCCTTTTTCGCGGGCGGCATCGACAACAATATCGGTTCGCTCATCGTTCACCAGAGCGACAATCAATTTGAGGCGCATTGTATCGTTTCCTCTTCCTTCTCATCGTGGCGCTTTTTCAGCCATGTGGTCAACATGGCGTATCCCATGACCGACATCATGGGGAACAAACTCGCAAAGGCGATAAGCCCGAAACCGTCAATTAACGGGCTCCTTCCTTCAATGGTCGAGGCCAGACCGAGGCCCAGCGCGGCAACGACCGGCACCGTCACGGTCGAAGTGGTTACGCCACCCGAATCGTAGGCCAGGGGGATAATCCATTTGGTGGCGTAGAGGGTCTGAATAATCACCACCACATAACCGACCATGATGTAATAAGGCAGCGGCGTACCGGTGACGATTCGGAAGGCGCCCAGCGAAACGCCGATCGCCACACCGATCGCCACTGCAATACGCAATCCCCATGCACCGACAGCGCCGCCCGAAATATCCTGGGCTTTGATGGCCACCGCAATCAGGGACGGCTCGGCAATAGTAGTGGCGAAACCAATAGCCGCGGCGAAAACATAGACCCAGACGTAATCTTCCCAGCCAAGCCCCGAGCCCCCTACGCCACCGCCCAGGAAGGACGGATCGGTCAACTGCATGGCCATGGTGCGGCCGAGCGGGAAAAGCGCTTCTTCCAGGCCAACCAAGAATAGCGTCAGGCCGAGCAGCACATAGACGAACCCCCAGATAATTTTGGTCAACTGGACCGGCTTCTTGCGGATCACCAGAAACTGGAACCCAAACATGATGGCGACGATGGGCAATACATCGAGGCTGGTCGCCCAGAGGACATCAATGGTGCTGACCGCTAAGGAAAGTGCATAATCAATCATGCCGTCACCATCCCGTAGATCAGCACGAAAATCATCGGTGTCAAACTGGCGAAGGCGATCAATCCAAAACCGTCAATCATCGGATTGCGGCCTTTAATCGAATTCGCCAGACCGACGCCTAAGGCCGTAACCAGGGGCACGGTGATGGTCGACGTGGTGACCCCACCCGAATCATAGGCGATGCCGACAATTTCCTTGGGCGCAAAAAAGGTCAGCGCCACGACCATAACGTATCCGCCAATAATAAAATATTGGATGGGCCAACCCTTCAAAATTCGGAAAACGCCGAGAACCAGGGCCGCACCGACCGAAAAAGCCACGGTAAAACGCAAGCCGTCCGCATAGCTTTCCTTGGCGACAGTCTCGTCGGGTATCACCTTCCCCTGAGCCGCCACAGTGGCGGCTTCTGCTGTCACGGCAATAAGCGCCGGTTCGGCCACTGTGGTGCCGAAGCCTAAGCAAAAAGCGAAACCCAGCAAGGCGATCAGACTGCCCTTGTAGGCGAAAGCCTGGGCCAGAGCTTCACCAATCGGGAAAAGCCCCATCTCCAATCCCTGAACGAACAAAGCCAGACCGACGACAACAAAAAACAGTCCGGCGATGGTTTCGGCCAGATTGGGGAACGGTTGCTGGAGGATTAACTCTTGAAAAAAGACGATGACCAGGATGATCGGGGCCAGATCGCGCAAGGCGTCCACCAACAGTTTGGCGAAAGTCTTGATCCCCTCCATCGGCGCGCCTTCCCCTTCAAACCCGTAACGTTCAAGAGTTTTTTTTATACGGGAATGTCTTTACAAACAATTTCCATGGTCAATAGACATAGTGGTTTGTCGATATTGATTTTTTTGTCACAGCCAGCCTTGGCGGGCTATAATTCCGCCACAATGGGTTTTTATTGGATAACCGACCCTTCGGAAAACCTCATTGCAAGGAGACGCTGCCCGTGTCGCAAACCGTTGCCCTGGTGGATGACGATAAAAACATCCTGACTTCCGTTTCCATGGCCCTGGAAGCCGAAGGCTATGCCGTCGTGACCTACGGCGACGGCGAAGAAGCCTTAAAAGGAATTTCGGCGACGCCGCCCGATCTGGCGGTGCTCGACATCAAAATGCCGCGGATGGACGGCATGGAGCTTTTGAACCGCCTACGCCAGACGACCGCCCTGCCGGTGATCTTCCTCACCTCCAAAGACGATGAAACCGATGAGTTGGAAGGCCTGCGCAGCGGCGCCGACGACTATATCCGCAAGCCCTTCTCGCAAAGTTTGCTGATCGCCCGCATTCGCGCCCTTTTGCGGCGGCACGAACTATCGCAAAGCACTGGCGAGGAAGAAGAATCGAAAGACGTCATTCGCCGCGGCCCTCTGATGCTCGACCCCTCTCGCCATCTTTGCGCCTGGAACGGCGAGGCGGTCAACCTGACGGTCACCGAGTTCCTGCTCATTCAGGCCCTGGCCAAACGGCCCGGCATGGTCAAATCGCGCGACCAACTGATCGATGCGGCCTATGGAGAACACATCTACGTAGACGACCGAACCATCGATTCCCACATTAAGCGACTGCGCAAAAAATTCCGGGCGCTCGACAAATCCTTCTCGGAAATCGAAACTCTTTACGGTGTCGGCTACCGCTATAAAAACTAACGGGGACTTTTTTTTCAGTGAGCAGCGACGACCGGACCATGCCCAAGCCGCCTCGGCTTCTTTCGCCGATCACCCGGCGGATTCTGGCGGTCAACGTCCTCGCACTCGCTTTTCTCGTCACCGCCATTCTCTACCTCGAAGAATACCGTAAGGGCCTGATCGAAGCGAAACTGGAGTCGCTTAAGGTTCAGGCCGATATGTTCGCCGTGGCGCTGGCCGAAGGCACCGTGGCGACCAGTGTGCCCGGCGTGGGGCAATTCACCCGGGAGACGGCGCGGCAAATGATGCACCGGCTGGTCGAGGCCTCCAACGCTCGGGCGCGCCTGTTCGCCAGCGATGGTGAGTTGATCCTCGATTCCCGGCGAATCGGCCGCGCCGGCGGCGACATCCAGGTAGAAATCCTCCCCCCACCCCAGCCCGATCTTCCCATGGCCGGAGCGATTTTCGATCTCTACGACAGCTTGATCTATTGGCTGCCCGGCCGCGGTGAGATTCCCCGTTACGAAGAACGGCCGATCCAGCACGGCTCCGACTACGCCGAAGTGACTCACGCGATCCGGGGCGAAAAAGCGGGAATCGTCCGGGCCAACGAATCGGGCCGTATGGTGCTCTCCGTCGCCGTACCGGTTCAGCGCTATAAGCATGTTCTCGGCGCGCTCATGCTGTCTTCCGCCTCTCACGGCATTGAAGAGGCGCTGCTCGACGTCCGTCTCGATATTTTGAAAATTTTCGCCGTCGCCCTGGCCCTGACCATTCTGGTTTCGATCTATCTCGCCGGAACCATCGCCCGCCCCATCCTGCGCCTTGCCCAAGGGGCCGAAAGCGTGCGGAGCAAGCCGGGCCGAAAGCAAACCATTCCGGACCTGACCAAGCGGGACGATGAAATCGGTGAACTCTCGGGCGCTATGCGCGACATGACCGAAGCTCTCTGGCGACGCATGGACGCCATCGAAAGTTTCGCCGCAGATGTTTCCCACGAGCTTAAAAACCCACTGACCTCACTGCGCAGCGCGGTTGAAACCGTCGGCAAAATTAAAGACGAGGACAAGCGACGGCATCTCATGGAAATTATTTTGCAGGACGTGGACCGTCTGGATCGCCTGATTTCCGATATTTCCGACGCCTCACGACTCGATTCAGAACTTTCGCGAGCCTCGAGTAAGGCTGTTGATCTGGCGGCTCTCTTGACCATGCTGGTCGATATCCACAAGAGCACCCATGAGGAAAACGGCCAGGATCACGCACCGAAAATTCACATGGAACTGCCCGACAACCAACCCTTGTTGGTGCGCGGGCTTGAAGACCGTCTCGTTCAGGTCTTCCAAAACCTGATTTCCAACGGCCTTTCGTTCAGCCCTGAAGGCGGAACCCTCGGCATCCGGGTCGAGCGGGAAAAAACCGCCGTGGTGGTCAAGATCGAAGATGAAGGCCCAGGCCTGCCTAAAGGCAAGGAACACCGCATCTTCGAGCGCTTTTATTCGGAGCGTCCGGTCGGCGAGGACTTCGGCAAGCACTCCGGCCTAGGCTTAAGCATTTCAAAACAGATCGTCGAATCCCTGGGCGGGATTATGGCTGCCGAAAACCGCCATGGCGGCGCGGGACAAATCACCGGAGCAAGGTTTATCGTCCGCCTCGCCCCGGCCGACCCACCAAGCAAAGCCGAAAAGAAAAAGGAAAAAAGCCGTGAAGAGCAGGAAAAATCCATACGCCTCACCCTCCCCCGCCTTCCCGGCCTCACAGCTAAAAAGCCCTAGGGTCCTGATCCTAAATTTCACAAGCATGTCTGTTGACAGACCGTCGCCCCGATTCCAGGCTCCCACCCATGACACAACAAACCATACATGCCACCTGCATCTCCATTGACGGCAAGGGAATTCTATTGCGGGGCCCTTCAGGCTGCGGCAAAAGCGACCTCGCCCTGCGCCTGATTGATCGGGGGGCCCGTCTGGTGGCCGATGACCGGGTCGTATTAAGTGCCAAAAACGGCGCTCTTTACGCCTCACCCCCGCAAACGCTTAGCGGCTTCATGGAAGTCAGAGGGCTTGGCATGGTCGAAACGAGCCATGACGAAAAGAGTCTTGTCAGCCTGATCGTCGATCTGGTTGCACAAGAAAAAATCGAGCGCATGCCGGAACCTGCTTCGGAAGAGATAAATGGGATCGAAATTTCCCATATACGGCTTTATGCTTTCGAGGCCTCGGCCCCCGCCAAGGCCCACATCGCGCTCGATATTGCGCTGGGAACGAAAAGGTTGAAGCCATGAGTGACGCCAGCCTCAAAGTTTTACTGATCACCGGCATGTCGGGCGCGGGCATGACCACGGCGCTGAAAGCTCTGGAAGACTTGGGCTATGAAGCGGTCGACAACGTGCCCCTTTCGCTGGTCGGCAACCTGGTTCAGCCGCCGCAAAACAGCTTGCCGGATAAAGCCTTCCGCCGCCCCATCGCCGTCGGCGTCGATTGCCGTAACCGGGAATTCTCAGTCGAGGCCTTCATTGAGGAGCTGGACGATCTCACCGAATTGGGCAGCCTGGACGTTAAACTATTATTCCTCGATTGCGATAACGAAGTGCTGCTTCGGCGCTACGTGGAAACCCGCCACCGCCACCCACTGGCGGGCGACCGACCGTTAGCCGACGGCATCCGGGCCGAGCGCAAGCTGGTTTCTCCCCTACGCGACAGAGCCGACGACCTGATCGATTCGACCGATCTTTCGGTAACCGATTTCAACCGGCTGATGCGCACCCGTTACGCGCTCACTCAGGAGCCGGAAATGGTGCTGACCGTTATGTCCTTCGGCTTCAAGCACGGCGTCCCAAGGGATGCCGATCTGATGTTCGACGTGAGATTTTTGCGCAACCCCCATTACGACGACGCTCTGCGCCCCTTGACCGGAAAGGATCGACCGGTCCAGGACTTCGTAAAAGAAGACGACGGATTTTCGCCCTTTATGGAACGGTTGCTCGACCTTCTCATCCCTCTGCTGCCGCGCTACCGCGCCGAAGGAAAAAGCTATCTCACCGTGGCGATTGGTTGCACAGGGGGGCGACACCGTTCGGTTTTCACCACCGAAACCCTGGCGCAGCACCTCAAAGATCAGGGACAGGACGTCCGAATTCACCATCGCGATCTTCCCAAACAATGAAGACTCTTAGAGCCTTCCATCGAACCGGGAAAGATTCTAAAGTCCTCTCCTTCCCCTAGGGCTCCACCCTAGGGGAACGGGAAACACTATCAGGGACTAAACTTGCATGATTGGAATGGTCTTGGTCACCCATGGCCGGCTGGCCGATGAATTCATCGCCGCCTTGGAACATGTCGTGGGGCCGCAAGAGCAGGTTCTTTCCGTTTGTATCGGCCCGGACGACGACATGGAGCAGCGCCGCCGCGACATTCTGGAAAGCGTCGACAAAGCCAACTCGGGCGAAGGCGTCATTCTACTGACCGACATGTTTGGCGGCACACCGTCCAACCTCGCCATTTCCGTCATGGACAAGGCCAACGTCGAAGTGATTGCAGGGATCAACCTTCCCATGCTGATCAAGCTCGCCAGCGTACGGAAATCCGAGGCCCTCGAAGACGCTGTCGCCGCCGGCCAGGATGCGGGCCGCAAATACATCAACATCGCCTCCCTTCTGCTGGGGGCCGAAAAATAAGCATGTCCTCTTCCTTCAAACGCACTCTCGAAATCTGCAACAAGCGCGGCCTTCACGCCCGCGCCGCCGCCAAGTTCGCCAAGGTTTCAGGCCGCTACAAGGCCGATATTCAGGTTTCGCGGGCGGGCCAAACCGTAACCGGCACCTCAATCATGGGCTTGATGATGCTCGCCGCCGCCATGGGCTCGGAAATCGAGGTCGAAACATCGGGAGCCGAGGCCGAACAGGCGCTCGAGGAAATCACCCTGCTGGTCGCCGACAAATTCGGCGAAGACCGCGAAGAGACTTAGGGTTCATCGTCCATGAGCGAAACCGGCCTCACCATGGATAATGAAAAAGTTCTAATCGGACTCGGCGTCTCTCCCGGCATCGCTATCGGCAACGCGATGATGCGCGAAGGCCGCTCCGTGACGGTGCCCGAATACTGCATATGGGAAGACGGCATCGAAAAGGAAATTGAACGCTTTCACGAAGCCGTCGAGCTGACGCGCCGCCAAATCAGGCTTTTAAAGCGTAAAGCCGGGAACCTCCCCGAAACAGCGTCCGAAGAACTATCGATCCTTTTGGACGCTTATGTTCAGATGCTCGAAGGCTCCCGCCTTGTCCGCGGTGTTGAGCGCCGCATCAGGGAAGACCGGGTCAACGCCGAACTGGCGGTCCAGTCGGAACTGAATGAGATATCCTCAAGTTTTGCGGCCCTGGAAGATGCCTATATCGCCGCCCGCCTCGACGATATTAGAGAAGTCGCCCACCGGCTGATCCGGGCGCTTATGCGCACCCCGCAGGCTCCCTTCGCCGATGTGCCGCAAGGCGCGATTATCGTCGCGGCCGAAATGACCCCCGCCGACACGGCGCAGATCGACCCATCCCGCGTGGCGGCCTTCACCACGGCGACCGGCGGGGCCCAGGGCCATACCGCGATTATGGCGCGCGCCCTTGGCATGCCTGCCGTGCTCGGCATTAAAAATCTGATCCACGAAGTTGAGAGCGGCGATGTCATCATCGTTGATGGGGACGAAGGGCGCGTTGTCATCAACCCCAACGCGGCGACCCTGGCCGAGTTTGAAAAACGGCGTGAAGAGATTGACCGCCGCCATGCAAAACTCGCCAAACTGCGCGATAAACCGGCAGAAACGCGCGACGGCACGGTGGTTACGCTGTTAGCCAACCTTGAGCTTCCCATCGAATTGGATGGCGCCGTCTCTTCAGGCGCCGAGGGCATCGGCCTACTGCGTAGCGAATTCGCCTACATGAACCGCACCGACCTCCCCGGCGAAGAGGAGCAGTATCAGCTCTATCGCACGATGGTTGAAAAGATGGACGGCAAGCCCGTCACTATCCGCACCCTCGATATCGGCGGCGAAAAAATCGCCACTTCATTGCTCGGCGATTACGGCGAAAGCCTCAACTCAGCCTTGGGGCTCCGCGGCATCCGCCTGTCATTGAAGCAGACCAAGCTGATCGAGACCCAGGCCGCCGCCATTCTGCGCGCCGCGGCGCACGGTCCAGTGCGTATCCTGCTGCCGATGATCACCAGCGTCATCGAAATCCGCCGGGCCAAGGATCTGTTTAAAAAAGTCCACGCCCGATTGGTCGAACAGGGCCGAGACGTTCCCGCCGCCCTACCGCCCCTCGGTATCATGATCGAGGTGCCGGGCACCGCTCTGACCGCCGATTCCCTCGCGGCCAATTGCGACTTCTTCGCCATCGGGTCGAACGATTTGACCATGTACGCCTTGGCCGCCGACCGGACCGACGATCAGGTCGCCAAACTCTACGACCCTCTCCATCCCGCCGTTTTAAGGCTGATCCAGTTTTCCGTTTCGGCAGCCAACCGGGCGGGCATTTCGGTTTCAATCTGCGGAGAAATCGCCGGCGACCCTCGTTTCACCGCGATCCTCTTAGGGCTGGGCCTGCGTCGGTTCAGCATGGCGACCCCAAAAATTCCAGTGGTCAAGCAGCGCATTCGCAGCATGGACCTCCCGGCCGCCGAACGCCGCGCGGCGATGATTATGGAACAGATGGACCCCATCCGCATCGCCATGCTGGTCGACGACTTCAACGCCCTCGCCTCCTAAAACTCAGGGCCGCCCGGAAAGTCGCTCAAAATATCCACATAAAGACATAAACAATTTTTTATATGTTAGTCCTTGCGCGGGTTTGACGGTCCTGCTAAGACCTTTTCCAAGCTATTTTCAGAAGATTTTCGTCACTTAAAGGGGACTACTCCCATGGCCGATTATGCCGTTGCCGATATCAGCCTCGCCGAATGGGGCCACAAGGATATCGACCTTTCCGAAACCGAAATGCCGGGCCTGATGGCCATCCGCGAAGAGTTCAAAGGCGAGCAGCCGTTAAAAGGCGCGCGCATCGCCGGTTCGCTGCACATGACCATCCAGACCGCCGTGCTGATTGAAACGCTCGAAGCGTTGGGCGCGGAAGTGCGCTGGGTATCCTGCAACATCTTCTCGACCCAGGATCACGCCGCCGCGGCCATCGCCGACAACGGCACCCCGGTTTTCGCCCACAAAGGCGAAACGCTGGAAGAGTACTGGGACTTCACCCACCGTCTGTTCACCTGGCATGACGGCGGCGTTCCCAACATGATCCTCGACGACGGCGGCGACGCCACCCTGCTTCTGCACCTGGGCAAAGACGCCGAAAAAGACATCTCGGTTCTCGACAACCCCGGATCGGAAGAAGAGGAAATCCTATTCGCCGAGATCAAGAAGCATCTGGCCAAAGACCCGCAGTGGTATTCCAAGGCCGCCGCTGAGATCATGGGCGTGACCGAAGAAACCACCACCGGCGTTCACCGTCTTTACGAAATGGCCAAGAAGGGCACCCTGCTGTTCCCGGCCATCAACGTCAACGACAGCGTCACCAAATCCAA
>Ga0209692_10003344_pt1 | contig 15708 bp, 13 predicted proteins | sample tdDd472_FD_187129 | JGI IMG/M metagenome (GOLD analysis project Ga0209692, IMG submission 187129) | Marine sediment microbial communities from the Atlantic coast under amendment with organic carbon and nitrate - tdDd47.2 (SPAdes)... | ecosystem: Environmental > Aquatic > Marine > Coastal >...
AATAAAATTCAGCCCCGCATCCTCAAGCTCATAGATGTATTTATTTTCATACCCGGCAGTTATAATTCCACACAAGATACCGTTTTTTGAGAGTACTTTTACAAATCCGGATAAAAGCCCCTTCAGCTCAAGTAATTCGGCGACAGAAGGGTTGTCGTCAACAAGTACACCATCAAAATCGAAAATGACAACTTTAATTTTTTTAAACTTCTTAACGAGATCGGTCATAATCCCTTTACAATTCTATCGATATTTAATATTGGCAATAAGGTTTCTTCAATTTTATCAAGCGGGAGCTGACTAGCAGCATCACTTTTCGCATTTTTTGGGTCTGGGTGAATTTCAAGAAAGAGAGCATCTATTCCCACAGCGGCGGCAGCGCGTGCCAGAGGTGCAATATATTCCGGGTTCCCGCCGGTGATATCTCCCATACCCGGCATCTGTACCGAGTGGGTGGCATCCATTACTACCGGGTAGCCTGTTTCTTTCATGATAATGAATGAGCGCATGTCAACAACCAGATTATTATACCCGAAAGTGGTGCCTCTTTCCGTGAGCAGGATATTTTTATTCCCTGTAGATTCAACTTTACCCACAGCTTGTGCCATACTTGCCGGAGCGAGAAATTGTCCTTTTTTTATATTGACCACTTTACCTGTATTCCCTGCTGCAACGAGCAAATCAGTCTGCCGGCATAAAAATGCGGGTATTTGGAGAACATCCACTACATCAGCGGCTTCGGCTGCTTCAGGTTCTGTGTGGATATCTGTTAACAGGGGTAATCCAAAATTCTCTTTCACTTTTCTCAGGATATTAAACGCAGCATCGCGATCAAGCCCGGTGAAGGAGTTTACACTTGTTCTGTTAGCCTTCTTATAGCTCGCCTTAAAGATATAATCAATTTGATGTTTGTCGCAAAAATTTTTTATCACCTCGGCTGTAGAAAGTGTAATGTACTCATTTTCAATTACACATGGACCTGCGATTAGTGTAAGAGGTTTTTTGCCTCCAATTGTAGTGTTATTTATTCTAACTATCTGCATAAATTCATAATCCTAAAACAGTTTTTCCTGATCATCTTTTTTATTTTTGGGTTGGATATTAAACCTGAGATAAGCCAGCTGTGTAGCTTCTCTTCCGCGGGGAGTCCGTTGTATCAACCCCTGCTGGATAAGGTATGGTTCATATACTTCCTCAAGAGTTCCTGCATCTTCATTCACCGCCACGGCAAGGGAACTAAGTCCTACAGGGCCACCGCCAAATTTTTCGATAATAGCGAGAATAATATCCTTATCCATCTCATCCAGACCATATTCATCAACATCGAGTGATGTAAGGGCTTTCCTGGCAATAGTGAGATCAATGGTGGTCTTATCAGCATAATCGGCAAAGTCGCGTGTTCTGCGTAATAACCTGTTCGCGATACGGGGGGTACCGCGTGAGCGTTTGGCAATTTCAACAGCAGCATTTTCATCAATTTTAATATTTAATATCGTTGCCGAACGTTTAAGTATTTTACTCAACAATGAACTATCATAATAATCGAGGCGCGATTTTATCCCGAATCGGTCCCTTAGTGGCGCCGTTAACAATCCTGCCCTTGTTGTCGCCCCCACGAGCGTGTACTTGGGAAGTTTAATCTGAACTGTTCTTGCATTTGGACCCGAATCGATCATTATATCGAGCTTGTAATCTTCCATCGCGGAGTAAAGATATTCTTCCACTAGAGGACTGAGCCTGTGAATTTCATCAATAAAGAGCACAGAATGTTCTTCCAGATTCGTGAGAATTCCGGCAAGGTCGCCGGGTTTTTCAAGCACGGGACCGGATGTTACTTTTATCTTAGAACCCATCTCGTGGGCTATGATGTTTGCAAGTGTTGTTTTGCCTAACCCCGGAGGTCCGGTTAGAAGAACATGATCAAGAGCCTCGCTGCGTTTAAGGGCTGCCCCGATAAAAACCTTGAGATTATCGGTAATTTTTTTTTGACCTGCAAACTGGTCGAAACTGGAGGGTCGGATTTGCTGCTCGAATATTTTTTCTTTTGAGTCAACTTCCGGAGATGTATTTTCCGAAGTACGTTTCATTTAATCCTTTGCCGGAGCTAATTTTTTATTCTTTATGAATATAAACTTTTCTTTAACGAATACCATAAAAATCATAGCCGAGAGCATGATTACAACCATTCCGGCTGTTATTGGTACTGAAAATTTATGCGCAAAAGTTTGATAAAAACCGGGATTCCACGCGCTGCCGTATAAAATTACAAGATGTACCACATATATCAAAAGTGTGTTTTTCCCTATCTGTACCAATAGTGGCGGTACTGTTTCAAGTTTGAGAGCCGTGAATGCAATGATTCCATTTAATAAGACTACTACTCCTAATCGGAAAAAGATAAGGGGGATGCCCATGTTCCAGAATGAAACATCAGGGTTAAATAAACTATTCCCCAAATAGTATAATATGCTGAATACTATCATCGAAATTCCGAGTAAGGCAATTTTTGTGGCGAATTCTTTCGTTCGTTGTATCCCCGGATTTACCGCCAGATAATGGCCTAATAAACCGCCGGCGAGCACATACCCAGCCCAGGGGAATAATGGGAATATTGAGCCGCTTCCCCTGTACATGTAGCCTGCAAGTGGTAAAGGTAAAATCTCTGACCACTCCACCCCGCGAATTGGAACTGTTAATATAAAAAAGAATAGAGAAACAGCCCCAAACAGTAAATAAGGAGTAATCTTAAATTTCTCAGTAAAATAAAGAGTAATAATAATAAAAAGCAGCCCAAATCCTATCAGGTGCAGTGCATCAACACCAAAAAAGATTGTCCATTGCGTTTCGCTCACGTTGCTAAAATCAAATATTTTGTAGGTAGGATAACGAAGGAGATATCCTATAATAACCAGAGTAAGAAAACGATAAAAGCCTTTTTTAACCCTGGGGTTTTGTGCAAATGGGAGTTTGTTCTTCGCAAACAGGTATGTGAATACAGTGCCGGAGGTAAACATAAATATTGGTGCGGTAAAACCACGTAATGTAATCCAAACAGCAAAAAATATGCTGTCATAAGTGCGGTACTCATCTGCCAGAAAGGTATCCGTAGTGTGTCCCTGTACCATCATCAGCACCGCAATTGCACGCATTATATCTAAAAATATTATTCTGTTATTTTTCGGTTTCATATTTCTTTACTAAAAGAGAAGAACAAAAATAGCGATAGAATAACAGAAAATAAAGAATAATCACTAGGATCATGGGGTGAGTCATTTTGTATCAAGTATCCGGAGCCTTACTATATGATTTGTATATATGCTCGGGTAGATGAAAAACTGCGGCTCAATTGTAAATTTTATTAGTAACCAACCGGCAAAGTTTCAAAAGATGGATTTTTTGGACGTGGTAATGAAAAGGGAGGCAATATGAACCTCCCATGATAAGACACTTCATAACTTTAAAATGCGTACCCAATTTTTAGCAATTCCATATCAAAATATATACGTTCGGAAACATAAGACGGGAAAGAATATTCCGATGAGTGCGACGAAGATTTCAGGTTGTTAAGGTATCTTCCTACGGTTATAGAAACGCCCCAGACAAAACCGTGACGTGTAATGAGCCTGTAACCAATTCCGAAACCTATCCCTAATTTCATAATATTTTCGCGATTGTTCCTGTAATAATATTCCCCGGAAAGTGGTTCAACATAATATGTATCATTATTTTCCGAAAAATGGGCTATCCTTAAAGCGGCATTGATATAAAATCCTTTCTGGTACTCCGAGACAAACCGTCGATAACAAAAATCTAAAATTAATGTGTGATCCCTGTTATCCCCGCTTAATTCCGTAAAATACATGAATGGAAGTGCAAGTTCGGCGTTACGGTCAAGACTGTAATTTAATATACCGCCGGTAATGGTAAAGCTATCATAAGCGGAACCAACCAGTATAGAGGCGGGATTAACTTCAAAAGCCATGTTAAATAATCGGTCTTGAGTAATGTTTTTATTACTGTCAACAATAACAGGGAGGAAATGAACTCCGGCACTTTGAGCCGGGATAATTATTAAACTTACCAGCCAGATAAAAATAGTTTTTTTCACAAATTCCTCGTTTGGGTGTTTTCCCTGGATCAATAATTCAAATTTGGCAATTATGAAAGAAGTATAATTACCCACGAATTAAAAGAACAATTCAATAAATAAATCCTTAAAATTCACATCTATACTATTTTGAGTTTCTACTCAAGATAAGTTCATAAACTTTTTTTGACACCTCCGCGAACTTCGTCAAAACTTCCTCTTCAGTAATTGGTGTAAAGAGAGCGATAATATATTGTATCTTTCCGTCATCCACTATGCCAACATCGTTTGTCCAGTAGCTCCACCACCCGGTTTTGTGATACATCACCGCATCTTTTGGTAACCCTGATGCCAGCTTTGATTTATCCAACTGTCCACCGAGTAATATTTTCATCTGTTGTGATACCCACGGATTAACAAGTCCGTTATTCGCAATTTTATACATAAAATCGGCAGCATGCAAGGCACAAGTTTCTGTACCACGAATTTTTTCATAACCGGGGTCTTCGTACTTTCTGCTAAGATATTTTCTGGTAACTTCACTGCCATTCCAGTTATACTCTAACATCATATCATTAATAAAATCCCGGTTTGCAAGATCGATCACGCAATTTGCGGCTGTGTTATCGCTCCGTGTGATCATTAAATCGAGCAAATAATGTACGGTAACAGTATCGCCATCCTCAAGAAGCGGGCGAGGATCACTTTTAATTTCTCTGGTTTTATCAACTACATTGGGGAAAGTGGTAATATAGTTTTCATATAGATTGTACTTACCCTGATAACATTTTTTTAGCAACGCTGCACCGGCGTACATTTTATAAACACTTGCCGGATAAACAAAATTATCAAAATTAACACCTCCTAATTCAGCTTTACCATTTGTAATATCAATTACGGCAAAAGATATCTGTTCGGTGCCGTCTTCACCAACATCATAAGTACCGTCTAAACCGGCCTCTTTAATAATTTGAGAAAGCTCCCCTGAAAACACTTGGTTGTATGATAAATAATCGGGGATAGATACTTCCTGCGCCATGATAACCCCGCATAAAATGAGAAATAGCAATGTTTTTTTCATCTTTTCATACCTTTTCAAAATGATATCCGGTCAAAATATCATTTTATTTGATGATTGCCTCTTAAAATTCGATTGTTGTGTGTGGTTCCTAAAGTAAATTCAAAAAAAACCCCTTACAGTATTGCTATAAGGGGTTTTAGGAAATTGTTTATGCTTTTTCTTCCCATACTTTCGCGATTTCAACGACCACCTGTGTTGCTTTCTGCATATCCTGAATAGCAACATACTCGGTAACAGCATGGAAATTGTGCCCGCCTGCAAAAACATTAGGGGTAGGAAGACCCATGAAACTTAATCTCGCACCATCTGTACCACCTCTGATTGGATGCTGAATTGGTTTGATATCCAGTCTCTTCAATGCTTCAAGTGCATTGGCTTCAATATCAGGATGATTTACAAGCACATTGTACATGTTACGGTATTGCTCAATTACTTCAAATTCATACTTTGCACCCGGGAATTCTGCCACGGCTTTTTCTGCCAGGTCTTTTAGAAAGTTCTCGTATTCAACAAGTTTTGCATCAATAAAATCACGGACAATAAATTTGCAGACTGTAACTTCTTCATTTCCCTGCATGTTTACACAATGAACGAAACCCTCTCTTCCTTCGGTTGTTTCAGGTGATAAGGTATCTTTGGGAAGTGAATCTATAAATTTAGAGGCAATTTTCATTGAATTTACCATTTTACCTTTAGCATAACCGGGATGAACATTAATACCGATAAACTTTACAATTGCGGCATCGGCGCTGAAGGTTTCTGTTTCAATTTCACCAATAGTTCCACCATCCAGAGTATAGGCGTATTTGGCTCCGAATTTTTCAACATCAAATTTTTCTGTACCACGACCTACTTCTTCGTCGGGGGTAAAGCATACTTTAATTGTCCCGTGTTTAATTTCGGGATGCGTAACAAGATAATTCATTGCATCCATTATCTCAGCTATACCGGCTTTATCATCGGCGCCGAGAAGGGTCGTACCGTCTGTTGTGATAATATCAAACCCGATCATATCTTTCATCTCCGGGTTTTCATCAGCCTTGATAACAAATCCGCCATTTGGGAGGGGAATATCACCACCCTGATAGTTTTTATGGATTATCGGATTTACATTTGTTCCACTCACTGCCGGAGAAGTGTCAACATGCGCGATAAATCCGATTACAGGCACATCTTTATCGGTGTTGGAAGGGAGTGTTGCCATTACATAACCATGTTTATCCATTGCCGCATCTGTAAGTCCTATTTCTTTGAGTTCTTCTACAAGAATTTTGGAAAGTTCAAGCTGCTTTGGATCACTTGGGAATGTTGTTGATTCTTCATCCGATTTAGTGTCGATTTTTACATATTTTAAAAATCTGTCAATTACGGTATACTGATAGTTGGTGTCAAACATATATACTTCCTCTGTTATTAAGTTACTAGAATAAAATATTATGACATGATAATATTGAAATACGATATTAAATTCAATAAATCACCATGCATTATTACCTCAAATTACACCCGATAATCCTAATTTTATTATATTAGTTGGATTGTTTATTAAGAATCGGTAAAAAATGAATACTACAGAACTTATAAGAAAAAAACGAGACGGATTAAATTTATCCCAGGATGAAATACTATATTTAATTAACTCATATACCGCGGGAAAAATTCCGGATTACCAGTTTTCGGCTTTCCTGATGGCAGCGTATTTTTCCGGTATGAACACAGAAGAAACCGCTGCACTTACCAATGCGATGCTTTATAGCGGTGAAGTAATTGATCTTTCCGGCATTCCCGGGAGTAAAGTTGATAAACATTCAACAGGCGGAGTGGGCGACAAAACATCTCTTATCCTTGCCCCTATTGTTGCGGCAGCAGGTGTAAATGTGCCGATGATTTCAGGGAGGGGACTCGGCCACACTGGCGGAACTCTTGATAAACTTGAATCGATTCCCGGATTTAATACTTCTCTCGATCTTGATAATTACAAAAGAGTAATTTCAAAATGCGGCGCAGTTCTTATCGGACAAACAAAAGAAATCGCACCTGCAGATAAATTAATCTATTCCCTCCGTGATGTTACCGCCACCGTGGAATCAATACCACTTATCACTGCAAGTATAATGAGTAAAAAACTTGCCGAGGGTATTGACGGACTCGTACTTGATATAAAAACCGGTAGTGGCGCCTTCATGAAAACAGTTGAAGACTCGCGTGCATTGGCAATGTCACTCATGAACACCGCTAAAGCGTTTGATAAAAAAGTAATTGGTATGATTACAGACATGAACCAGCCGCTCGGGCACTACATAGGTAACTGGCTTGAGGTATATGAATCTGTTAAGGTTCTTCAGGGAGAGGATGTAAAAGACTTGAATAAAGTTACATTTGCGCTTTCAGGTGCCATGATTTATCTTGGCGGTAAAGCTGAGTCTATTGATCATGGAATTGAAATCTCGAAAGAGTTGATAAAATCAGGGAAAGCATTCGATAAGTTTTTAGAAATTACAGAATTGCAGGGGGGCGACACGGAAGTACTTAAATTCCCTCAACGTTATCCCCAGGCTATGTATCATGAAAAAGTTTATGCAGAAAAATCCGGATTTGTAACTAAGGTCGACACCTTTCAGGTTGGTGTTGCCGCTCTTGAACTTGGAGCAGGCAGACTTACAAAAGAGGATAAAATTGATCCCGTTGCAGGCCTGATTTTCCACCCAAAAATTGGTGAATATGTTAAGGAAGGCGATCTCCTCTGCGATATTTATTCAAATTTCAAAGATAAAATTGACGGCGCCAAAAAGCGTATTGAGAGGGGTTTAGAACTAACCTCAGGTGCGTTTGATACCCCGAAGATTATTTATGAAATTATTGAATAGATTTTGTCAATAGGTTTTGTACTTTTTGCAAAAGTTTTCCGGAAATATATCCACTAAAACCTGTGAGTGGTTCTAGCCATAAAAACGGAACTGTTTTTCTACACGGGTTAATTCCGGTGTTAACCGAAATGAATAATGATTAAAATTTGAAGTGCTTGTGTTGTATTTATCCCCGGCTTATTTTATAAAAAATGCACACAAGCCACTTTCAAATACCGGAAGTCAAATGCCCAATTTGCGAGGGATATTGTTAAAAGCACAAGATAAAAAGATTATACTTCCTTTCGGTTATTTACTCTTTATCATAATTATGCAGAAGCAGAAACTAATCCGGTGCCGAAAGGAGTATTCATCGCTGAAATGTTTTTTAATCCCGCTGATTCATACCATGATGAAATTTCATCTCTCGTGTAAGTATCTCCAGCCTTAGTTGACACAAGCATGTTTAACGCGAAAAAAGTTCCTGCCGGGGGTTCTGTTCTGTTTTCATTCATCACAAAATCCATGATACTTATTTTCCCGCCGGGGTTAAGTGAATCGGCACATTTTTGTATTAACTTTTTATTCTCTTCAAACGAATTGATATGAACAATTGCCGATAAAAAAATAAAATCATAAGAACCCGGGAAAATATCAGTGAGATAATTTCCTTCTACAAGTTTTACCCTTGTTTCCATTCCTGCGGTACTAATATATTTTTTCGTGATCGGGATAACATTAGGCAGATCAAACACTGTGGAATTTAAATTCGGGAAAGCTTTTAATAATCCAATAGAAAAAGCACCGGAACCACCTCCAATATCAAGCATTTCTTTCGCCTCTGATAGATATACCATCTTAGAAAAAAGCTCTGCCTGGTACTCACCCCTGTAATGCATCGCGGCAATAAATGCTTCCAACCAGTCGCCACCCCGGTTGTTAATTTCGGTATAATCCGGCATGGAACCTTTTTTAACGGCTTCAGTCAGGTGAGTCCATTTCCTGAAAGTATGATCTGTATGAGAAAGGTTTCCCATGTATTCCGGTTTCCCTTCCACGAGTGTTCTGGATGCGAGTTCACTATTAAAATATACATCACGTATCTTGACCACGAGTCCAATGGAACATAATGCATTAAGAAGTCTGTCAACTGCTCTGGGATCAGTGGCGGATAATTCTGAAACTTCTGCTGAAGTTTTTCCTTTGCCGTCAATTAAAGAAAATATTTTTAGTTCGAATGCGGTTAAAATAATCCTGCTTTGTTGAAAACCCATGACCAATCTGCGAATATCATCGGCTTTAGTAAGTTGCTGCATTATTATTCCTCCACGATTGTTAAAGATCCTTCAACCGGAATTTTTATTAAATATTCCTTTTTAGTCTTGTTTTTCAAATAATTGTCGCGAAGCCAGGGGTTTAATATTTTAAGGATCCGGTAACTTATTCCATAATTTGCTGCAAAATCAGACCAGTGAGCTACCTCCCGGTCAACCGGTATTTCCACGAACTTGTATGGTTGATATAGCTCATCCTCATCGATAAAGAAGCCGTACTTTTCAGCGTTTTCCATAATTATTTTGGTTGCAATTGCGCGCGGGATATACCTGGATGTTTCGTCATTAAGTAAAAGATTAAAATATGAATTTGCCTTTTGTCTTTCGAGTTGGTTTTTAACTCCTTCAACACCCATGTTGTAACTAGCGGCTGCCAGCAGCCAGTCACCAAATTCAAGATAAGAATCTGTAAAATACTTGCACGCGGCTTCTGTTGATTTTTCAAGATGATATCTTTCATCAATCATATCATTTATCTCGAGTCCGTATTTTTTCCCGGCAGCTTTCATGAACTGCCAGTATCCGGTTGCCCCGGCGGGCGAAATTACATTAGTAAGATTACTTTCCACGAGGGCGATATACTTAAAATCATCCGGGATATTGTTTTTTCGTAATATCTCCTCAATAACGGGAAACCATCTGTTAGCACGTTTAATAAATAGAATTGTAGATGAATGCCAGTAACTATTTACAATAATTTCCCGGTCAATTCTTTCCCAAACGTCGCTATTTTCAATCGGGATACGCTTTCCCGCGAAATAAACTGTGTCCGGTACTTCGGGTGAAATAACATTAGCGTGAACCACTTCCGGAGAAGTTTTTTCATTCAATTTAGATTCGTATCGGAAGCTGAAAATAAATACGCTGCCTGCAATTATTATCAGATAAAGCAAAATAAAGTGAAACTTCGAAAATTTGTTATTAGACATACTATTCCTGTGCGAACTCGTGAATAAAACAAATCATGGTATCAAACTATAGAATAAAGAGAATAGAATCAAATAGGATAAAAAAAGAAAGGGACCGAATCGCAGGGCAACGATCAGTCCCTTCACTGATAGGGTGCTTAGGGTACTACTTATTTTGTGAGAGGAAGGGCGCCTCTCACAATTTGTTAATAAACATTCAAGTATTTATAAAATGTAATTTTACCGATTGGTGCATTTACAACTATTCTTTTTCGGAATCAATTTTAATTGCCTGCAATTTATTCGTTTCCAGAGAAAACAGAAAATAAACTCCTTCAATTACAGGGATGGAAAGCAGAATTGCTAAAAATATTGTCATAATGTTTTATAGCCTAAAAGATTACTTTTTACCTTGGTATAAAATAACTTAGTAATAAAAAACTTGTTAATATTCTCGATGAATATTACTTTTTTCTCGACGAATGCTCTATAAAAAGAAATTAAACCCATACTTTTTATTCGTATATCTGGAAAAGTTTTTTACTATATTAGGGTAAAAGCGTTCGATATAAAACAATCCCGGGTATTATGAAAGAACACTTGATACCAGTAAAAAAAACTGCAAGATATTACACCATTGGTGAAGGAAGCGCCAACATTCAAACGGTATGGCTCGTGCTTCACGGCTACGGCCAGTCTGCTGCCAGTTTTTTGGAATGTTTCACGGCTCTGGATGATGGTACAATCTATTTTATCGCTCCGGAAGGACTTAGTAAGTTTTATACATCAGGCCTTTACGGAAATGTAGGTGCTTCATGGATGACAAAAGAAGATCGTCTGAATGAAATTAAAGACTACACCCGCTATCTTGATGAAATATACAAACTGCTCTGTGAAACTTTCGATATGCAGAGAGTCAAATTTAATGTACTTGGCTTTTCGCAAGGAACTTCAACTCTTATCAGATGGCTCGCGGGTGCGAAGGTTAAAACCTCCAATATTATTTTGTGGTCGGGTTCATTCCCTGATGATGTTGAACCGCTTTCGATAAGGTCATATCTCAACTCATCAAAACTTCACCTGATGTTAGGTAAATATGATAAACTAATAGACCATAAGAAGGCTGATGAGAGAATAATCAGATTAAAAAAAGCAGGTATCAGGTTTAGCCTTAATCTTTTTGAAGGGAAGCATGAAATTCCCAAGGATGTTTTACGCGATCTTACACGTTACTTATAATTGCAAAATTAAATCCGTTTCAACAGAAAATTTTTCGATTCAAAAAAAAAGCCCCTGGGGGCTTTTTTAATGTATCTATTTATGCTCATCTTTAAACAAGGGGTTGTTGTTTTAAGAGTGAATTTCTATTTCTTTAATTTATCCGGACCAATAAATAACTTTTCTTTCAATTTGCCTTCATTACCGTTAAATATTGATTCTGGATTTAACGTACTCCTCACGTAAAGATTATCGCCAGAAACATATCCTTCTATGTTAATTTCACCCTGCTCTTTTTCAATAGTAACCTTGTAAGCCGGATTCATTAGATCATCAGGATTTGCATTGTCGATAAATTTAGTTCCGTTCAAATTTGAAAGCGCACGTAAATATTTTACAGTTTCCGCAGAGTCTGTTGGCGTTCCATTGATTTGCCATACATCAGAAACTTTGTTCATAACAAACGAACTGTCACCCGGATATTCAAACTTCACACTATTCCAGTCGGTATAACCACCTTCAACAATTTTTTTATTCCTGAAAATTGATGCATCGGAATCATGCGAAAGACTCAAAAATCCTTTAATTTCATAGATATTCTCATCACCTGCAAGTCTAACGAAATTTGCCATTTGGCGGGTTGCCTGGTCCATTGAAAATTTACCAAGAACAACATCCGCAACCATGCTTGAGCCTTCAAATACCTGAACATGTGCCGCGGATGAATCGACCTGAAATTCAGCAAATCTATCTTCACCCCGTGCTGCAAGTCTTGTTGGGTTAATAGTTAGAAGCTGCGTGAACACAGATTTAATCCTGCTATCTGATCCGGGTGCAAGCTTACCATCTTTCAGCTCAACTTTCCATTCATCACCCGACTTAACGATACGAATCGGTTCGTTTTTGGGTGCTTTAGGATAAATAACAACTTTAGTTACTTTTGTTGTATCAATGCTTATCAGTTCGCTTTTGAATGTACGCTCGGTTTTACCTGCATCAAAAAAGAACATGGCCACTACAACTATTAAAAGGGCACCGAAAACAATTATCAACGATTTGTTTGAAAATTTATTGAACATAGTCTGTCTGCTGTAAATTATTTCTGATTTTTCTTCTTAATTGTGCTCTGTAAAGACCGTAAACAATGATTAACAATATCGGAAGGATGAAATTAAGATATTTAATCATCGCTTTTGTACCATCTTCCAGGTTAGGATCTATTGGTCGTGCCGTAACACCTTTCGTGCGGAGTGAGATCAGCCCTGTATCATCAGAAAGCCAGTCAACCGCATTTGCCATCATCGAAATATTATCCGGGGAAAGTTGGCGTGCACCCTGACCTTCACCATTTATTACAAAATCACCGTCACCAAAAACAACCATCTTGGTATCACTGCCATTTAACTTACCTTCAATTGCAGCAGCAACTGTTAAATCAGGTGAATTAAAATCAGTTTCATGCCACTGTTTTTGAGGATCAAAAAACACAGGAGGTTTTTGAACACCGGATTTATCCGATGTTTTTGCAAGTGGGTAAATATGTAACGATGAATCCTGGGTAGTAATACTAATCGGAGAAATAAATGGTGCAATTACTCCTTCAAGTCCTGATGTTATAGGGTGATCAACAAAATCCGTTAATATCGGGATGTAAGGGAATTTAACCTGCGAATTCATCACGAAAAACTGTTGTTGTTGCCTTACGGTTATGCTGGCACAATTTGCATCTATTACAAATTCTTTTGCCACGTTAATTCCCTTGGCGGCAAGCCAGTCAATAAAATTAGTGATCGCTGCTTTACCCTGACCCTGCTGCAGATCACCTTCAACGGTATTGAGCGCTATAAGCAACCTGCCGCCGCCCGCAACAAATTTGTCTATTTCCTGAAGGTAAACCGGGTTAATACTATCTTTTGGTGCCACTATGCCCAGCATTTTAATATCAACCGGAATACGTGAAGTATCATTTAATTCAACAGGAACAACATCATACATTACTGTAAGTTGCTGCATTAACTGTCCAATTGCCTGTAACGATGGTTCACCGTTACCCTGCAAAAACCCGATTTTGGGTTTATTCACGATAGCAAGTTTTTTAATATTGGAAGAAAGAGCATACTCCATTGCCGCACCAGGTTCAATAAAAGGAATAACTTCTTTCCTGTCACCCATTTGAAGGATTGCTCCAAGGTAAGCCTTCTGCTGTTTCATCTGGTCTTTTTCCCTCACGTTTATCATGATTGGGGAAATACCATTTTGCTGGGCTTCCATTTCAACCTGCTGATCATCGCCCGGGTTGATAAATTCAAATACAACCTGTCCATCGGAACGGTTACTATATTCAACAAGCAGATCGTTAAAATCTGTGCGCACTTTCTCAACATCCGGGGGAAGGTTTTCAGAAAAATATGCTTTTATTGTTACCGGATCGTTTAATTCCGCAAGGATGTTTTTTGTTGCATCACTTAGCGTGTAACGCTGGTCTTCGGTGAAATCAAGCCTGAGAAAAAAACGGCTTGAAACTACGTTTATCAAAATTAAAATACCGATTACCAGAAAAATTGAAGTTCTTACTTTAGATTTAGTTAACATAATGCACCACTACTCAACTATATTTCTTTTTGACAATACCGATTCGGCTAATGTTAAACCGAGAAATGTAATAGAAAGGAAATAAAACAGATCTTTTGTATCAATAACGCCTCTTGAAATCGATTCATAATGTGTTGAAAGACTAAGGTAGCTGAAAAACTGCCCCATGAATCCGGTGAAATTTCCGGCAAGAACGTTAAATATTATGAGGAAAAACACACCAATAAAAAGAGAAGTTAAAAATGCAACGATCTGATTAGTGGTAAGGCTGCTAGCAAATAGCCCTATACCGATGTAGGTCATACTAACAAGTATCATCCCAAGATAGCCAGACCAAACCGCACCATGGTCAATAGGACCTAAAAACGCGATTGAAATGTAGTAAGGTAAAGTAAATGCCAGTGCTATAACGATTAGCAACAAACAGGCTGTAAACTTGCCCAGGATAAGCTGCCAGTCATTAAGCCCCTTTGTTAAAAGAAGTTCAAGTGTACCGCTCCTTTTTTCTTCCGCGAGCATTTTCATTGTTAAAGCGGGAATAAAGAAAAAGAGGGTCCAGTATGCAATACTGAAAAATGGCTGCAACGTTGCCTGCCCGATAAAAAATATATCAGAGCCGTACAGCCAGGTGAAAAATCCGCTCAATCCCAAAAATACTATCAGGAGAATGTAAGCGATCAACGAGTCGAAAAACGACTTTAGTTCACGTTTTGCAATAATCCAAACTTGTTTCATATATCTTATCAGTTTGTTGTTAGTTCACGGAAAATATCTTCTAGTTTTGTTTCGAGAGGTGTAAGTTCTGTCAACACCCAATTTTTTTGTACACAAAGATTAAATATACTCTTACGCGAAGAAAGGTTGTCTTTGCTGTTAATGACGAATGAACTTTCAGCATCTTTTACAGGGTCAACCATCCCAACAGAATCCAAAGCACTCAATGCCGAGATAATCTCATCTTTGCCCGGAGCTTCATCAATGGATACTCTAAGAATTTCCTGTCCCTGGGCTTGTTTTCTCAGCATCTCGGAAGTACCGTCAGCTACAATTTTACCATTATTGATAATAAGTATCCTGTCGCATGTTGCTTCCACTTCCGGAAGAATATGCGTGCTTAGAATAACAGTTTTTTCTTTACCGAGATCTTTTATGAGTTTTCTAATTTCTACAATCTGGTTAGGGTCAAGACCTGTGGTAGGTTCATCAAGGATAAGAATCTCGGGATCATGAATCATTGCCTGCGCGAGGCCAACCCTTTGTTTATAACCCTTGGAAAGTTCACCTATTTTTTTATGCTTTTCTTTGTTAAGACCAGTCAGGGCTACCATTTCAGCAATCCGCTTGTTGATCATATTATCGGGTACACCCTGCAGTTGTGCAGCAAATTCAAGATACTCGAGAACCGGCATATCATGATAGAGCGGATTACTTTCGGGAAGATAACCGATTTTTCGTTTAATTTCGTCCTGGTTTTCATGAATCGACAGGTCGCCGATTTTTACATCGCCGTCGTTCGGCGCCATGTAGCAGGTAATTATTTTCATCGTGGTTGTTTTTCCGGCACCGTTAGGACCAAGAAAACCAAGAACTTCACCTGTTTTTACCTCAAAAGAAATGTTATCTACCGCTCTTTGATTTCCTT